>ERZ795032.1247-NODE-1247-length-18503-cov-5.345674_pt1 | contig 18503 bp, 18 predicted proteins | sample MGYA00375124_ERZ795032 | MGnify/ENA primary metagenome ERZ795032 (study PRJEB30167, sample SAMN05720154) | activated sludge metagenome | isolation source: Anaerobic digester | place: China | collected 2015-12-16 ...
TATGGTGGTTTTAGGTGCCGCATACGGTCTGGGCGGTGATTTGACTAATGTACAACCTGGTTTGGACTTTTTTGCACAACTAATCGATAAGGGCATTTTAAATGGAGTAAAACCCTCCACTGCAGCTATTCAAAAAGGCGAATGTCCGATCTCGTTGTTTTGGGATTTCGATGGGTTGAGCGCGAAAGAAGAAAATCCAGAGATGAACTTGGAAGTCATTATCCCCAGCGAAGGAACTGTGGCTGGCATGTATATCCAATTCGTGACGGCTGGAGCCCCTCATGCGAATGTTGCCAAACTAATGATCGAATTAGAATTTTCCGATGAGGGTCAGTTAGCTTACGCGAACGGATTTGTGCATCCTATGCGATCAAGCGTCGTTCTCCCCGATGAGCTGAAAGCAAAGTTCCCGCCTGATGAAGCCTACGAGGTTGTAACTTTCCCAACTGATTATGAAGCTTTAGATGCTGCTGGCATTGCCATTTCTGAGGGTTGGGAGTTGATCGCTCAATAAATATCAAGGCAAGGATGGGGCAGGGAAACCCTGCTCCATCCCTTCAAGATAAGATTGTATCTTAAAAGCGCGTGAAGAAATCATCTAATCATTTTATGAAAGAAACTTTTGTTGTATAAGGAGAAAAGAATGTCATCCACAGGAATTTCAGTAAGATTGAACAGGTTGTTTTCAGATGGCAAGAACGCAGTAGTAGTTGCAGTAGACCATGGTTTATATTTTGGACCACTGGCAGGCATGATTGATCTTCCCGCAGTAATCCAAAAAGTCGCGAGGGCGGATGCTGTTTTGATGTCACCCGGAATGCCCGCCCACTGCCAAAATGTTTTTTCAAAACGTGGGTCACCCGCTTGCATCATTCGCCTTAATTGGGGGTCGAATTACGCAGCCATGTGGAACTATAAACATTCTCACAGCGTTCCCATGATCCCCGTTGCAGATGCAGTATTAGAAGGAGCCGACCTTGTAATCGGTAGCTTAACTTTGCGAAACCCGGATGAAATGGAAGACGCACACAATGTGGAAGTTTTTTCACAATGTGTAGCTCAAAAACGCGCATTGGGCATTCCTTTAATTGGAGAGCTTTATCCTACTGGGGGAGATGATCGGCAACCTGAAGATCTACAGGAAGATATTTATATTGGATGTCGTATCATCGCGGAATTGGGTGCTGATCTGGTGAAAACTTTCTATACAGGTGAAGGTTTTGGAAAGATAGTCGATGCTACCCCAGTGCCAGTGTTGGCTTTAGGAGCGAAGAAGTTACCGAAAGCCAGTGACGCCCTCAGGTTGGCAGCACAGGCTGTTGAAGCGGGGGGACGCGGAGTCGTATTCGGTCGAAATGTGATCCAAGCAGCAGATCCCGATCGCTTCCTAGACGCGTTGGAAGAGGTTGTAAAAGACTTTCAGGCACCTGATAAAGTAGCAGAAAAATATAAATTGGATTGAGATGAAATTTTTATTGGGAATTGACGTTGGAACTACTTCTCTAAAGGCCGGACTTTTTTCTCTGGATGGGTTTTGCTTAGGCATTCAACGCGAGGAGTATTCCCTCGATACCCCCTCAGTGGAAAGAGTTCAACTTAATCCCATTTTTTATTGGGAAGCTTGTGTACGAACAATACATGCTTTACTAGAGAACGTTGGTTGTGATCCAAAGGAAATTGCATCAATTGCAGTCTCCAGCCAGGGCGAAACGCTCATCACGCTCAACGTTGATGGAGAACCAATCTACCCGGCAATAATATGGTTGGATAACCGGGCTAGCAAACAAGCAGAAAGGTTATCAGAAAAGTTTCAGGCTCGGGTTTACCAAAAGACCGGTATACCCGAAATCATCCCTACCTGGACTGCCTGCAAAGTATTGTGGTTAAAAGAAAATAAACCAATTGTCTTTCAAAGTGCTGCGAAATTTTTGCTGGTTCAGGATTATATAATTTATCGTTTAACCGGGGATTTCATTAGTGATGGATCCATCTCCTGCACCACACTATATTTTGACATTGTACAGAAAACGTGGTGGGAGGAGATGCTCAACGAAATTGGGATCACGAAAGACCAACTGCCAAATCTGTGCGAGGCAGGATCAGTTGTTGGTCATCTTCAAGAAAGCGCCGCTCGGGAGTTGGGGCTTCCCATCCATACCAAAATTGTAAATGGAGGAATGGACCAAGCAGCCGGCGCTATTGGCGCGGGGAATATTCAGACAGGTATCATTTCCGAAACAACCGGATCTGCTTTAGCAATGCAAGTGACAGTAGAACATTCAGATATCGATGCGCAGAAATTAATTCCCGTATATATCCATAGTGTTCCAAATCACTATCTACTTGTCCCTGTTTGCCCTACAGCAGGAATGGCTTTGAAATGGTTCAGAGATCAATTTGCCAGTGAAGAAATCCACAAAGCAGAGACCCAACAAAAAGATAGCTATGATCTACTCACAGACCTTATTGCATCAGTCCCCGCTGGTTGTGATGGCTTACTCATGTTACCCCATTTGATGGGCGCTTTCAGCCCAGAGATCAATTCTGTCGCACGCGGTTCTTTTACAGGTTTTACACTAAGCCATACACGAGCACATTTTGCGCGGGCAGTTATGGAAGGTGTGGCTTTTATGTTAAAACGTAATGTTGAATACGTTGAAAAGACAGGTATTCCTATCCATGAAATAATTTCTACAGGAGGAGGATCACGCAGTCACTTATGGAATCAAATCAAAGCTAATGTTTGTGACAAATCCGTGATAACTTTGCAAAATGAAGAGACTGCCCTGCTAGGAGACATTATTTTAGCAGGCACCGCGATAAATGTTTTCTCTTCAATTCAAGAAGGTTGCCAAAGAATGATCACTTTTAAGGAAACTTACAGCCCCAATAATGAAAGCGGATCATATATCAAACCTTACAAGAATTATTGCATTCTGGAAAGAACATTATTTGAGTTTTTTTCGAATGTTTACCCCAAAGAGTAAGAAATATAAGAGAAAAGGAGAAATAAGAATCATGAAAAATAAACCAAAAGTCGGCGTTCTGGTGATGGCTTTGCTCGAGGATGACTACAACAAAACCGCTCATGTTCGTCCTATGGCACAAAAAGTAGCTGATCATATTGGTGAGATAATCAATAAATATGCTGACGCAGTTTGTCCACCATTGGTAGAGGAAGAGCATCAAGCAGAAGCAGCCGCCCAACTTTTCAACTCACAAGACGTGGATCTTATCATTGCAATTGAAATCGCCTACACCAAGGGGATTGTACCAACCCGTTGTTTTCTCAATACTACCGCTCCAATTTTAGTTTGGAATACACAGCAAATTGAGTCGTTGCCCGAGGATGCTGATTTTGATTTGATCATGGTCAATTCTGGCATGGCTGGAGTGCCTGAGATGACCTCCGCCCTTCTACGCATCGGCAGACCATTTTGGATGATTACCTCTATGATGGATGATCCATCAGGACATCAAAAAATAGCCGATTACATTCAAGCCGCAGGAGTTATACACGACTTAAAAAGAGCACGGATTGCTATCTTTGGGCATGCATTTGAAGGAATGACTGACCTGATGATTGATCAGCTAAGTCTGCGGCAACATGTAGGACCAGTTTGTTGGCCTGTAGAGCCAGAAAAAGTGGCAGTAGCAATGGGCGAAATTTCTGATAGCGACGTAAAGGCATTGATGGCGAAGGAATCTGGTCGGTATCGTATCAATATTGCCGAAAAACAATTTGAACGATCCTGTCGACTTGCTTTAGCGCTAGAGCAAGTTACTCGTGAAGGCAAATTCGATGCAGCGGCATCTTTCGACCAAGTCTGGCTGACTGATCCCCGCGTCGGAATTATCCCATCTTATGGAACTGGACGCCTATGCGAATTAGGAATTCCATGCAGCACTGAAGCGGATATCACCACTTTAACTGCCATGCTGATCCTGCAGGGTTTTGCCGGGAAGGCAACCTTTCTAGAGAATTATGTTATAGACTTTAAACGAGATGCCATCATTCTCTCACATGATGGGCATGGAAACCCTGCGATGGCTGCAGCCCCATCTGATGTGACACTGAAACACAGTATTTACTACGAGGGCGTTCAAGGATTTGGAGCAGGTTTTGAATTTGCTTATGCCGCCGGACCGGTCACCAATCTGTCACTTGTTCCTGTACAAGGGAAGTGGCGTCTGATCGTCTCAGAAGGAGAATCAATTGCAATTACGCCCCGCCCCGTTGCAGCGCCACAGATGCTTTTCAAGCCAAATCATCTGCCGATTACTGATTGGTGCACAAGATGGTGCGAAGCTGGTGCACCACACCACCAAGCATTAGCATTTGGACACCTCGGAGAGAAAATAAAAATTTATGCACAGATGCAAGGGTTACAATTAATCGAAGTCTAGATTTGTGAAAATTAGGATCTATGGTGATGGTTATGAATGAGATAAATACCGCCGAACGCAGGTCACAAATTGCCCAAATGGTAATTGAAAAGGGACAAGTTTATGTCTCAGATCTGGTAGAAAAGTTTAAAGTATCTGAAGTTTCCATTCGCCGCGATTTAACACTTCTGGAGAAAGCCAGACGTCTAAAACGCGTGCATGGAGGTGCCATTCCAATCCCAGGCAATTTTCGCACGGATTCTTTTGAAGAAAAAGAAAAATTGCATAATGAAGCAAAGGAACGCATTGGTCAATTCGCCGCCAACCTCATTACCCAAGGAAATATCATCTTGCTAGATTCGGGTACAACCACCCTTCAGATCGTGCGCACGATCCCGTCATTTCTACGAGTGAGCAATATGATCACCATGGTAACCAACTCAATGCCGTTAACGCAAGAGGTGCTCACCTGGCCATCACCAAATTTAACCATCTTAGGCGGTATTTATCTCCCAGACTATCAGGCCACGGTTGGTCCGCAAACATTGAACCAATTGCAGGAATTAACAGCTGATATCGCATTTTTAGGAACAGATGGTTTAACACTAGAGGGTGGAGCAACTACTGCCAATGTGCTTATGGCAGAGGTCGATCGAATGATGGCAGATCAGGCACAAAAAACCGTGCTAGTTACAGATAGCTCCAAGTTTGGGCGCAAGGGGTTTGTACCCGTGAAAAAAGTCTCCTCTTATCACATGATCATAACTGATGTGGATGCTCCAGAAGACATGGTAAAAGCTATCCGTGATATGGGGGTAGAAGTGGTCTTAGTCTAAAAAGGAACGCTTTTCATACCACATAGAAAGAATAATCAATAAGATGGATACAGGAATCACCCTCGAACCTCCCTTTTTTGAAATTGGTCCAAAAGCATACATTTATGGAGCAAAAGCACTTCAGCTTGCCATGCATGCAGATCAAATGAGTGAAAAATATAATGTGCGAATTATTTTCACGCCCCAATACGTTGATATCCCATTGATCGCCAGTAATACAAAGCGCATCCTTGTATTCGCACAACATATGGATTCATTGGAGGTAGGAAGAGGAATCGGTTCAGTACTTCCAGAAGCCCTTAAAGAAGCTGGGGCAGATGGTTTCTTATTAAATCATGCAGAAAAAAGAGTATCCCTCGATGAGATCGCGAAAACGATCAGTCGCGGAAATAAGTCAGGATTGCTTTCTATGGTCTGCGCAGATTCACCCATCCAAGCAATTGAAATAGCCAAACTCAATCCTGACATGATTCTTGCAGAACCGCCCGATCTCATTGGAGTCGGAGCACGACAAGAAGCAGATCAAGAAGAAATTAATCGAATAAATCATAAAGTTTGGCAGATAAATCCAGACATCAAGATTTTACATGGTGCTGGAATTAAAAATGGAAAAGATATCTACAACATCATCAAGCGTGGAGCACAAGGTAGCGGATCCACAAGTGGTATTTTACTGGCAGATAATCCATTCCAAATGCTAGAAGAAATGATTAGCGCAACACGCAAAGCATGGAATGAGACCCATTCATCAAACTAAAAGAGGTAATTCCTATGTCTGTTTACCATCAATCTATACAAGTGCAATCAAAAATGGTTCCAACTTTTCACGATGTGACAGAGGGTGCAAAAAACGCACTCAAAAATTCCGGAATCAAAAATGGCATTATGGTTGTTTATTCACAACACACAACTTGCAGTGTTATGATCCAAGAAGAATCACACGATGAAAATTTCTTTGGAACAAAATCCATCATGCAAGACCTGCTAAATATTTTTGAGGAGATTGTACCTACTTGTCGAAGCGAAGGGCAATATTTGCATCCTGGACCAGCACATATCGCTGATGCTACCCGTAGAAAAGAATTACCCTGTTGGAGTTTAAACACCGATGCCCATCTTCGCTCAATCATCATGGGACGATCAGAATCAATCCCGATAATTGATGGGAAGTTAGAATTAGGAGAATTTGGGCGCATATATTTTGCCGATTTTGACCAAGTGCGCGCTCGAGAGAGAACGGTTCGGTTCCAAATTATTGGTGAATAATTTGCTCTAACTTTAATAAGATAAAATCAAGTGATTTTGAAAATTCAAACGAATTCATGACCCTTCTTTTCGATCTCGTCATGAACATGGAACCTCGCAAAGTCATATCTCCAGGGTTTTTATGAAATAAGTTCTTAACCAAATGCATTTATTGTATCCTCACTCATAAACTTCGGCTACTCGTAAAACTATTCTCTGTGCAGTTAAAAACCTAAAGCAACTGTCATCTGGCGGACTAAAATCATCTCTCCAGGCTCATACTCGGCGAGGTGGATCGTGGGTCAACACGTGGAAGAACAGTTACAAAGTCATCAGGTACATTGATTCCGCGGACTAGCAGGTTGAAATATTACATCACGCCTAAATACCAACCGTCTTTATCTCAAGTTATTTTTTACATTTTGATATCACTCCTGTTTTATCAAACTCATCAAGAAGCATGAAAAATTCAAGAGATGATGGAAGAACATCCCCGCTCATCACAGACAAGAAATGATTTCATTCCTCAACGATCACTTATTTTCACGCCAGATCAATAGACTAAGTAGCTGGTGAAATTTCAACCATTAATTACCCCAAGGCATCCGCAATCAGCAGACATGTTAATCAGTTACAAAATGTGTAGGAATTAATGACAAAAAGGAGATGTCGCGATCTTTTTTTATATTCGGGTGAAACCGATATCATCCTCGACCTCGCCAAGTTAGCCGCCCAGATCGGCGTGATCACCATCGCCATCACCTCTTCTCGTAACGACAACCAAATCGCTAAGATATCCGACCTGGTCATCTATTTTTCCGCTTATTCAGGTATCGATATCCCGCTGGCTTATACTGACACGCGCATTGCCATGTTGAATGTGGTGGATATTCTCTACACCTTCTCCATCCAAAAATATGAAAACATCGAGGATGTGCAGAAACTGAATATCATCGCCAACAGCATCCCCAAAAAATAGGGATTCCACTGATTCGAAAACTTTTCAATAACAGGGAGCAATCAATGCGCCTCATAGAGCTTTTCACCAGCTCGAATGGCTACTTTCAAGCGGTTCTCTGCCGGGGTGAGCGGGCAGGACCAGCGGTCATTATAGGCGCAATAGGGGTTATAAGCCATATTGAAATCGACCAGAAATTTGCCATTCTCGACTGGCTCAATTTCCAAATAGCGACCAGCCGGGTAGGTTTCCTTGCCAGCCATGCTATCTATAAAAGGGAGAAAAAAGTCGACATCGGCTTTGTAGACTGTCAGCGCGACCGGTTTTCCGTCCACCGCAAAATTGATCTTGCCGTACCGCTCGTAGGTTCGCACATCTCCTTTGGAAGTCTGGATGGAAACCAGCTCTTTGTTCGAGAACTCTTCGATCTCCAGCATAAAGCGAAGGGCTGGATTTTCCGGGTAATACTGCAACCCCTGGAAGGTTTGTTTCTGTTCCTCGGTGAGCGGACTTCGCGCATCGGAGAGGTAAAAATTATCTTTCATCTTGCGATAATCGGTCAAATCACTCATTTTCAACCTCTTGTCCTTTATCGGTAATCCTAGCGATCATTGTAGCGGTTATGTAGAAGAAAATCCATCTGCAGATCATTAACATTAAACTTTCTGAAAATCTCTTTTTTTTGTCTATTAAGGTTTATCATACACACCTGCAAATCATCTCGTAGGAGTAATTCATGAAAAAGAAAGTTTTTGTTTTTTTGGTCGTTGTAATTTTTATGCTATCGGCTGCATGCAATTCGAAGGTGAACGCCGCAGACACCACAGCCACCACCAGTTCTCCGGCTGCCGTGGTGACGAATTTTTATTCAGAATATTTAAGCTATTTTGAAGATCCCGAAACCAACGCCTTTCGTAGTCCGCTTGCCAGCCGCATCTACGCCAACCGCAATTATTTTACGCAAGAATCGATTGATAAGATCGATGGCATCATGGCATCCTTCAGCGGGGGCGGTGCTTATGATCCCATTCTGTGTGCACAAAACATCCCCGATTACATCACGGTCGACACCCCGTATGTGAGTGCCGGCAGGGTCATGTTCATGATCGGAGACAATTTCGAAGATCATCACTTTTCCGTCCATCTGACCAAAGAAAGCGACGGCTGGAAGATCGATGCGATCAACTGTGATTTCTAGCTCATCTAACAGGTCCCTACAGGAACCTGTTTTTATTTAGAATAGAAAGAGCATGGAGGAACCATGAAAGTGCTGGCGCTCGAAGTTGAAAAACAAAGTGCCGCTCTCAGCGATTTTGATCCATTGCTCATAGAAGAAGCGCAGAAAGTGTGGGAATTCCAGCAGAGGGATATCATCCGCGAGGTCTATTTCAATGCAGTTTCGCATTGTGCGGTGATCATTCTGGAGGCAAAATCGCAAGATCAAGCCAAAGAGATCCTCGCTCAACTTCCACTGGTGAAAGAAGGCTTGATCACCTTCAACCTGATCCCGCTAACGCCCTATGACGGGTATGCCAGATTGTTCCAGTGAGATTCATGATACCCAATCAAAGGTGCGCGTAACCGCTTTCTTCCACTCTTTGAATTTTTCTGAATAGAGCGGGCTGAGCGGTTTGGGGGTCCAAACCTTGTCTTTCTTCCAGTTATTGCGCATTTCATTGAGATCTTTCCAGAAATCTACTGCGTAACCAGCGGCATAGGCAGCGCCCAAAGCGGTTGTTTCTGCCACTTTGGGGCGAATGACCGGCACCTGCAGCACGTCTGCCTGGATCTGCATCAGCAAGTCATTCTGCACCATGCCTCCATCCACCTTCAATACCAGCAGGTCCACATTGGAATCCGCCTTCATGGCTTCCAGCACTTCGCGGGTTTGAAAAGCGGTGGCTTCCAGCGCTGCGCGTGCGAAATGCCCGCGGTTGATATAGCGCGTCAGCCCAACGATGACACCGCGTGCGTCCGAACGCCAGTAAGGGGCAAACAACCCGGAAAAAGCCGGCACCAGGTACATGCCGCCGTTATCATCCACCGTTTTTGCCAGGTCTTCGATTTCAGTGGCACTGCCGATCATTTTCAGGTTATCGCGCAGCCACTGCACCAGAGCGCCGGTGATGGCGATGGAGCCCTCCAGGGCATAGACCGGTTTTTCGTCTTTGAACTGGTAGCATAAGGTGGTCAGCAGTCCATTCTTGGAAAACACCAGTTCATGCCCGGTGTTGAGAATCATGAAACAGCCGGTTCCATAGGTGTTCTTGGCTTCTCCCACGTCAAAACAAGCCTGCCCCACGGTAGCGGCTTGTTGATCACCCAGATCTCCCGTTACGGGGATGGCGCCTTTGAAGGGACCATCAGGTTTGGTGTATCCATAGATTTGAGAGGATGGGCAAATTTGAGGGAGCATCTGCATGGGGATATCCATGACGCGGCAAACTTCGACATCCCACTGCAACGTCTTGAGGTCCATCAGCATAGTGCGGCTGGCATTGGTCACGTCGGTGACATGCACGCCACCGGTCAGGTTCCAGATTAACCAGGTATCCATGTTGCCAAAAATGGCACGTCCTTCTTCGGCTGCCTGGCGCGCCCCTTCCACGCTATCCAAGATCCATTTGATCTTGGGTCCGGAGAAATAGGTCGCCAGAGGCAACCCCACTTTCTGCTGAAAGCGATTTTGCCCGCCTGCTTTTCCCAATTCCTGAATGATTTTATCGGTACGGGTATCCTGCCAGACGATGGCATTGTAGTAGATCTTGCCGGTAGTCTTATCCCACACCACAGTGGTTTCGCGCTGGTTGGTCACACCGATAGCTGCAATATCTTCCGGGCGCGCACCGGCTTTGCGCATGGCTTCCACGATCACATCCTGGGTGCGCGCCCAGATCTCATTAGGGTTGTGCTCTACCCAACCCGCCTGGGGATAGATTTGGGTATGCTCCAACTGGTGGCTGCCCATCACCTCCCCTTTCCCATTGAAGATCATACAGCGCGTACTGGTAGTACCCTGATCGATGGATGCAATATAGTCTGCCATGTCATCACCTCATTTTTCCAATGGATCTGCTCGTCCCAATCTTATCCTGTTCAATTTCCCTGACATCATTGTAGAAGATTTTTTCGTCGTTCTCAATTGTATAGCACAAAGGTGCAAAATTGCACGACACCCGGCGCCATTGAATTGAATTATTTTGCATAGATGTTGCAATATTGTGCAAAATGGAGTATTTTTAACCAGGAGTGTGGAATGGAAAAGACGGAGAAGATCAACAACGCCATTCGGGCAGCCCGCATGTATTACTATCAAGGTATGACCAGCGGCGCGATTGCACGAGAGATGAACCTCTCACGCTCATCCATTTCACGATTGATCAGTTTTGCCCGAGAGAAGGGGTATGTGGATATTCGCATCCTTGACCCCATCGAACAACCTCTGGTGCTCGAAAAAGAAATCCTGGATTATTATCCCGTCCAGAAGGTGCATGTGGTGCCCGTCCCAGAGATCGTCGGAGAAGCGGAATGGTTGGAGCGTTCCGCACAGTTCGCCGCCAAATACCTGAACACGTTGTTTGATTCGAATATGATCCTGGGGGTAGCCTGGGGCACCACATTGAGCGCGATTTCCCGCTATCTGCAGCCAAAAGCCACCTACAACAGCCAGATCGTGCAGTTGAACGGAGCGGGCAACACCAAGAGCATGGGCATTGAATATGCCAGTGAGATCATCATGCGCTTTGCCACCAGTTTTCAGGCGCGCGCTCACCTCTTCCCCGTGCCCACCTTTTTTGATTATGCCAGCACCAAGAATGCATTGTGGAAAGAACGCAGCATCCAGCGCATCCTGCAACTGCAGCAGGAGGCTGACCTTCTGCTGTTCAGCATCGGCGCTGTCAACGCTGGGGTACCCAGCCACGTGTACGCCGGAGGATACCTGGAAGAAAGCGACCTGCAAGCCATCAGGCATAACCAGATCGTTGGGGATATTGCCACGGTATTTTTCCGCGAAGACGGCAGTTTTGAGAACATCGCGCTCAATCAGCGCACCAGCGGACCGGATCTGACCCTTTTCCGAGAAAAGCACAGCCTATGCGTCGTTTCCGGCCTGGCGAAGGTCAGGGGTCTGCACGCCGCCCTGCAAGGGCAATTCATCACAGAGCTGATCGTAGATGAACCCACCGCCAGAGCTTTGAGCGAACACCGCAAAGTCAAAGGAAAAAGTTTTGAAGAATCATAAAAGAAAGGACCCAATCGCAGCAAAGGTGAGCCTTGCATGAACAACAACAGAAATTATGATGTCATTATCATCGGAGGAGGTGTGATCGGCTGCATGTTGGCGCGCTTTCTCTCGCGCTACAGACTGGATATTTTGGTCATCGAAAAGGAAACGGATATCGGTTCGGTGACCAGCGCTGCCAACACCGCCATCGTGCATCCGGGGTACGACGCCGTCCCCGGTTCGTTGAAAGCCCAATTGAACGTGGCTGCCAACCCCCTGTGGGACCAATTGGCAAATGAACTACATTTCGCTTTCGAGCGGCGCGGAGATTACGTGGTTGCCATAGGCAAAGAAGAACTGCCAAAACTGGATGAACTCTTGCAGCGCGGAAAACAAAATGGGGTGATCGGCATGCGCACGGTCAGCGCGGAAGAAATGCGCGAGCGCGAACCCAATATCAATCCGGCTGTGAGCGGAGCGCTCTGGGCAACCAGCGGCGGGATCTGTGATCCGTTCGGGGTGACCATCGCTGCCGCCGAAAACGCAATTGCGAACGGCGTGGTCATTCTGAGAGAGACCAGCTTTGAGGATTTCATGTGGGATGGAAAACGCATCACGGGCGTCAAAACCAATCGCGGAGATTTCACCTGCCGCTGGGCGGTCAACGCTGCCGGTTTGTTCTCCGACACGGTCATGCACAAAGCAGGAATACGCCCTGCTTTTACGATCACTCCCCGCAAGGGGGAATATTTCGTGCTGGATCGCACAGAATTCACGGTGAACAACGTGCTGTTCCCGGTTCCCACCAACATCAGCAAAGGCATTCTGGTCACTACCACCGTACACGGCAACACCATCTTGGGCCCGAACGCACAGAACATCGAAGATAAAGAAAACAAGGAGAACACCAAAGACGGCATGAACGAAGTTTTCGAAGGCGCAAAGAAGCTGGTCCCCGGTGTGAATCCGCGCCATATCATCGCAGTCTTTGCCGGGCTGCGCGCCGCCGGGAACGCGCCCTGCACAACCCCCGGCGTTGATTACAACCATGATTTCATTGTCGAGATCCCGGGCGAGGTGCAGGGTTTCTTCAATCTGGGCGGCATCGAATCGCCCGGCTTGACCGCTGCGCCTGCCATTGCGCAGTACGTGGTGGAACTGCTGAAAGACGCCGGAGAAAAGCTGCAAGAGAGGAAAGATTGGAACCCAATACGCCCGGCTCGCCCGCAGTTCAGACACCTCACCCATCAGCAACGCGATGTGTTGATCAAAAAAGATGCCCGATACGGGCGCGTGGTTTGTCGTTGCGAAAATGTTACTGAAGGCGAGATCGTAGCAGAGATTCACGCACCTGTGCCTGCACTCACCTACGATGCCATCAAACGGCGCACCTGGTTGGGAACCGGACGCTGTCAGGGTGGTTTCGATATGCCGCGGGTCACCGAGATCTTAGCCCGCGAATTAGGAATTTCCCCACTGGAGGTCAGCAAAAAGAATGGCGCCTCAAAGTTCCTCTATCGCCCTACCAAAGAAGAGGGAGGCGCCCAATGAAGATTGAGAATTGCGACATTGCTGTGATCGGCAGCGGACCGGGAGGTTTGGCAGCAGCTATGGCTGCCAGACAAAACGGCGCAAAGAAGGTGCTGCTTATCGAACGCGACCGGGAACCAGGCGGCATTCTGTTGCAGTGCATCCATAATGGTTTTGGCGTCGAGATCTTCAAAAAGGATTTGCCCGGACCCGCCTACGCGCAACATTTCATCAACGAAGCGCAGTCAGCCGGCGTTGAGTTTCTGCTCGACACCATGGTGTTGGAGATCACCAAAGACAAACGCATTTTCGCGAGCAATAAGAAGGAAGGCATGTTCGAGATCCAGGCAAAAGCCATCATCTTGGCTATGGGTTGTCGCGAACGCACCCGCGCCCAGGTGCGCCTGCCCGGGGCACGCCCCGCAGGGGTGTACACAGCGGGCACCGCGCAACGCTGGGTAAATGTGGAAGGGTTCATGCCCGGCAAACAGGTTGTCATCCTCGGCTCTGGAGATATCGGCATGATTATGGCGCGTCGATTGACCTTTGAAGGGGCTAAAGTGGAAAGGGTGTTGGAGATCATGCCGTATCTTTCAGGTCTGATGCGCAACTACGTCCAATGCCTGCAAGACTTTGGCATCCCGCTTCTGATGCAGCACACCGTGAAGCGCATCATCGGCAATGAGCGTGTGGAAGCCGTGGAGACCATCGCTGTGGATGACCGTTGGCAGGAAGTGGCGGGCAGCGAGGAGATTATTCCTTGCGATACCCTGCTGCTCTCGGTGGGGCTGATCCCCGAAAATGAACTGTCACGCCAGGTCGGCATTCAGCTTGACCCGCTCACTTCAGGACCATTCGTCGATAATCATTTTCAAACCAGCATAGAAGGCTTCTTTGCAGCCGGCAATGTGGTGCATGTATATGACCTGGTGGATTGGGTAACGGGAGCCGGTCTGCGCGCCGGCGAGAGCGCTGCATTGTACGCCCATGGCAAATTGCATGGAAACAAGAAGGTCACCATCCAGCATGGGCAAAACGTGCACCACGTCATTCCCCATTCTCTCGACATCAGCAGCCTGGCTTTCCACGAAGAGCAATTGCAGATGCGCGTCACCCGACCTCTGGAACACCCGGTGAAAGTACAGGTCATGAATGGCAACGAAGTGATCGCCAGCAAAGCGCTACCCTATGCGCGCCCTGGCGAGATGGTGACCATTTCATTGAAGGACAAACATATGGAACCACTTCAAAATGCTGGTCAACTGGTGGTTCGGGTAGTGGAACGCGAGGAATAAGGATGAACACAAATTTGCCAACCCAACAGATCATCTGCGTGGCTTGCCCAAAAGGCTGCCGCTTGAATATCCAGCGTGACGGAGATCAGGTGCTGGTGTCAAATCAGGGCTGCAAGCGTGGGGTGGAATATGCCCATGGCGAAGTAAAAGATCCGCGCCGCATGGTCGCCACCACGGTTCGTATCGAGGGAGCAAGGCACCCCCTTCTGCCTGTTTACACTGCCTCCCCTTTTCCCAAGGGACGCATCTTCGAACTGCTGGCTGAACTGCGCAATCTACAGATTCAGGCACCTGTAAAAGAAGGACAGATCATTCTGGAGAATGCGCTGGATACCGGCATCCCTGTTTTAGCCAGCCGCGATATGGAACCGTTAATTCCAGATGGGTCAAGATAAGAGCGGTTTCCATTAGCCGCTCTTATCCACTCTTTATGCCAACTGCATTGCCGGTCTGCACACCCTGTGGTTGATATCTGACAAGAGTATCAGGGGTTCGCGAAAAATTCATTTTCGTTCTACAAAATTTTCATCACTGCATGGGTAATGGTGTTGAGGGTGAAAGAACGGCAAACTCTGGAAATGCCGTAATCAGTGCTTCTAGTGCCGGCGCCTGCGCCACTGTTCAGCCCGATGACGACCAGGCACTGGTTCTCAACCAGGTTGCAAGTGCAGTGCAAGCTGTGCGCAAGGGAGGAAGGAAAGTTCCGCACCGCATGCCAGCCAGCACGGTCGGCATTGAGAGAGCAAAGCACCTCTCTGCCTGTTTACACCGGAACGCGCTGAAAAAAGTGTTTTCATTCCTGCCTGCAAAAACAGATAGAAAGAGAAAGAGGGTCTTTCAGTCTTTTCGAAGAGTCAAATAAATCTTTCATAGATAATGTGGAAGAATGTCATAAATGCTAACTGTCATTCTTCCAAAAACCGATGTATACTGAATTATGGTATGGTTCGATTTTGTGCAGTATTGGCAAATAAAAATCGATAATTCGCTATGGTTTAACAACCCCCCACTTAACAGTACACAGTATATGCATTAGGTTTTGTTCAGTTTATATGAGCAATATTAATGATCTTTATAAGGAGGTGAGATAGGGAGCAATTGGTGCACACTTTAAATCAATCAATTTCTTGAGGAGAAAAATATGAAAACGTTTAGGATTTTTGTGGTTTTCACCATCCTTGCATTAGCCTTCGCCGGCTGCAAGGCACAAGTAGAAGTACCCACCGGTGATGTCACCATCCAGCTATGGACCCAGGAAGGCGAATCTGACAATGCCTATCAGTATGTGGTCAGCCTGACTGATGCTTTCACCGCGCTGTATCCAAACATCACCTTCGAGGTAGTGCAGAAAGATACCGAAACACTGCGCGAAGACTTCCAGACCGCCAGCCTGGCTGGTGCAGCTCCTGACTTGCTGTGGACGGTCAGCGACCATGCCGGTCCTTTCACGACCGCCGGCTTGATCCAGCCCGTGGACGAATATTTCGATATGGATCTGTATGTTCCCAGCGTTGTCATGAACGATTCAACCTGGGCAGTGCCGATCTCTAGCGGCAACCACCTGATGCTGATCTACAACAAGGACCTTGTCGCAGAAGCTCCCGCCGATACCGATGAATTGATCGCAAAGGCAGAGGAGCTCACCCAGGGTGATACTTATGGTTTGGTCTACAATGCGACCGAACCCTTCTGGTTGGTACCGTGGCTGGGCGGTTTTGGCGGCAGCGTCTTCGCGGAAGATGGCGTGACCCCAACCCTGAACACCGACACGATGGTCAACACCCTGCAATTCCTGTATGACCTGAAGTTCACCTACCAGGTCACCCCCGAATCCATTGATTATGACACGGCCGACACCCTCTTCAAGGAAGGAAAAGCTGCCATGATAATCAACGGTGACTGGTCGCTGGGTGCATATAAAGAGCTGTTCGGTGACAAACTCGGTGTGGCTCCCCTGCCGAAAGTAACCGCAACCGGCATCTATCCTGCCGCTTACACCTCTGGTAAATATTTCATGCTCCCCAAGGACCTGGCAGGTGACAAACTGGATGCAGCCATCAAATTCATCGAATTTGCAACCAACGAAGAGAATCAACTGAATCAGTTGAGCACGCTTAGCAGACTGCCCGGTTTGAAATCCGTGTTATCCAACGAAGCAATCACCAGCGATCCGATCCTGGCTGGTTCTGCGTTAGCGATGAGCTACGGCACCCCCATGCCCACGGTAACGGAAATGCGCTGCAGTTGGGACGCTATGAAACCAGAGATGAACCTGGTGCTGGCTGGCAGTGAAACACCCGCAGATGCAGCCGCAGCCATGCAAGCCGCTACTGAAGCATGCATCCTGCAATTAGAGTAACGTCTTTACAGCCCAAAGCGATGGAACCGGAGATCTCCGGTTCCATCCTTCTCATCACACAAGACCATTCTTTGTAATCATCAAAGGAGGCCTTAGCAATGTTTAATTTTGATGCAATAATCAAAAGCTTATCCGAAGTAGGCACCACCATTCTGGCTGTCCTCCTCATCGTGGTGCTTCTAGAAGTTCTCTTGTATCTCATTCTTGTCAAGTGGCTAAAAGTGAAAAATTCACTGGTGTATATGCTCATCTCACCAGCCATCCTCGGTCTGCTCGTGCTGCAAGTATACCCGCTGCTATGGGAAGGGTATATTTCCATGACGAACATGAGTCTGAGCCATTTCTTTAACTTTGATTTTATTGGTCTGAAGAATTATGTGCGCGTGTTCACAGAACCGGTCCTGAAACAGGTTAGGTTCTTCCCGCTGTTCTGGCGCACCATCCTTTGGACCGCTATTAACGTGGTCTTCCACGTCACAGGCGGAATGATTCTGGCACTTCTTTTAAATCGCGAAATGAAGTTGCGTGGTTTCTATCGCATGCTGATCATCATTCCTTGGGCTTTGCCACAGGTTGTGGCTGCCATGGCATGGCGTGGTGAATTCAATTTTGAATACGGCTGGATCAATATCATGTTGAAGAACATAGGATTACAGCCCGTTCAGTGGTTAACCAGCCCAATCCCAAACTTCGCAGCCATGTGCATTGTCAATATCTGGTTGGGTATTCCATTTATGACCGTCATCTTGTTGGGTGGTTTGCAGAGCATCTCGGGTGAATACTACGAGGCGGCTGAAATGGATGGTGCCAGCAACTGGCAAAAGTTCTGGAAGATCACTATGCCGCTCATGCAGCCTATTATGTCTCCAGCCGTCATTCTGGGCACCGTGTGGACGTTTAACACCTTCAATATTTCATTCTTTATTAACCAGTATGAATTGGAAAGCAGTGATATTCTGGTCACAGCTCTGTTCCGCGCGGCGTTCCAGTACAACCGTTATGGATTCTCGGCAGCCTTTGCATTCATCATCTTCTTTATCCTTCTGATCTACTCAACCATCTATGCCAGATCAACCGGCGCATTGAAAGGAGTGAAGGACTAATGACCACTCAGCATGCAACCATAAACCCCTCCACACTCGAGCAGAAACAGCCGAAAAAAAGAAAGTCGAATTTCTTTCGAGCAAACCGTGGAGACAGCAAATTCAAACGACTGATCATCCACATTATCCTCATCCTGTACTGCCTGATTTCGGTATACCCCTTGCTGCGCATCTTTAGCGTTTCTCTGCGCCCAGGCAACCGTGTGCTTTCTACAGATCTTTCTATCATCCCTCCTGATGCAACGTTTGAAAACTATGAAAAAGTCATCTTCGAGCAAGGTCTTTTTCAATGGATCTGGAATTCACTGGCAGTTACCATCACCACCGCCATTATCGGTGTGATCATCGCTGCAACTTCGGCATATGCCTTTTCCCGCTATAAATTCAAGGGGAGGACAACCCTGCTGATCTACCTGTTGACAACGCAGATGATCCCGACTGCCATGCTGATGGTGCCCTTGTACATACTAGCCATCAATTTGAACCTCATTGGCACCTATCGCGGTCTGGTCATCGCCTATTCCGTCACGTCAGTACCTTTCAGCATCTGGATATTGAAGGGCTAC
>ERZ795032.1263-NODE-1263-length-18287-cov-4.308304_pt1 | contig 18287 bp, 15 predicted proteins | sample MGYA00375124_ERZ795032 | MGnify/ENA primary metagenome ERZ795032 (study PRJEB30167, sample SAMN05720154) | activated sludge metagenome | isolation source: Anaerobic digester | place: China | collected 2015-12-16 ...
GAAATCGAACTCGACGTTCAGCGTCATGCATATTTTTTCAGGAATCGGCTCCGGTTTCGGCGGCGGCGGAGGCAGCGGCTTCGGTTTCGGAGCAGGCGGCGGAGGACAGACAACCGGCGCGGGTTTCTTGGGAGGGCCGAACAGGAAGCTTACACCAACGGAATATTCCCAGTTGAACATGAGTCCGCCGTTATTCTTCTCGTTGTACCCGTCCCAGGTTCTGTTGTTTGTATCGTAGTAGTACGCGGGCAGGCTTTCGTTGCCGTTGAAAAGGAATATCTGGCGAGCATCAGCCCGCAGAGCGATAGAGTCTGTCAGGAAGTACTTCAAACCGCCACCGACATTTGCCGTCCCGACAAAGGTGTGTTTTGTGTAGGTGGTCGCGTCTATGTTGGTCCCACCGCCACCGATGGCAAGGTAAGGTACCAGTTGATGCTCTGGTTTGAAGCCAGGTTGTGGTGCGAAATTGTAAAGGAGGTCAAGGCGGTAGGAGATTGCATTTCTGTGGCCATACCCTTTTGTTGATTTCGTTGCGACGTAGTTGAATACGCCTTCTACACCGAAGTTGTCGGTGATGTCGTACCCGAGTCGGAGCCCATAGACAGGACTGGTGTCAAAATGTTGGGCGCCGTCAAAGGTGTACCCGCCAATATACGGCGAGACGGAGAATGCCCCTGCCCTTTCTCCGGCGTGGAGTGGGGGCGAGGTGGTGAGTGTTGCGAGAAGAGCAAACAGCAGTGGTACAAGAACTTTTCTCATTTTGTTACCTCCTTTTGTAGTCAATACCTTCTTGAAAAGGCAGATCAAGCGGCTCAAGCGTTTACAGTTGTGCGGTTTGATGATGCACAGAGCTGGGACGAACTTTGCCAGACTAATTTTAATGGAAGCAAGAATAACCAGATTTTAATATGATGTCAAGCATGTGGAGAGGTATTTTGACTTTTTGATGGTTATTGGAGGCACTTTTTCAGTCTGTCTCTGATTTACCGAATTGATTTCAAACAGATTTGATAGTTTCTTTTTGGCAGGATGGGCAGAAATATGTCGAACGTTGGCCTTGTCGTATTCGGAGGATTTTTGATCCGCAGAGACGGCATTGTTCTCCCAAACGGCCATAAACCCACGTTCGCAGAGGAAAGTACCCTGTGGGTTCCTCTGCAACGTGTGAAGATTGAATGTGGTCTTTACCGGCCGAGATGGCATCTCGAAGGGTAGATTGTATTGCCGAGACAAGGCGTTCATATTCGCGCGCCGTCAGCTCTTTTGCGGAACGAGAAGGAGATATGCCCGCGAGGAAGAGAGATTCATTCGCGTAGATGTTTCCCAGTCCGACAACGACGCGGTGATCCATAAGAAACTGTTTTATCGGGATCGTTCGGTTCTTCGAGCTGAGAATAAGGTTGTTGGCGCTGAACTCGGGTGAAAGCGGTTCCGGACCAAGATCACGAAGAAGAGGGTGCTCAAGAGGGGAGGTGCGAGTCCAAAGAACCAGTCCGAATCGGCGGGGGTCGGCATACCGCAGGCAGAGGCTGCCTGTCAGCACGAAATCCAGATGGTCATGCCTGGATGGTCCGGTGGATGAGGGGACAACGACGAGTTTTCCGGTCATGCCGAGATGAATGATGATGGTGCCGGAAGAACATCGGAAAAGAAGGTATTTACCACGACGGGTAACCTCACGTATCCTCTCGCCGGCTGTTTCCGAGGATAAATCTTCAGGAACGGGTTGGCGCAGCGAAGATGTTCGTACAATAACGCGAATGATTTCTCTCCCAGTCACAAGAGGCTCTATGGATAATCGGACAGTCTCAACCTCGGGTAGTTCCGGCATGGCAAACCTTTCTTGAGTATTCCGTTTGAAATAACTGAAAAATTGCGTTCAGCAGGGGTGGACCCAAATCTGTTGACCAGGGTGGACTCGCAGGGTATAGTATCTGATTCTTGAAGACGGAAAAATCTTTTTCGGTGAATTCATGTCAGTTGTGGACGTTCGTAAATTACCTCCCCAGAATATCGATGCAGAGATGTCGATCCTCGGCGGCATCCTTCTGGAAAATGAGGCTGTCAACAGGGTCCTTGATATCCTGGTTCCCGATGATTTCTATCGGGAGTCCCATCGAAAGATCATGAGGGCCATGATAGAGCTTAATGATCATCGGGAGCCGTGCGATCTGATCACTCTGACCACGATGCTCAAGAAGAGGGGCGAACTCGAGGAAGTGGGCGGCGGCGCATATCTGGCGACGCTCGTCGATTTTGTTCCGACTGCGGCAAACATCGCCTATTATGCACGTATCGTCAAGGAAAAAGCCATTGCCCGAAACCTGATTCGCGCCGCCACGGATATCGTTACCGACGGTTATGACGAACAGGCGGAAATCGAGGAGCTGCTCGACAAAGCGCAGAAGACTATCTTCGAAATCTCCGAGAACAGGGTAAAAACACCCTATTTTCAACTCAATGCAATTCTCAAAGACACGATTAAGTATATCGGTGATTTATATGAAAAGAAGGAGCATACGACAGGTGTTCCCACAGGCTTTCTCGACCTTGATGACAAGACAGCCGGATTTCAACGGAGCGACCTGATAATCATCGCAGGACGACCTTCCATGGGGAAAACCGCCTTTGCCCTCAATATTGCCCAATATGCATCAATATATGCGGAGCCACGCTGTCCGGTCGCGATATTTTCTCTCGAAATGAGTAAAGAACAGCTGGTCACCCGCCTTCTCTGTTCAGAGTCGCGGGTCGATGCCAGCAGGCTGAGAACCGGCCATCTCCTGGACGGTGAGTGGGAAAAAATCATGCGGGGAGCGGAAAAACTCTTTGAGGCTGAGCTGTTCATAGACGATACACCGGCAATTTCGATCCTGGAAATGAGGGCAAAGGCTCGCAGGCTGAAAGCGGAGCACAATATCGGAATGGTTGTGGTCGACTATCTTCAACTGATGCGGGGAAGCGGTTCACCGGAATCCCGTCAGCAGGAGATTTCAGAGATTTCCCGATCTCTGAAGGCGCTGGCGAAAGAGCTTTCCGTACCGGTCGTTGCACTCTCGCAATTAAACCGGGGACTCGAAAGCCGTACCGACAAGAGGCCGATGATGAGCGACCTGAGAGAATCCGGGGCTATCGAGCAGGATGCAGACGTAATCATGTTCGTGTACCGGGACGAGGTATACAACAAGGACAACCCCGATGTGCGGGGCAAAGCGGAGATAATCATCGGCAAGCAGCGCAACGGTCCCATCGGGACCGTTAATCTGACTTTTCTGGGTGAGTATACCCGATTTGAAAACTATGCCGTGCGTTCTGAATTCTAAGATCTTCTGTGGATTTCATCTGTCGTCGAAGTGAGGTATCAATGATTGACTCAACAGCTCGAATAAGTCCAACCGCTGTTCTGGAAGAAGGAGTGGAAATCGGACCGAACGTCATCATCGGAGATTGTTCGAGGATAGGTCGTGGCACGATAGTAATGGCCCACGCCGTTATCGGTCCCTGGACGACCATCGGTAATGACAACAAGATCCATTACGGCGCCGTAATCGGACACGATCCTCAGGATTTCGGCTATAAAGGGGAAGAAAGCTTACTCGAGATTGGAAACGGGAATTCTTTTCGAGAGTACGTCACCGTTCATCGGGGCAATCGCGAGGGGACAGTGACACGAATCGGTGATAATAACTATTTCATGGTTCAGTCGCACGTTGCCCATAACTGCAGTATCGGGAATAATATCATCCTTGCCGGCGGCTCTCTGCTGGCAGGACATGTGACTATCGAGGACAGGGCAATCATTTCCGGAAACTGTGTAGTGCATCAGTTCTGCCGCATCGGTATGCTGTCCATGATGAGAGGCCTCTCCAGGACGTCCCGGGATGTCCCTCCTTTCTGTATCATGGATGAAACGCACACTGTCCGCACCGTCAATCTCGTTGGTCTTCGACGTAACGGCTATGATGCGCCACGAGTGCGCGCGGTGAAAAATGCGTTCAAGGTGCTGTTCCGCGGGGGGCCAAACATGCGGGAGAATCTCGAAAAAGCGGAAGCTGAGTTGGAAATGACGGCAGATGTCCGCTATCTTCTCGATTTCATAAAAGAATCAAAAAGAGGGGTCTGCTTCGGTCGCGGTAGCGCAGGCGCTGATTTTGATTAAAAGAAAGGTGGGAAAACGATGATCAGCTTCAATCCGTTACGGACTCTTCCCGGCGCCGCGGGGTATGGGCGTGGTGATGTCTTTGTCCTGTTCGGCGAACTTTTCGGAAGAGGGTATGCCAACGGCCTTGTGGAAGAAGCCCGTAAGGCTGGGATGACCATTCTTGGGATTACGGTGGGCAGGCGTGACGCATCCGGAGAATTGCGTCCCCTTACTGACGGTGAGCGTGCCGACTCGGAAGCCTTGCTCGGAGGGAAGATTATCAATATTCCTCTGGAGGCAGGTTTCGATATGGATACGGACGCGCACGGCACATCGCCCGTAGACCAGTTGAAGGGGATAAAGTCAGATGCATGGGGATCCGTGGAACTCGACTGGAAAGCGGTTGAGCAGGCACGCAAGGCAGGTATTGAACGCTTTACCGCACACCTCACCAGGGTGATGGGCGAACTGGACGCCGGGATTCCCGATGGATGCAATGTTCTCTTCTCCCATACCATGGCGGGGGGGATTCCCCGAGCCCGTATCCTGATGCCGGTGATGAATCGTGTGTTCAAGGGGCAGGGGGAACGCTTTACCGCATCGGAAGACTTTTGGAAATCATCGCTGGGTCGACTGTGCGAAATCTGTTTCGACGAAGTGACCGCAAACACCTTCTGTCATCTCATCGAAGCATCCGGGCGAATCAGGGAAAGGATTGAGCGGACAGGAGGTCGGGTGGCGTACACCGCGTACGGTTATCACGGATGCGAGGTGTTAATAAACGATACGTATACGTGGCAGACCTATACCCCGTACTTGCAGGGCTGGGCAAAGATGCGACTGGAAGAGGCGGCCGTGGCGGCATGGGAAAAAGGCATCCGTGCCACAGTCTTCAATTGTCCCGAGATCCAGACGAACTCGAGCGCCCTTTTTCTCGGTGTCGAGCTTTCACTGTACCCTCTGCTCGCCGCGCTGAAAAGGGAAGGGGATGGTCCGGCCGCGGAAGAGATCCGGACCGCTTGCAGGGCGCTTCTCAAGGAAGGTGTCACCCTTGATGATGTAGTTGAATCCGCAAACAGCTACCTGTCGGACCCTCGTCTGGAAGAGTTCCGGGATTTTGCCGCGTGGCCCCGGCATAACTCCCCGGAACAGGCCGATCTCATGCTCACACAAGCCACCGCCTTGCTCGACATGAACAGGAGCCAGAAGGAGATTGTATGCGCTGAACTGTCCCGGGCGGTATTCCGTGCCGTCGGGAGTTTGATATTCAACACGTCATGGGAGCCGAATGCACCTGTTGTATGGCTGAATCACGACATCGTCGCCCGTCGGATTGTAACCGGCGCCTGAGCCTGAGAGGTCTGCAATCCCATGTCCAGGCGTGTTCTGTTAGTCGATGATGTTTCCATGTTTCTCGAAATCCAGAAGGGTTTCCTGAAAATGTCCATTATCCATATCCTCTGTGCCCGGAATGGTTCCGAAGCCCTGGCGACCGTCAAGAGCGTGCGCCCGGATCTGGTGATAATGGACCTGCATATGCCGGGAATGAACGGCGCCGAATGTTGTGCCGCGATCAAAAGCGATCCCAATCTCTCATCCATACCGGTTATCATGGCCACGGCGGCGGGAAAGCAGGAGGATCACGAGCTTTGCAGGCGGGCCGGCTGCGACGAACTTCTGACCAAACCTTTCGACAGGGGGCTCTACCTCGATGCGGTTCGCCGCCATATTCCGGAACTGGACAGAAGGGAAAAAAGAATACCTGTTTCCGTGAAAGTCCGCTTCCAGGCCTTTCGTGTCGTGATGACGGGGACGGTTCTCGATCTCAGCATTCGGGGTCTGTACCTGGCAACGGACTATGATTTGGACGTGGGGACCGATGTGACCCTTGTCTTTGCCCTGACGAACGCCCCGGAGGCGCAGGTCCAGGCAAAGGGAAGGGTCTGCTGGAAGAACAGTGGAGCAGAGAGAAGGAAAAAGGAGTACCCCCCCGGTTTCGGAATGGAGTTTTCCGCGTTTGGAGAGGGCTCGCTGGCGGTTCTGCAGAGATTCATTGCCCTCCAGGGGGGGTAAGTACCATACGCCAGGGGTGCTACCGCACCAGTTTCGACAGCTTCTTGAATTCAGCGGTGCCCGCTCTTTTCAATAATTGGAAGAGGACGACCTCCGTTGACGTCACAACCGCCCCTGCCGACGAGGCGATAGCAAGACCCGTCCGCCAGTTGCTCTTTCGCCTGCTGATAACGCCGTCTGATACCACATGCACGGTATACCCTTTCGCAAGCAGGTCGAGTACCGTCTGGAGTACGCAGATATGGGTTTCCATGCCGGTTACTATGATGCTGTTCCTACCCGATGCGGCAACACGCGCCATGATCGATTCATCTCCGCAGCAACTGAAGCTCATCTTTTCAAGGGGAGCATCCTCGAGTTTTTCCTTCAGGCCGGGAAGTGTTTCGCCCAGTCCTGCCGGGTACTGCTCGGTGGCGAGGACGGGCACGCCGAGCTCGCGGGCCGCCTCCAGCAGAATGGAGACGTTCGCGGTGTGTTTTTCAAGGATTTCTCCATCCATGGCATGGCATAATTTTTCCTGAAAATCGATTATCATTAGAAGTGATGACGCTGTATCCAGTTGAAAACGACCATAATTGCCCATTTTACCTCTCCTTTTGCCGGTTTCGTTGTCGGATGCGACGACATTCAGTCTTTCTTAACTTCAATACCGAGGTCCTGGATTTTTTTTCGCAGGGTGTTCCTGTTTATCCCGAGAATATCGGCCGCCTTGACCTGGTTTCCCCTCGTTTTTTCCAGAACGAATCGAATCAGCGGGCGTTCCATTTGCTCCAGGACCATGCTGTACAAATCTCCCGACTCCATCTTGTCGAGGTTGCCGAAGCACGAACGGAGCTTTACCTCAACCTGGGCTTCAAGAGAAAGCTCTTCACCGCGGGACAATGAGCCGGTGTGGGATCGTAGAACGGCAAAATCGTCAGCGGTTAAAAGGGGATCCGAGGATAGGATAACGGCACGCTTTATGGTGTTCTCCAGTTCTCGAACATTTCCCGGCCAGGAATGCGCGGAAAGGAGTCGAACTGCATCTTCCGTGCACTGTTTTGTCTGGACTTCCATCTCAGCGCAGCTTTTTTGCAGGAAATATTCCACCAGGAGCGGGATGTCCTCCTTCCTGTCCCGCAGGGGGATTAGAGTGATGGGGACAACGTTCAACCGATAGAAGAGATCCTCACGAAAACCTTTTTCACGAACTTTTTCTTCCAGATCCTGGTTGGTTGCCGCCACGATTCTGGTGTCGACGGCGATACTCTGATTCCCTCCGGTCCGGGTTATCTCTTTTTCCTGGAGAACACGAAGGATTTTTGCCTGGAGGTCAATGGGCATATCACCTATTTCGTCCAGAAAGATGGTGCCTCCGTTAGCCTGTTCGAATTTTCCCAGCTTTCTTTCAACAGCGCCGGTGAAAGCGCCTTTTTCGAAGCCGAAGAGCTCGCTTTCCAGAAGCTCCTTCGGGATGGCGGCGCAGTTGATGGCGATAAACGGCTTTCCAATCAGCTTCGAGTTGAAATGAATTGCGCGAGCGATAAGTTCCTTGCCGGTTCCCGATTCGCCCTGGATTAATACGGTGATGTCACTGGGTGCGACCTTGCCGATAGTCTTGTAGATATCACGCATGGCCGGAGAGTTCCCAATGATGGTCTTCTCAAGCTGGTAGCGATCTTTCAGTTCTTCCTTCAGGAGTGAGACCTGTGAGGTCATCTCCCGTGCCTTATCGATCTTCTCGATAATCGCGTCGATCACATCCAGGTCAAAGGGTTTCGTAATGTAATCGTACGCCCCGCGCTTCATGGCCTCCACCGCGTTCTTCATGCTTGCTTCAGCGGTCATGATTACCACGAGGAGATCGCTTCTCGCTTCACGGGCGCGGTCCAGAAGATCAAGTCCGGAGAGGCCGGGCATCTTGATGTCCAGGACGGCCAGATCGTAGTGCGTCGTCTGGATCATCCCCAGCGCTTCATCCCCGTCCTTGGCCAGATCTACGTTGAACCCTTTTCTCTTCAGTGCCTTTGACAGCACCCATCGCATGCTCTCTTCATCATCAGCTACCAGAATTTTGTTGAGCGCCATAGTCTGTCTTCCTTATTTGATGAAAATCTTGTATCCAGCGTACCTGCCCGCGTCGATAACGGAGCGGTCTGTACCAACGGGCGCCGTTCGGTCAGCGTATGAGTGGTATAAGTACCGTAAACGTCGAGCCCTTTCCCGGGGCGGAATCAACCTTTATCATTCCGCGGTGTTCGGAGACGATTTTGTGGCATATGGCCAGACCCAGTCCCGTCCCCTTCGGCTTTGTCGTAAAAAACGGGGTAAAAAGGTTCTTCAGTTGCTCTTTCTCTATCCCTGGTCCGTTGTCCGTCACGTCGATGGCAACCATCCGGGACAACCGTTCCCCCTTCTGGGTCATACTGTAGTCGGATACCATTCGGGTGGTTATCCTGATATGTCCCCTTGATTCAACCGCTTCCATCGCATTCTTGATAAGATTGAGAAAGAGTTGGGTCAACAGTGATTCGTCGGCCAATATCGGCGGAATGCTCAGGTCGAAATTCTGCTGGAAGGCGACCTTCTTCTCTTCGACGGCCTTTTTCTGCAGCATGATGATATCCCCGAGCACACGGTGAAGATTTACCTGCTCCAGTGCCAGTTTGCGCGGCGCCGTGAGACTCAGGAGCTCTTCGACGATCTTGTTTACCCTTCCCGCTTCCTTGAGCATGATGGAGGTGTATTCTCTAAGCTCGCTCCCTTCGGGAAGCTCCCTTTCCAGAAGCTGGGCCGCTCCCTTGATCCCTCCGAGGGGGTTCTTTATTTCATGTGCAAGACCGGCCGCGAGAGCGCCGAGGGTGGAAAGGCGATCCGCCTGCCGGACCGCTTCCTCAAGCTCCCTGAGGTTGGTGAGATCCCTCAGGACGAGAACAATGCCGATCCTCTCTCCATCCGCAAGAAGCAGGGGGGATGTGGTTGCATTCACCGGAGTTGCGTGAGAACCCTTCTTCAAAACCACATTTTCATGGTCGGAGATGGTCATGCCGGTTTCGGCGGTCTTGGCGACCATCTCGCTGAGGATATCTTCTCCACCGAAAAAGGTGGAAAAGGGGGAGCCTTCCGCCAGTCGCCTCGATACGCCGGAAATCTCTTCCGCCGCGGGATTCATGAAGGTGATGCAACAGCGACCGTCAATGACAATCACTCCGTCTCCCACGCTATCGAGGACGTTTTCAAAATATTCCGTAACGAGGTTTTCAGACGTTTTCATCGTCCATCCTGGTGAAGAATGCCTCGACAGCTTTCCGTAAAGGTTCCATTTCCCCGATAGCGTTGATGTGCGCACGGAAGCGTGCGGCGCCGGCAAGCCCCTTCACGTACCAGGAAAGATGCTTTCGCATTTCGCATACGGCGGTTTGTTCGCCGTACTGTTCTTGGAGAGAGTCCAGATGTTTCAGTGCCGTGGAGAACCGTTCGGCCGTGGTCGGGGTGCGTGGGTCCCCACCCGCAATGATATCCGATGCTTCTCTGAATATCCAGGGGTTGCCGAGGGAACCGCGAGCAACCATCACGCCGTCGCATCCGGTCTGTTCGAACATGTCGACGATATCTTTACTGGAAAAGATGTCGCCGCTGCCGATAATGGGAACGCGCGAAGTCTGTTTCAGCTCCCGCAGTTTGTCCCAGTCTGCGTGCTCGGTAAACATCTGTGCGCGCGTGCGGGGGTGGAGCGTGATCGCGTCGCATCCCTCCAGCTCGGCAATGCGCGAAATCTCCAGAAATGACGCCTCCAGGGAACTCCACCCTGTCCGGATCTTTATGGTAAGAGGAATCTGTACGGCTTTTCTCACGGTTTTCAGTATGGATGCGACCGTAGCGGGCTTCCGGAGAAGGGCGCTTCCGGATCCGCCGGCTACCACCTTTTTCACCGGACACCCCATATTAATGTCAATCACGTCGCACAGGTCTTGAACCCGTCGTGCGGCCTCGGCAAGGGCCTCCGGATCTTCACCGAAAAGCTGGATTCCCAGGGGCCGGTCTCCGGGATTACTGCGCAACAGGGTGATGGTGTTCTTCCCGTCGCGGATGAGGCCCTGTGCGCTGATCATCTCGGTAAAACACAGCGGAGCCCCTTGTTCCCTTGCCAAAGCGCGAAAGGGAAGATCCGTTATCCCCGCCATTGGCGCCAGTATCAGGGGAGGGTATATTTCAAGGGAGCCTATGGCAAGGCGTGAAACCAGAGCCATTGATATTCCTGGAATACATTCAATTTGTGCCTAAAATTTAAGCATCATAGCATAGGGAAATAAAAAGGCAAGCACTATTTCCGGACCGGTTACGGCGCGCGTAGAACGTATTTCCAGCCGTTTCGGAAGGGCTTTTTGTTTCGTCCCCAAAGGAACTTCCGGGAGATTGCCGTGTCAAGATTGACTTTCAGGCAGGTGATGGTGCGAAACAGACATGGGGTTGCGGGTGTCCGAAAGAGACCCGGTAACGGAACCGCGGTTGCAATTCATCCGGTTTTACACTATTATTCCCGGACGTGATGGGCCATGAGATTGAACTTTGGAGGGCGCTAATGGGGCTTCTTGATGGAAAAAAGGCTGTGATTTTCGGCATTGCCAATGAAAAGAGTATCGCTTGGGCAATCGCGCAGGCATTCAGGAAAGAGGGCGCCGAGTTGGCGTTCACCTATGCCAACGAAGCGGTTGCGAAAAGGGTTTTCCCTTTGGCGGAGAGCATCGGCGTAACCCGGATATATCCTTGTGACGTGACAAAGGATGAGGACATCCGAAACGTTTTTGCCGAAATCGGGAAGGTCTGGGATGGAGTCGATATTCTGATTCACTCCATCGCATTCGCCAATCGGGAGGAGTTGAAAGGTTCCTTTCTCAATACGTCGCGGGCAGGTTTCGCGCTGGCCATGGATGTCAGCGCATACTCCCTCATCGCAATGGTCAGGGAAGCGCACCCCCTGATGAAGGACAGGGGAGGGAGCGTTCTCGCCATGACGTACTACGCCTCTGAAAAGGTTTTCCCCAACTATAATGTGATGGGAGTGGCGAAGGCCGCCCTGGAAGCTAATGTCCGGTACCTGGCGGAGGCCGTGGGTCCGGACCGCATCCGCGTAAACGCCATTTCGGCCGGCCCATTGAAAACACTGGCTGCTTCCGGTGTCGGTGGTTTTCACCAGATTGCCGCCCATGTGGAGGCAAAGACGCCGCTTCGCAGCAATATAGAACAGCATGATGTGGCAAATGCGGCGCTATTCCTGTGCAGCGACTTGTCCAGCAGGATAACCGGCGGAGTCCATTTCGTGGACAGCGGCTACAACATAATGGGAATGTAATGACCCTTCGACAGGTACGTCGCCCGCAACAGCCATTCCGTTACGTGCTGGATAAGCCGAGCGGCGAGGAAAGGACACCCCGATACGACAGCTTCACGGTAACCTGACCGGCTTGAAGACAAGCCATCTGAACGGACTGGAGAAACTCTACCGCCGCCGGGTTCCTCCCGGTGAAGTACTGACCCGGGAACTTGCCGCGCGCATGGGGCAGCTCTCTGAAGAGATCGGACGCCAGGTCGGCGTCCTGATCAACCGTATCGGTCTCGTTGAATATGTTGTTGTCGGAGATGAAAAAGGGCTGTATATCCCCGCTCTCTCCGACTATCCGCTTGGTAAGAAACGGCTGCGGGGCCTGCGCCTCTGTCATACCCACCTGAAGGGAGAGCCTCTTACCGAAGATGATTTGACCGACCTGGCCCTTCTGCGCCTCGATCTGGTGGCGGCTCTCCTTCTCTCACCCGGAAAACAATCCTTTTCCATCCAGGTTGCCTACCTGGAGCCCCCGTCCCACGGTGCGGTTCCATATCGGATAGATCCACCCGTCCCCTTCAATCGATTCATGATGGATGCCGCCGAGTTCATTTCATCCCTGGAAACATCACTGGAAAAATCGGTTCCGGAGTCTCGGGAGGTGCTGGGCGCGGAAGAGCGGGCCATCCTCATCTCGGTCTCGCGCCGGCCGCGTCCCGAAGTGGAGGATTCGCTGGACGAGCTGCGGGAGCTTGCCCGGACCGGCGGGGTAGAGGTCCTCGATTCGTTCATCCAGATCCGGCGTGATATCAGCCCCCGCTTTCTCATGGGAGAGGGGAAGATGCGGGAGGTGATCATCCGCGCATTGCAACTGGGCGCAACCATGCTTCTGTTCGATCAGGAACTCTCCCCTGCGCAGGTCCGATCCATCTCGGAGATGACCGAACTGAAGGTCATCGATCGCAGTCAGCTAATCCTGGATATCTTCGCCCGCCGCGCCGTGAGTCTGGACGGAAAGGTTCAGGTGGAGCTGGCCCAGCTCAAGTATATTCTTCCCCGACTTACGGGCCGCGGCGTTCAGATGTCCCGCCTTATGGGGGGGATCGGCGGTCGCGGCCCCGGTGAGACGAAGCTGGAGATAGACAGGCGGCGGATACGGGACCGGATATCCCGGCTGGAGCGGGAGCTTGAGGAGCTCTCCAGAGGGCGCTATCAGCGACGTCGAAGAAGGGTAAAGGCGGGGATCCCCATCGTTTCCATTGTCGGCTATACCAATGCGGGAAAATCCACGTTGCTCAATACCCTTACAAAGAGCTCCGTGTTCACGGAAGACCTTCTGTTCGCGACCCTCGACACGGCCACGCGCAGACTTCGCTTTCCCCGGGAAAGAGAGGTTATCGTAACCGATACCGTCGGTTTTATCCGCTCCCTGCCCGCGTCGCTCATGGGCGCCTTCAAGGCAACCCTGGAAGAGCTGCAGGACGCGGACCTTCTGATTCACCTTGTTGATTGGTCCAATCCACGATTTGAAGAACAGATACGGCAGGTTGAGGAAATCCTTGAAGAACTCGATTTGTCCGAAAAGCCCCGTCTGCTTGTTTTTAACAAAAAAGATCTGCTCCCGGAGATGAAAAAGAAGAATCCCCTCGGGTTTATAAAGGCGCGCCAAGCGATTCAGTCATACGGCGCCATCACCATTTCCGCCCATGACGCAGCCAGCCTCTCCTCCCTGCTCGAAGAGATGGAGGGGCGCTTCTGGCCTGACGAGACAGACTGAAGTTCCGTAGGATTTCCATTTTTTTTCGGTTGCCTCGGCCGGACAGCCGTTACCCTGAGACCCCGTTTTGCGTTGACAGTACCCTGTTTCTTTTTTATACTTTCGCATCCGGAAAGGCTTCCCCCGTCTCCAGGAAATTAGGGTGCGAGAAAGGGTAACCATATGATTAAACTACTATTTTCAGCTTCCATGCTGGTGTTCTGCTGTGTCACGGCGTCTGCTTGGGCGACTGCATCCGGTGGGGAAGACACACCGTGGACGCAGGTGGCATCGTTCAACTCGGAGAAGTCGGCGACACGCTCGAAGGGTGTCCGGCGAAGCAGCGAAAACCTTGCGCCGGTGGACGAAAAGAGCCTTTCACGGGCGCTTGAACTGCCTGCCGCGGATGCATTCGCCTCAAATGAACAGTCCGACGGTTTCGACGAGTTCGAGTTACGGATTCCCGATTATGATCTGCCTGAATCGGATATCCCGCTTACCGTCAACAGCAAAGTGGAATATTTCATCAATTTTTTCCAGACCAACGGCAGAAGCTGGTTTTCAAAGTGGCTTTCCCGCTCGGAGCGCTACATCCCCATGATGCAGGACGTGCTCAAAAAGGAGGGACTTCCGGAAGACCTCGTGTATCTGGCAATGATTGAGAGCGGTTTTTCCACCCATGCCCACTCCCGTGCGAGCGCGGTCGGCCCCTGGCAATTCATTGCCGGGACCGGGAAGAGATATTCCCTCCGCATCGACCCGTGGATCGACGAGCGACGTGACCCGCTGAAGTCGACGGTTGCCGCGGCCATGTATCTGAAGGAACTGTACAGTCTCTTCAATAAGGACTGGTATCTTGCGGCAGCGGGATACAATGCCGGTGAGAACAAGATTCTGCGGGCAATCAACATGTACGAAAGCCGTGATTTCTGGCAGCTTTCCCGTGGTGATTACCTGAAACGGGAGACAAAGGATTATGTGCCGAAGCTCCTGGCTGCCGCGATTATAGCAAAGGAACCGGCAAAGTACGGTTTCGCCGATGTCGCTTACCTCCCGCCCATCGAGTTCGACACGGTCGCCATTCCGACCCGCACCGACCTGGAAGTGGTTGCCAAGGCTATCGATGTGCCGTATGAAACCATCCGGGAACTGAACCCTGAACTCAAACGATGGTGCACCCCTCCCGACTACCCCGATTACAGCCTGAAGATTCCCAAGGGGAAAAAAACGGTTTTCCTCCGTGAGTATGCAAAGATACCCGAAAGCGAGAGGTATGCCGAGCGCTCGGTTTCCATCCGGTATAGAGCCGTCAAGGGCGACACTCTTGAATCAATCGCCCGACGGTTCGGCGTCAGGGCCGAGGAAGTCGCGTCTCTCAACAACCTGAGAAGTACCCGGAAACTGAGGGGTAGGGTTTTGCGGATTGTTGTCAAACCTGAACCTCGACAGACGGAGACAGCCTCACAACCCGAAGTGGCGGCGCCCGAGAAAAAGGCTGTAATTGTCCGGAAAGCCGAATCCGAGAAGAAATCTCCTCCCCGGGAGGTAACGCACTACTATACGGTACGGCGGGGTGATACGTTGAAATCCGTGGCAAAGCGCTTCAATGTTTCCACCAGAATCATCGCCGCCTGGAACAATATCAAGGGCAAGATGGCTCTGAAGCCGGGCAAACGCATTATTGTCGCCAAGTATGTTGAGAACGGGGGGAAAATGACACCCCTGGAAAAAGAGAATGGATAACCTTGCCGTGTTGATTGCGGTCGTGGAAAGGACTGGACCGGATGTATAATATTTTTATTGCCCTCGGCACGGCTATCGTTGTGTTTGCCGTGCTTTTTTTCGCAACGGATGTATCGTGGTGGGTTTGCCTCGCCCCGGCCTTGCTGGTCTTCGCTGCTGTGTACCTGCTCCTGGTGCGTATGGTAATGAAAAAGGTAAACGGGATTATGGAGGCGGCCGGAAAAGACCTGCAGGGCCAGCGGGTTGAAAAGGCGATCCGGACACTGAAGGAAGCTCTCCGTTACGGACCGTGGCAGTTCTCCGTAACCGGTCAGGTCCATTCACAGATTGGAATGATTTACTACATGAAACGTGATTTTTCCAACGCATTTCCCTATCTGGAGAAGGGATTCTCCAAGAATTGGGTTTCCATGGGAATGCTTGCCGTCAGTTACATGAAACGCAACAAGAAGGATTCCATGACGAATACCTTTGAAAAGGCGGTCCAGTGGAGTCCAAAGGAATCTCTTCTGTGGAACCTTTACGCATACTGCGTCAGTGAAGGCGGCGATACGGAAAAGGCGAAGCAGATTCTGGAGAGAGGCAGGAAAAAACTGCCCGGAGATGAGAGAATCGCCGCCAACCTGGAAGCGCTGAAAGAGGGAAGAAAGATGAAAATGAAGAGTTTCGGCGATATGTGGCTCCAGTTTCACCTGGAACGACAGAGCGTAATCATGAAACAACAGGCGGCTGCCCTGGGAGGGACGGCGCGCAGAAAGATTATCCGGAAATAGGTATCTTTCAGGAAGAAAATACGGGGGCCGTTTTGGCCCCTTTTTTGTACCACTAAACTATTTGACGAAATATACCGATTTGCGTTTTCCTGCCTGAATCGAAATTCCTTCCATTGGTTGGTTTGTCCATTTCTCCGCACGGCGTCTAAACGCCTTTCAATCATGCCTGTGTCAGCCGTTTGGTTCGTGAAAACTTGAATATTCCGCCGGTACCGGGCGGATGTGTATGAATCATGTGCTCGTTCAACCATTTGGGGCATAATCGATAAGCCTGGATTCAGGTTGTCTTGTTAATGAATTGAATAATGGCATCTTTCGGATACACTTACCGGATACGCGCATTTTTGAGGATTCTATGCGAATCCTCATGGAGCCCGAAAGCGGCGCCCTGATGTCTTTGCCGTGTATATTGACATTCGTGGAATAGAGCCTTGGTATGACAGAAGACCAGAAAAAGCGAATCTATCCGGTGGTTCTTATCGCCATCTTCCTTGTGTTGGTTGCATCGATAGTATATGTGGGCTATCGGCACTATCTGAATCAAAAGGCGCGGATAACCAGGGAGAAATACCATGAGCTGGCAGCCATCGCCGATATGAAGCTTGAGCAGGTCGTTGCATGGCGTAGAGAGTGGCTGCACGATAATCTCTTTTTTCTCAAGAACCCGTTCTTTTTCAATGCTGTTTCACGTTTTCTCTCAGACCCTGATTCTGCAGCGCCCCGCGACGATATCAATACGTGGCTCTCTCCCCTGCGTGACTATCGAACTTTTCACAGTATCGTCATCTTTGACAAGAATCTTTCGGAACGGATGACGCTGGGCGTTGAACGCACTCCAATAGGAAAGCTGACAAGGGTCAATGTGGAGAAGGTGATGCGTTCCGGGGATACGGTGATTTCCGATCTTCACTATGGAGATGCAATCTCCCGTATTCATCTTGATGTGATGACTCCCCTGACGGTCCATAATGGCGTCGGAGAGGAACGGATCGGGGTTGTTCTCGTGCGCGTCGATCCTTCCCACGATCTTTATCCGCGTATCGAGTCGTGGCCTACGCCGAGCCGCTCGGCGGAATCGTATCTTGTCCGGAGAGAAGGGAATCAGGTCGTCTTCCTCAATCAACTGCGCCATCGCAAGGGAGCTGTTCTCTCAGTACGCATTCCGCTCACGACAAAGCATCTGCCGGCGGCGAAGGCCGCACAGGGGTATGAGGGAGATTTCCAGGGAATCGACTACCGTGGCGTGCCGGTTTTTTCCGTAGCGAGAAAAGTCCCGGAATCCGACTGGTTCCTTGTAGCAAAGGTCGACACCGACGAGATTCTCGACCCCCTTCGTCGCGAGGCGTGGATTGTCGCCCTGGGGTCGGTGTTGTTGATACTCCTGGCCGGGATGGGCGTCGGGTACATCTGGCGACATGAAGGCACACGGTACTACAAGCGGCTCTACCAGGAAGAGCGCGAGCATCATGTGTTGGCGGAACACGTTGAACGACTCAGCCGTCTCTACCACACGCAAAGCCACGTGAGCAAGGCTATTGTCCATTGTCGCGAAAGCCTGGAACTGTTCGATGAGGTCTGCCGGACCATCGTCGAATACGGCCGATTCCGAATGGCGTGGATAGGTATTGTGGAGCAGGTAGGCGCGCCCATGCGTCCCGTGGCGTTTTCAGGCCATAATGAAGGGTATCTGGAGAAAGTCAGGGTTTCCACGGATTCCGCGCCTTCAGGGCTCGGCCCGTCCGGCAAGGCCGTTCGTGAAGGAAGACATGTCGTTTGTCACGATATCGATTCCGACCTGTCAATGAAGCCCTGGCGAGAGGAAGCCCTGCGGCGTGGGTACCGCTCTTCGGCGGCCTTTCCCCTTTTCGACGGCAGGGGCTGCGTCGGCGCACTGAATGTATATGCTTCGGAAACGGACTTCTTTGATGGCGAGATCGTCGAACTTCTCGACGAGATTGCGGCGGACCTCTCGTTCGCATTGGAATCCTTGCGTACTGCCGCAACGCTTCAGGCCAGTGAAAAACGCTTTCAGCAGATATCGGAACTTATGACCGATTTCGCATACTCATGCATTCGTGAGCCGGGTGGAGAGTTCGCCATTGATTGGCTGACCGGTGCAGTCAAGGAGATTACGGGGTATTCAATTGAGGAGATCCGTGAGCGAGGTTGCTGGGGTTTTCTTGTGACGGAGGAAGATGTGCCGGTTTTCACCCGGAATGTGACGGCTCTGACTTTCGGTGAAACGGGCATATGCGAAATGAGAATTCGCTCCAAGGACGGAACGATCCGCTGGTTGCACTCGTTCGGCACATGCGTATCGGAGGACTGTGGTATGGGTGCTCGCCGCATCATCGGCGCGTGTCGTGATATATCGGATAGAAAACGGGTTGAGAATGACCTTCTGGCGCTCAATACCGAACTGGAGCGGCGTGTTGCGGAGCGGACCGCCGATCTGGAGTCTTTCTCCTACACGGTGTCCCACGACCTTCGGGCGCCGTT
>ERZ795032.1271-NODE-1271-length-18226-cov-12.892961_pt1 | contig 18226 bp, 20 predicted proteins | sample MGYA00375124_ERZ795032 | MGnify/ENA primary metagenome ERZ795032 (study PRJEB30167, sample SAMN05720154) | activated sludge metagenome | isolation source: Anaerobic digester | place: China | collected 2015-12-16 ...
TCGTATAAATGGGTTACCGACTTTTCGGAGGGGACTCAACTTTCAACTTTCAACTTTCAACTGTCGCTTCGCCTTGGGAACTCCAATTGTTATCCGCGTAGCGGATAAGCCCTTTTTCGTCAGGATAATAGGGGATTGGCGTTAAGAATTTCCGAAGCCTTGGAGGAAATTTAGCCAATCCCCTATGGTTTTCAGCCGGAGGCTGAAAAATCCCTTAGAAAAAGCGCCGTTTCTTTGGTTCCTTTCTTTGGGCGCGCAAAGAAAGGAACAAGAAGAATTTCATACGAGATCATTGGCAGGTAGACAGATACCAATGACAAAGAAGAAAAAGATAATGAAGGAGAGTATCCTTACGTAAACCCAGTGATTATCAAGTCCGTAGCGAGGACGCTACGGACAGCGGGGATCACGCCAGTAATCCCTCGCCACCGGAGGTTCAAGCGAGCGGGTAAATGAACAAGCCAAGGCCACGAAGTGGCCATGGCTTCGCGAATGCTGAAGCCACCCCCTGCTGTGCGTAGCGTCTTCGCTACGCACGATATAAAGCGTAGGCTCCAGCCTACGATGAAGGGATGCGTTTTGGGCACTTAAAGCCAGAGATTTACAAGTCCGTAGCGAGGACGTCACGGACAGCGAGGGCAGCCTATGCGATTTTGGGTAATTGGCACAAATTAGAATAGTTTCTTTATCACTTCAATAAATGTACTGGTTTCTTCAATAAGAGGTTCAACAGTATTCTTATCAAACTCGAATACATCTCCATAGTCACCCTTTTGCCTTAAATCGAAAAGTTTGGAATACAGTCTTCCATATCTCTTGTCAATTAAACCAGTCTTCACGAAATTCAATCCGAATTGATTTCTTGAGCCATCATGCGATTGCGTCTCAATATCATTCTTAAGAAGCAAGGCAATAACAGCATAGAAACAAGCATAATATAAACGATCAACCACAGAATTCCATCGGCCCATTTTCTGCAAGAAGAATAGCATCTTCAAATGATTGTGTGGCTCTTTGATGTCTATATTGGATATACTCATCCCGATTATTGATGGTCATAATCGAATCCCCTCTCTATTGACATTTTTAAACAATGGAGAATATTTGAGGCTTGTATTCTAATTACCCTTTGAATAAATGAACGTAGTGGTTATTTGACCTGATTCAAGCTCGATATCATACAATCCATCTCGAAATTTATCTTCAATTTCATTTGTTACTTCTGGGGAATCAAGCAGAATAATAATATCCCAATCAGAATCCTGACGATAATCACCACGAGCCCTTGACCCAAATAGAAAGGCCTCCGCATTAGAATCTTCCTTATGTATTGAATCTTTAATCTTGTTTATTAACAGGCTATTGTCCATGCTGGTACAAATATTTTCATAAATACGCAAAAACTTGTTCTCGACTCATGCTCCCACTTATACATAAGGATTTGGCGCTATATTTTTGGTGTCGATTATGTCTTACCTTCAAACAGATCGCTGATCCCCGTCGGGATTGCTCGCTACACTCGCGGACCCTTCTTTTCCGTGAATGGAATCAAACCCTTGTCGCTGCGCGACATACGGGTTTTCTATTTGTCCGCTTATGCAAACAAGTTTGCAACGCGTGCAAATAGAAAACCCTGGCACTTCGTGCCAGGGTTTGATCATCAAGTGAACCCGAAGGGACTCGAACCCCTAACCTTCTGATCCGTAGTCAGATGCTCTATCCAATTAAGCTACGGGTCCGTTTTGTGGGCTGCAAATATACGAAAATATTGACCAAAACAAGATGACTTTTCAGAGATATATTCTTCATTTCTCACTCACTCTGATATCCGGGCTGGTGTTGCTCTTAGCCCGACGGTACCTTCGGATTGCATAACAACCATTGCTGAAAACCATTGTGCAAAAGCTAAGAGTAAATAGAACTTTACTACCTTGCCGCCTGATCATCCGAAACAGCCCGCACATCTGTCGCTTGCCTTATGAAACATGTCTTTCTGATCTTTCTGATGCTGGTTAGTGGGAATAGACTCATAGCCCAGCCTGCCGGAAGCTCACTTGTCCTAAACGGCAGTAGCGACTATGCAAGCATTCCCCACCATGCGCTTATGAATCCGGACAGCGCCATGACCGTGGAAGCATGGATCTATCCCTGCAGAGTCATGGGAAACAACTTCATCCTGGGTAAATGGTGGTGTGGGGGATCAGAACAGAATGCATATTATCTGGTAGTAAACGACGGTAAGCTGCGCTGGGGATGGGACTTCGATGGTTGTGGTAACGGAGCAAGGGTCTATGAGTCAGCTGCCACAATCCAGGCCAACCAGTGGCAACATGTGGCGGCAGTACATACCACTTCCTCTGTTACACTCTATCTCAATGGCTTACCAATATCCGGGACACTCGTTCAAGGATCCTACAGCGCCATACTGCAAAACCAGGAACCTTTCAGAATAGGCGTATATCGTGATATCTCTAACGCATACTGGGGCCATTTCATGGGTCGAATTGATGAGGTTAGGGTTTGGGACCGTAACCTGAATGCTGCAGAAATATTGGCGCGGTTCAATGCGCCCCTGCTTGGAAATGAGCCTGGTTTAATCGCATATTATGATATGGATACCACCGGCGCCGGTACCGGACTGCCCGTCCTCAACAGGGCCGTGTCTACATATGGAATACTTAACGGTAGTTGTATGGGCAACCCGACATCTCCCTACTACCTTAGCAACACCTTGCCTGTTCTTCCCCTGGACCTGGGTAATGACACAGCCCTGTGCCAGGGTGATACGATCCAACTCAATGCCAACCTACCCTCTGCCACCTGGCTCTGGCAGAATGGGTCAACACTACCCCAGTTAACTGTTTCCCAGCAAGGTCTGTATTGGGTGATCGCATCCTGGGGTTTATGTATTAATGCGGATACGATTCAGGTCGATGTAAATCCATACCCTGTCGTTGACCTGGGACCTGACACCAGCTTGTGTGCAGGTGATACGCTGATGCTGGATGCGCTTTATCCCGCTGCCAGCTATCTGTGGCAGGATGGATCATCCTTACCGGAATATATTGTTGTGCAGAGCGGCTTGTATTGGGTCCAGGTGAGCCTAAATGGTTGCACTGTCATTGACTCAGTGTATGTCACTTTTCTCCCCGTCCCCCAGGTTAACCTTGGACAGGATACCGCATTATGTGAAGGTGATACGCTGATATTGGACGCTTTTTACCCTGGAGCCAGCTATTTATGGCAGGACGGATCCTCATCTCCATCGTATTCCGTTACACAGGGTGGGACATATTGGGTTGACGTCAGCCTGGGAATATGCAGCCAGGCTGATACGATTCAGGTCGGAGTCCAGCCATACCCTGTCATAGACCTGGGACCTGACACCAGCTTGTGTGCAGGTGATACGCTGATGCTGGATGCGCTTTATACCGCTGCCAGCTATCTGTGGCAGGATGGAACAGCCTCTCCTGGCTATGTCGTTACGCAAAGCGGTTCGTATTGGGTGAGGGTAGACTTGAATGGGTGTGCTGTGGTTGATTCCATTGTGGTCGCATTTCTGCCCATACCGCAGGTGGACCTCGGGCAGGATACGATACTCTGCACCGGTGATTCGATCCTGTTGTCAGGTGGCCCGGCCGGAGCATTATATACCTGGCAGGATGGATCTGATCAGCTAAGTTTCGTTGCTAAACAGGGCGGGACTTTCTGGGTAGTTACAGATCTGAATGGTTGTATAGCCTCAGATACCCTGACGGTTACTGAAGTGCCCTGGCCTTATACAGATATCGGGAACGATACAATCCTGTGTGAAGGAACGTCCATTGTCCTGGAGGTACACTCGGGATTTGATAATTACACCTGGAGCACCGGAGATGCAGGTCTGACCTTACTGGTTGTCCAACCGGATTTGTATTGGGTGGAAGTCAGCAACGAATGTGGTGCATATCGCGACAGTATATGGGTGCATTATAAGAATTGTAATTGTGGGTTGTGGATACCCTCGGCATTCAGCCCCAATGCAGATGGGATAAATGATGTGTTTGAGGTTAAGGGTAATTGCTTGACATACTACCATATATGGATCTATACGCGCTGGGGTGAGCTGATTTTTGAATCATCCAGCCTGGCAGCACCCTGGGATGGAAAATACAAGGGAGAATTATGTCCGGTTTCTGTTTATACATACCGCATTGAATACCAATTGGACTTTTCCAGTGAAAAAAAGTTGGAACTCGGTAAGGTCATGATCGTGAATTAAATGGGTTAAGCCTGATGTCCTGCTGGCAGTGCTACTTAAATGCTTCTAAAATAAGGTCATATATATGGATTCGGATGATTTTCGATTCTAGGTGCTTCCGATAAAATGTAGGTTATCAAGGCTATTAAATTTTCGCTACACATGGATTACTTTGACTTTTTTTTGACCAGGACCGAACAATTTCTCCTTCCTCTTGTTTATTCAGGTTAAACCAATCCCATGAAACCGAAATTCACCATCATGTTGGTCGCACTTGTTCTGATGGGTGCCGCCGGATTTTATGTGGCCTATACCATGTATAACAAACCCCATCCGGATTATGTCAGTATGACACCCGTTGCCTCCCTGAGTGTTGAAGAACTGTTCATGACTTACACCACAGAACCCGGGAAAGCGAATGAGATGTATACGGGGAAGCTTATTGAAGTTACCGGGGTTCCTGCCAGGTTTGATCATACAGGTGACCAGGCCACTGCCGTCTTTGTTTTAGGAGAAGGTATGTTTGGTGAGGAAGGTGTGCGTTGTCTCTTTCATCCTGAACATATACCGGATCTGGCCTCCTTACAGGATGGCAAAGTGCTGAAAATAAAAGGGTATTGCACTGGCTACAACGAGACAGATGTACTCATGGAGCAGTGCACACTTGTTCCATGATATTCATCCCAAAGGTAATAACCTGCGAAGACCTGCGTTTTCAAGGGTCAATCAGTTAATTTTCTCTATTCACCTAATCCAAGTATTATGAAAAAGCAAACCATAGCCCTTATCTTTTCCATTTCCTTAATGCTGATTACCAATGCCGCTATAGCGCAGAGGTATGCCACAAAGTCCGGCCACATTAGCTTCTTTTCTGAGACACCCCTCGAAAAGATCGAAGCGCATAATAAACAGGTAAACAGTGCATTGGATATGACAACCGGGGATTTCGTTTTCCGTGCCCTCATGAAGTCCTTTGCCTTCGAAAAAGCGCTGATGCAGGAGCATTTCAATGAAAACTATGTCGAATCAGACAAATTCCCGAATGCATCCTTCAAGGGAAAGATCGTGAATATCGGAGAATTGAAAAAGGATCACAGGGGAACGTTTCAGGCAGTCGTGGAAGGTGAACTCACCATCCATGGCGTGACGAGAAAGATTAAAGAAAACGGAACGCTTACCTGGTCAGGGGATGCGTTGAAAGGAGAAGCTGTTTTCTTTGTTAAACCTGCAGATTATGAGATTAAGATCCCGGGTGCGGTGGTCAAAAATATTGCTGAATCCATCCAGGTGAAGGTGAAAGTAGATCTTCAACCGGTCTCTTAATTCATAATAATTTACGCATTCAGCCCTGGTAGCAATGCTCCGGGGCTTTTTTATTCCTTAAAATCAGCAGGCTTTTTGACGGTGAAAACCCGCGTGATATTAAATCCAAAATATATATCACCCTTATCCCATCTGCCCTGTGTTTCAGTGATGAACCCTCTTTCAAACATGGCTTTGGAGTTGGTAAAGTGCAACTGAAAAACATGTCCGCCAGTTTCCAGATCAAAGCCGATAGAGAGGCTATTGTTGATGGGCTGGGTATATTGGTCCTTGGGCGTGAAGAAGTACTCTGCGTTCAGACTGGTGCGCTGGGTCAATTTCATCCTACCTCCCACGCCCATCGAAAAAGCAGTGTTCTCATCTTCTACAGTGGCTACCAGGTTTTTGTGGATAATGCTGGGCATCAACTGGATGGAAACGGCATTGCTGAATTTCCTGGCAATCAAAAGCTGATGAACATAGGCCATGCGTGAGGAGAAATAGTTTTTTCGCTCGGGCTGAGCCCATTTGAGTGACTGTATGGCCGTGGATCCGAAATAGGATAGGGTGAGGGGCATGTTACGCGCACCTGTCTGCTGGCGCAGTAGCTTGACTTTGACGAAGCCATCATATGTCTTTTCCAATGAACTGCGGCCCACCCCAAAACTGATGTGATCGTTCAGTCCGTATTCCAGACCAAGCCGGATGGTGGACTGATCCAGCCCAAAAAGCTCGTAGGCCCCGGAATTGACTTTCCCGAAGTGATGGGAAATGATGAAAAGCAGCACGCCCGGCGCCGGGTTTTCAATGGAATGGCTGTTTACAACCCTGGTTGTCTTAAACGTCGCATATGCATAATTGTGCTGAGGGGCATCATCCCCCAGGAGATCAAAAAGATCACCCTGGGCACGGGCAGGGATATGGATCACTAATAGAATGGCTATCAGAAAAATGGAGTAGTAGGATGTCTTCATAGAATATAAACGGGTTAACAGGACTTAGTGCAATAACCTGGCAATCAATTCTGTGGTGCTCCTTTGCTGATCCACGCATTGATTTTGGCCAACTCACAATTCGGTAGTTTTCCGGCATTCTTTGGCATGGGAGAGAATCCATTATCATGATTGATGACCCCTTTCAGCTGGCCGTTATTGACGATCGTCATTAGGTCAGCATAGGGGGTGGTCCTGATATTGGCAGAGGGCGCCGATCCGCTGTGGCAACCATCACAATGCGTTGCAAGAATAGGTGCGACATCGAGGTTATATGAAACATTTGCGGTGTCACAGGGGAGTTGACCTCCCGGATACAATTCCTGCTCATTGTCATAATAGCAGGAAGTCAAGGCTGTAAGCAATAGGGTCAGCAGAAATATTCCGGTCTTAGTTATCAGGTGTGCCATCGTTGATCCATTTTCTAATTTGAGCGATTTGACAGGCGCTGAGTTTGGCTGAGTTTTGCGGCATGGGCACGAATCCCGTGCTATGGGTTATGCTGCCCAACAGCTTGCCATTGTTGGCAACAGCAACGAGATCTGCATGGCTCTGCAAGGAAATGTTGCCGGAAGGTGAGGGGCCGCTATGGCACCCAAAACAACGCCCCTGGATGATGGGACGTATGGTCTGGCTGAAACTAACCTGCACAGAATCACATCCTTCAGGATCGCATCCGTTGTTGAGCGCCCCCTGCATGATCCAGGTATAGACCATTTGTATCTGCTCCGCAGATAGTGATTGGCGCGGAGGTGGCGGCATGATCTTGTCCAGATCAGTGTCTGTAATGCGCTCATAAAGGTCTGAATTGCCAGGGTTGAAAGGCCTGACGTCAGCTGTCTGAATAATCGCGTTGTAATTGGTCAGGTTAACGCCATCTGCCTGGGTATTGACGTCATGGCATCCCGATAAAGCGCAACTGGACTGCAAGAGCGGAAGGATGTCGTTCTCAAAATACACGGTATCAGGATGACAGGGCCTTCCCGTTGGATCGGGATCAGGGTTCGGAATGGCTTCCGGCTCGTGCTTGCAACCGGGCAGCATCACAAAGACTGCTATGAACAGGATTGCAAACCAGTGGAAAGATTTTTTTGAAAGCATAAGATCATATGATGATATACAAATGTAACATTTATTTAATCAATATTGCCGAGCGCAACGTACGACCATTCATTCCCCTGCTGGTTGAGAAATAGCTCCACGTACTCTCTGTTGATTATCAGTGTATAACGGTTGTCGTTCGGATGAAAACCCAGTTTTGTTGCGGATTCCAGACCTTTATCAAGGAAGACTTTTACATGACGCTCTTTGTCAAAAAGTAAGCTGAAAACTGATACACTACCAGGGTTGACACCCAGATATTGCTTTAGACGCCAGTCAGATCCAAGTGTCAGCTTACCCTGCCCGAGGCGTTTTTCAAGCCCCCGGATATCAAAATGGACTGTATTTTCCAAAATAATAAGGTAATGCTGGTTGCCTTTGTGGTTGCGAAAGAAAAGGTTGCGGCAAAAGGTGCCTTCATGTCCTTCCCAATAGGCACGCGCAGCTTCGGCGGTCGGCAGGGGCGGATGATGCAATTCCTCGAATGCAATGTTCCTCTCTGCTAACCAATGGATTACTTCGCCCCGGAAATCCGGAAGGTCAGTCTTATCTGGTTTCATGCGGACTCTTTATTCAGTTTGAGTATAATTGACTTGTATTGAGGGATTTTTAAATCGATGTAGCAACTGCCATCCTGAATATAAACCAGATTTGCATTGTTTTCGACCTCCAATAATGTCGGGAATACCCTAGCAATCTCCTTCGGTTTAAAGGGCATTAATGTCAACGCATGGTCTGGGATATGAATATGGCACGTCTGCTGACTACGAAAATTTAGCAGAATCAAAAAGACCTGTTCTTCATTATATCGAAGAAAGGCATAAAGGGCTTCATGGTTAAATGAGGAAGGATCCTGGGCATAACCCAGGTCATAAAAGTGGCCGCTCTGAAGCGCAGGCGCTGATTGAAGCAGTTGTCCAAAGGTCTTGTAATCCTGTAAGACTTGCCTCTTTTCCGGGCTCAAACCCTGGCCATCGTATGTGTCATCAGCTTTCCATTGTCGGTATTCTGGTAATGACCAGTAATCAAAGATGCTGGTACGTCCGTCCAGTCCACTGAAGCCTTCTGCTTCATCCCCTTTCACTCCCCATTCCTGGCCCGAATACAGCATAACCGGTCCGGGATGCATGGTGGCAGCTGCAACAAATCCGGTAAGACCCAGACCTGGATTCGAGGTCATAGAGGAAGACGCAATGCGCGGTTCATCATGGTTTTCAATAAACCTGAGAAGAAACTGACCTGCGAGGGGCGTTTGTTGCCAGGCTTGAGTCAGGCGGGCAGCCAGCGTATGCCCCCGCATCACGTCTATCAGTGTATCGTAAAACCCTACCTTATCATAGAGATAGTCGAATCCGGCCTCCTGGAATACCTGATATTTCTCTGGCTCGTAGATTTCAGCAATGTAAAGTAGATGAGGATATTCTGCTTTTATGGCGTTTATAGCCCATTTCCAGAAGCATACGGGGACCATACCCGCCATATCACACCTAAAGCCATCAATCCCTTTGCCTGCCCAGAACTTCATGATAGCAAGCATCTTATGCCAAAGGGGGGTAGGGGAGGGCTCATTGGATGATGACGGGTCCGGTTGACCATAATTCAATTTAACGGTCTCGTACCAGTCGTTTATACCGGGAAAAGCTGTAAACCTGTCATTACCTGTAGCTTTTGCAGGATATTCCTGGAAGCTCCCTGCCTGCAGTTCGGGAGCCTGTTTCCGCGCGAGCAGGTAGGCTGATTCGGGCAGGACCAGGGATTCCCCCGGTAGATAGTAGAAATCATTCGCCTCCAGAAAGGAGTGTGACGGGTTGTCATCTGCACCCAGGACAGCATGCCCTTCTGGTGTTTGTATGCCACGATACTCCCTTGCTACATGGTTGGGAACCAGATCGATAATGACACCCATGCCGTGATGATGCGTCCGTTCAATTAGTGCTTCGAATTCCTGCATCCGCAGCTTTATATTAACGGCAAGTTCAGGGCTGACATCATAATAATCCCGGATCGCATAAGGGGAGCCTGCACGGCCCTTGACAACAGCCGGGTGGCTGGCCTCCAGTCCTGGCCCTTCATAATTTTCACAGGTAGCCTGAGCGAGAACACCGGTATACCATATATGTGTAGTTCCCAGTGCAGAAATGGCATCAAGGGCTGCGTCATTGAAATCCTCAAAGCGCCCGCAACCATTTTCCAGCCGTGATCCAAAAGGGATGTTTCTGCCTCCGTTACCATTAAACAGTCGGGGTAAAACCTGGTATATGAATGTTTTAGTCATTTGTTTTAAGCAAGAAGTATTAAAGTTGTAAAAATAGAAAACCCCGGGATTTCCGGGGCTTTCCATGCAAGTAGTTAAGAAGAGTGAATGAAAACAACGCTCCTTTAGTTACGGTAAATGTGTACCCAGGCATCATCGAAGCGGCCCGGCTCGGCGCGGAGCTCGCGCATCCGGTCAAGGGCAGGCTGCAACTGATCAAAGCGATTTGAGTAAACATAATACCAGGAGCGGCTGACGTTATGAATGATGAACGGATTCACATCCTTGTAGATCTCAACAGCCCTCTTGGCGTTGGCTTCTACGCGGAAGGAACCGATTACCACATAGTAACCGGCATCCACAGGTTTGTTGTCATCCCTAACAGCATCCCGGGTGCTCATGGTACGGAAGCGGGATTCCACGCGCTTACGCGTGGTTTCCAGCGTGCTTTCGAGCTCCATGATCTTCTGATTCAATGCGTTCACATCTGTTTCAATGGTTTCTGTACGGCGGTTGATAGCATCGGTTGTGCGGTTCATCTTGCTTTCATCCAAGGCTTTGCGCATGATGTCTTCCTGACTGCGGTTCAGCATGTTGAGGCTGTCACTCAAACTGCGCAGTCTTTCCTGCAGATCCTTTGTGAGTTGGCTCAGGCTATCAACCTGGGTGGCCCTGGATTTGGTCTGAAGTTCTTCCAGGATGAGGTCTTTCTTATTAGGCTTCTTTCCATTGAATCGGTAACCGATGGCAATCTCATGTCCACCTTTCTTATCACCGATGACACCCCTGTAATCATCAAAGGGCAAAGTGAAGTCGTAGGCATAGTGCAGCACAATGTTATCGGTGAGGAATCCTCCCAGGCTAAAGGCGCCGATGGAATTCTTCCGGTAAGTGGCTCCCAGATAATATTTCTCATCATAGGTGACAATAGCGGTTCCTTCGTAGTTCCATGGGGCTACTTCTGCTCCACGCAGGATGACCACAGGGGTCAGCTGCCATTTGGGGGCCACGTTGAACTGATAGGAGACATGACCGACATAATGCCGCTTGAACTCATAAAACTTATTGTTATCTGAGTACAAGCCAGGTACAGAGATGCCCAGGTTCAGGCCCTTCAGGTGGTAATTCAGGGCAGCGCCATAATTCAGGGCTGTCTCCTTCATCTCCTGTTTGCCATTGAACAGCGGGTCATTGGTGGCCTGAACGTTGATGTCATTGAGGCCGATTCGTTTGGCATTGATTCCTCCGAAAATACTCATACCTAGGCCATGGTTTTCGCCGAAGCGGGCATGGAAGGTATAACTCAACTGGGCATAAGTATTCCGGAAGATACCCGCCTGGTCATCCATCACCATTCCACCGATGGCAACCTTTTTGCCCAGGGGGGCATTCATGTCAAATGTGATGGTACGGGGGGAATAGTCCGCATCCAGCCGGTCCTTTTTGATGCCCAGATAAGCTTCGAACCCGCCATTCATGCCGGCCATGGCCGGATTCAATGAATAGGGATCGATCATATACTGGTAGTTGAGAGGAACCTGCTGTGCGAAAAGAACACTGCTTCCGGTCAGGCATATGATGAGGAACAGGGTTATTCTTTTCATACGATATCGTGTTTTAATGGTTAGACTCAGGCTGACTTAGATTAGCGTAAGATGTTGACAACACCCTTGAATACTTCCTTCAGGTTGTTGTTGTTCTTAATAATGTAATAGTAGGCACCTTCGGGCAGTTCATTGCCTTCATAGGTTCCTTCCCAGTCATTCTGGTAAGGAGAGCTTGTGTAAACCTGGTCTCCCCATCTGTTGTAGATCACAACTTCATAGTTATCACCAGCGATGAGCTCTGGCTTAATGAACCATCGGTCATTGTATCCATCCTTGTTGGGTGTGATGACATCCATGGGATAGATATCATTCTTCTTGATGGTGGTGATATTAAAGTATACTGTTGAAGTACATCCATTTTTGTCGATGGCTGTCACAGAATAATTGCCCTTTTGGGTAAGCGAAACCTCATTCCCGATGTGACCATTAGACCAAATGATGCTGTCGACACTTGAGTCAAACTCCGCTCTAACCACTAACACCCGTCCTTCGAAAAATTCAAAGTTTTGGACTCCGTTAACGGTACTTATTGATGGAAAGGATGGAATTATTTCTAAATCAGGAGTTCGAGTGATATTGACACTTTTAGTTGTACTTGACAAACATCCGTTTTGTGTCAGTACCGTAAAGGTGACCATGTAATTGGTCCAGTCTTTAAAGGTATAGACGGGATTGGGCACCTTACTGGCCAATCCGTCCCCGAAATCCCAGGTCCAGTCCACGATGTTGTCATTGTAAACAACAGCCTGGCTCGTAAATGCCGTTGGGTCACCAAAACAGGTGTTTGCAAATGTGAAATCGGCCACTACATCACTAATCGGAACCTGTTTGTGAACTGATTTCGTATAGTTGTACTTTGTGGTTATTTTTAGTCCGACATTATGTGTCAGGTTGGGGCCAGGGAAAGTATGGGTGATAGACTGTCCCACAGCGTCATCATAACTCAGATCACCGTCCAGGTCCCAGGCATAGAGCACGATGCTGTCAAGCGTAAGCGTAGTGGAAGTACTGGTAAGGATGGTGGCTTCCCCTAGGCAGGCAGCTGAAAAAATAAAATTAGCTTCAAGCTGCTGAGCCTGAACCCCTGACAATATGATGCCTGAGAAAACTAAGGTCGTAAGCAGTCGTTTCATAGCATACAAAGAGATTTGATTATAAAATTGAATTGAATTCCAGGCAATATATGATACGCTAACATTGGTCAAAAATATAGTAAAACGCCTTAAAAAACAAAGAATGAAGCCCGGAGTTATCAACCAATAAACGACGCGACCGGTTTATTTAAGTCCCTTCGTTTTACTCCGCCTGCCTGCCACCTTATCTACCTTGCTTCGCGCAACTTGCTGCCTTGCTTCCGCAGCCGATATCGCAGGCAATAATTCCGGCAGGTTTATTTATTAACATTAGCCCATGCCTCATCTGTCTGATGATTAATACCGGATTTCGGCGATTGGTAACCCCTTCGGGAGAAAAAAAATAAGATAATTTTGATGAAGCGAGGATTGGCCCTTGCTGAAGGGATGAGAATGAACCAACAAAGCAGGTTAATCAACCTTACAGCCATGTATTATTGTTTGATTCGTTTCCTTTTATGTTCGATCGTGAATTAGTGGCCTGTTCCAGCTGTCCACATGCTTGCGCTGCAAACCGCATCATGGGAAAGCACGGCTTCTGTGAGGCTGATGCCGGCATCAATGTTGCTGCCGTGGTCATACATCATGGTGAAGAGCCTGTTATCAGCGGTGCGCAAGGGATCTGTAATGTGTTTTTCCGCCACTGCAATCTTCGCTGCCTGTACTGTCAGAATCATCAGATCAGCCAGGGGAAGATGGATGTTGGTTTTGATATCTATAGAAACACGGAAGATGTGATCGATGCCGTGGTGCAGGCCCTTGACCAGGGATGCCCCAACCTCGGGTTTGTCTCTCCTTCACATATGCTGCCGCAGATGAAGCGCATCATACAAGGCGTGCAGGACAGAGGTTACAGGCCTGTCATTGTCTACAATACGAATGCTTATGATCGTGTGGAAATGATCCACGAAATGGCAGATATGGTGGATGTCTGGCTACCCGATTTTAAATACATGGATGCAAGTCTGGCCTCGTCCTGGTCAGGTGCTGCCGATTATCCTCAAGTGGCATTGAGCGCTTTAAAGGCGATGTATCAGCATGCGGGATCGACTTTGAGAATCGAGAATGGAATCGCTGTCAAAGGGATGATCATTCGCCATCTGGTGCTTCCGGGTGCCGTTGAAAATTCCCTGGAGGTACTGGAAACCATTGCCAGGCATCTCAGTACGGATGTCACCTTGTCACTGATGTCACAATACTACCCCAATGCCTTTACTGCCCATCATCCGCTGCTTGGCAGAACCCTCAGGCAGGAAGAATATGCGGTGGTTGTTGAAAAACTGGAATCGCTGGGGTTCTATAAGGGTTGGGTACAGGAGTTAACGAGTCACGAATTCTATCGACCGGATTTCAATAACGAAGAACCTTTTCAGGTACCTTAAAATGCTAATAGACTGGACGGTGGTCTGTTTCTGTCCACTTCTGAAAGACGGCTCTCGCCTCGTCCCGCATGCATTCCTGGCTCTGGATCTTGCGCATGGATGGCGGTAAAGGCAGCTCCGTATAAATGAATGCATCATCAAAACCGGCTGCGGCAGCATCCTCCCTGGTGCCGGCATAATAGATGGCACGGGGTCTTGCCCAGTAAATCGCCCCCAGGCACATCGGGCAAGGTTCGCAACTGGTGTAGATGTCGCATCCGTCCAGCTGAAAACTCCCCAATCTGGAACAAGCCTCACGGATGGCTACGATCTCTGCGTGGGCTGTAGGGTCATTGTTAAGAATGACACGGTTTTCGGCAGCAGCTATGATCTCTCCGTCCTTGACGACAATAGCGCCAAAAGGTCCGCCCTTGCCGGCTGAAATGTTGCCCTCGGCCAGGCGAAGGGCCTCAGCCATAAACAGATGATGATGTTGATCCTGTGTCATCTCTTACAGGGTTTGGTCAAGATGATAAATTTCCATGTAGGGCCAGCCAGATACAAGGAGGATCCTGGCTCGTGTAGTCCACCCGGTGCCTGAATCCGGCAGGCAACAGAATAAAATCGCCGGCTTTCATTTCAATTAAACCTGCACCATGAATATCCAGCCTGGCCTCTCCCTGAAAAAGCATAACCCATTCATCCTCTGTCTGATCATACCAGAAATCTGCGGGACTTGACTGACCGAAGGAAACGATGCGCTCCATTCTCAGCGCTGAATGTTCCAGTATCGTGCTGAATGACTCATCCTGCACCGGGAGCGCACCGATGCCGTCATACAGACTGCTTTTCATGATGTGTAGGGGAGCCGCCATGCTGATTCTCCTGTTTAAAACAACAGATCGGTGACAGGTCCCTTTCCTTCCCTCACCAGAACAATGTCATCCCCGCTGCAGTCGATGATGGTCGAAGGTTCGTTATCACCCGGTCCTCCATCGATGACCATATCCACCATACCGCTAAAACGTTCATACAGCAATTCAGGGTCAGTGGTGTACTCTATGATCTCATCCACATCATGGATGGACGTTGACATGATCGGGTTACCAAGTTCTTTTACAATCTCCTGCGAAATGCGATTGGCCGGTACACGGATACCTACCTGTTTTTTCTTGGCTTGCAGCAACTTGGGAACATTGTTGTTGGCCGTGAGAATGAAGGTATACGGGCCGGGCAGTACACTACGCATCAGCCTGAAAACCTGGTTGCTGACAGGTTTTACAAAGTCAGATAACTGACTGAGATCATGACAGATAAAGGAAAACCTGGCCTGTTCCCTGCGTACACCTTTTATTCTTGCAATACGCTCAATGGCCTTTGTACTATAGATATTACAGCCTAATGCATAAATGGTGTCTGTAGGGTAGATGATGACACCATCGTTCCTCAGATGCTCAACAACCAACCTTATCTGTCGCGGACTCGGATTCTCCTCGTGAATTCTTAAAAGCATATCATCCTTCATTTATGGGTTGATGCAGTTCTGCATTGCTAGGCGGTGCATGGATGCATCCATCATGTGAAATGCACTCAGGCATATTCACCTTCGTCTTACAAAAGTACGCATATAGGATGGATCAGACGTGCTGAAAGGCAGTAATAAAAAAGGGTAAGTTACTTATATCGCACCGCTTCAACCACTTACCCTTGCTTCCTTCCAGACCTGGGGGAGTTCGGTGGGAGCTGGTCGTATAAGACTTACCCACTGCAAAGGTATGACGAAAAATGCAGAAAGCCAGTTATTATTTCCAAATCGTTTGGGCTGATGGTGCTCAATTACTACATTTGCTCGGTATCTAATACTCAATCCCATGAACGAAGTACAGGAAACGCGCGCCACTTCGGTTTGGCCAACTGCCATCAGGCACGGACTCATTACAGGAGGATTGCTGATCCTCTTTACCCTCCTTATTTATGCCCTGGGCATGATGCAGAACAAGGCACTGGGTTTTGTTTCTATATTGCTTTTAATCGGAGGAATGTATATCGGGACAAAAAACTACCGGGATCATGTGTTGGGCGGCTTTATGACTTATGGAAAAGCCTTCACCACAGCTTTCTTCATCGGGTTGGTCGCCAGTGTATTATTGTCCGTATACACCTATTTTTTCTATACCTTTTTCGACCCGGGTATGATCGATGTCATCGTTGAACAGGCTGAGGAAACCATGCTGCAGCGTAATCCGGAGCTTACAGACGAACAACTCGATATGGCATTGACAATGACCAGAAAAATGACACAACCCGGCTGGCTGGCTGGTATGGGCATCATCACCAATGGCATTGCATCACTGATTATTGGTCTCATTCTTGGGATATTTCTGAAAAAGGAGGATCCCTTCGCAAGTCAATTATAATAAGGTATGGATATCTCGATCATCATACCCCTGTTGAATGAAGAGGAATCGCTTCCTGAACTCCTGACATGGATACACAAAGTCATGGAAAAGCATGGCTTCTCATACGAGGTCATCCTTGTCGATGATGGAAGTCAGGATCGTTCCTGGGAGGTAATCCGGCGCTTGAATCAGGAAGATGGACGGGTTAAAGGACTGCGTTTCAGACGTAACTATGGGAAATCAGCAGCTCTGAATAAAGGATTTGAAGCTGCTCAGGGTCAGGTTGTTATCACTATGGATGCAGACTTGCAGGATAGTCCGGAAGAGATACCTGAGCTCTATCAAATGGTCATGGATGGTGGCTACGATCTGGTATCGGGATGGAAGAAGAAACGTTTTGATCCCCTGAGCAAGACCATCCCGACCAAATTGTATAACTGGGCCACCCGGAAGATGTCCGGCGTTTACCTGCATGACTTTAATTGTGGCTTGAAAGCCTACAGAAAACAGGTCATCAAATCGATTGAGGTATATGGCGAGATGCATCGTTATATTCCGGTGATTGCCAGGCGTTCCGGGTTTGTGAAGATAGGGGAGAAGGTCGTGGCACACCAGGCACGTAAATACGGGGTGACGAAGTTTGGGCTTGAGCGCTTTGTTAACGGATTCCTCGATCTGATGTCCATCAGTTTTGTGACCCGCTTTGCAAAGCGCCCCATGCATTTCTTCGGCACCATGGGCCTGCTGTTCTTTATTACAGGGGGACTGATTTCCGCCTGGATTCTGGCTGTGAAGTTTTTCAGACTGGGTGGTGACAATGTCAGGGATGTCGTTGACCAACCATTGTTCTACCTCGCACTTCTGGCTATGATCGTAGGAACGCAGTTGTTCCTGACCGGTTTTCTGGCAGAATTGGTTTCACGCAGTTCGCCAGATAAAAATGCCTACCTGGTTGAAGAAAGCCTGGGCGTTGACTAATGGAATCCCTATCATCTTCTTCCCCTGGATAGCGTTGCCAGTGTGCGTCTGTTGAGTGCAGTATATTTCAGATATCCCTCAGGAGAGGATTCCCTATCTTTGACCACGCAATATATTTCATATGATACATGCCATACGTTTGTCTGTGCAGGCTTCCCTGGATACCAAGCAGGCGGTTATGCAGGAGGATGGACTGCTGTTAAGCCTTGAGCGTCTCATCGTGGCCAGTGTTCATTGCTTCCGTAGCAATGGCAGAATGTTGCTTTGTGGTAATGGTGGTAGTGCGGCTGATGCACAGCATATCGCAGCAGAATTGAGTGGCCGCTTCTATTATGACCGGCCTCCCCTGGATGCAGAAGCACTGCATGTGAACACATCTTACCTGACTGCTGTTGCCAACGACTACGCCTACGATGAGATTTTCGCGCGCCTGGTTCAGGCAAAAGGCAGGCTAGGTGACCTGTTGCTGGCCTTCTCCACTTCGGGGAATAGTCCCAATGTCGTGAAGGCAGCCATCAAAGCAAAAGAGATCGGGATGGTTGTGGCTTGTTTTACAGGAAGATCCGGCGGTAAATTAAAGCAATATTCAGATTATCTCCTCAACGTACCAAGTGATGACACACCAAGAATTCAGGAGGTCCATATGCTGTTGGGGCATATCCTTTGTGAGCAAATTGAGTTGACCTGCTTTCCCACCTCCTCATGATGGCTGAATTCAACCTGCCCTTTGATGCCGTGAGTATCCGGAGGTGGGCACTGTTTCTGGACAGAGACGGTGTCATTAACAGGAGGCTTCCCGATGCCTATGTGAAGCATTGGGCTGAGTTTGAATTCCTGCCAGGTGTCCCTGAAGCCCTCG
>ERZ795032.1295-NODE-1295-length-17965-cov-4.734171_pt1 | contig 17965 bp, 10 predicted proteins | sample MGYA00375124_ERZ795032 | MGnify/ENA primary metagenome ERZ795032 (study PRJEB30167, sample SAMN05720154) | activated sludge metagenome | isolation source: Anaerobic digester | place: China | collected 2015-12-16 ...
ATAATAGTATGAAATCCAAGGTAATTGCGATGATAATTACAATAATTCTCTGTATTATTTTTATTATAGGAGTGCGAAGCACAGTTTTTGGGTCCCAAGTAATAGATAAAGAGAAATATAAAGAATACAAAATAATAAGTGAAACTAAATACCTGGAATTATATTATTCTTATGAAAATCATAGTATTATGGTGCATGATAAAAGAAGCGGAGATATTTGGTTTTCAATGGCGAACCAGGAAAAGCATGGGACGGAAAATATTAATGCTTTTACCCGGACATCTATGCAATCATTATTTAGTTTTACGTATAATGATTTTAAAAATGAATCAAAAGAAAGCAGTAAATTAAGTAACTCTGTTTTGGAAGAATCTGAGGTTAGTGAGAAAGATATAGAAAATGGTATTAGCATAAGTTATAATTTTACGAAACTGGGGATAAATGCAACAGTGGACATTTGGATAGATGATAATTCGCTATATGCTAAAGTACCAGTGGAAAAAATAAAAGAAACCGGGAAATACGGTTTGATGAATATTGAATTAATGCCTTTTTTTGGAGCAGCAGATGATAATGAAAACGGTTATATATTTTATCCGGATGGTTGTGGTGCTATAATGCATTTTGGTGAAAATCCCAATATATATGCAAATAAATATAGATGGTTTGTATATGGAACGGATAAAGTTGATATTGATAGCTATGAGGCGTATGAACAAAAAAAGCAGGAGCAGGCAATGTTACCGGTTTTCGGAATGATAATCGGAAACAGTGGATATCTTGCTATTATAGAAGATGGAGCATGTGATACAGCTATAAATCTTTGCCCCAGTGGTCATATAGTAAATCTTAATAGAATATATCCTGAGTTTACTTATAGACGCTCATTTAAGGATCCAAGACCTAATGTAGAGAATGCAAGCAAGGTCGAAAAAGAGATAATCAAAGCTGATCATTCAGTAAGATATATTTTTCTTAATCATGATGAGGCTGGCTACAGTGGAATGGCAAACGTATATAGGAATTATTTAATAGAAAGCAATGGAATCAAAAGAAATATTAGTGTTCAAGAAGATATTCCACTGGCATTAGAGTTATTTATGGGTATAAAAGAAAGAAATTTGCTGTTTGATAGATATATAGCTATGACAACCTTTGATCAGGCACAGGAGATACTGGATACTTTTAAAAATCAAGGGATTGATAGAATTCAGGTTAGCTTAAAGGGATGGACAAAAAACGGGTATGGGATACTAAATGCACATTTACCACCTAATAGGCTATTAGGCGGGAGTTCAGGTCTTAAACGTTTGGTTGAGTATACTTCGGAAAACGATATACAGCTATTGCTTCAAGATAATTTCTTTAATTTGCAAAAAGGAGCTGGGACATTTGTAGGAAGATATGATATTGCCTATCAAATGTATAAGATGGTTGTAACTGATCGGAAAAAGGAATATTTCCTTTATAACCCCGTAAATGCCTTTGAAAAGTTTAGAAATTATTTATTTGACATTAATAAATACAGGATCAATGGGTTGCAATTGGAAAAGGTAGGGCAGCTATTGTATTATGACTATAATATAAAATATCCTGTAATTAGGCAGAACACGGCTGATTATTGGTGTAAGATGATTGAGGAGTCAAGTAATAAACTTGGATTTACTGCTGTCCATGGAGGTAATGCTTATATTTTGCCGTATGCAAATAGGCTTTGCAATATTCCTGTAGAGGATACAGGTTATTTCATAACAAGTGAACAGGTACCATTTTATCAAATGGTGGTACATGGTCTTATCCCTTATACTTCTTCTAACCCTGCAAATTTATTTTATGATTACCCAAGAGAAAAACTCAAATGGGTGGAATATGGGTGTATGCCATATTTTGAATTAACATATAATGAAGCTGAGCTTCTACGGTATACGGATTATAATAAAAACTTTTCCTCTTGTTATGAAGACTGGGTTAAAACAGCAGTAGATATTTATAAAGAGTTCAACGAAAGATTAGGAGATATCTGGTCGAAAAACATAATTGAACATAAAAAGCTAAATCAGGGTTTATACAGTATAACCTACGAAGATGGCAGTGTCGTATATGTTAATTATAACGAACAGGAAGCCAGCATTAACGAACACAAAATAAAAGCACTGGATTATTTAGTTGTAGACAGGAGGGGTGAAGAAAGATGAACAATCGCAGAATATCGCTAAGAGGTAGAACACTCCGAGTATCTCAAGGGTATTTATTTGTCTTTCCGTGGATTATTGGATTCTTACTTTTTTTTGTATACCCTTTAGTACAATCAATACATCTTAGTTTTAGTAAAATTACCAGTATTAAAGGTTTCAAAATGGAATGGGTGGGTGCAGCAAATTATATTAAGGCATTTGTTTGGGATATTAATTTTGTGCCTATGTTTATTAGTGTTGTTAAAAGCACACTGGTCAATACACCTATTATAATTGTTTTTTCGTTATTTATTGCAATACTTCTTAATAAAAAAATAAAGTTCAGAGCATTTTTTAGGGAGATATTCTTTTTACCTGTTGTTCTGGGATCCGGATTTATTATGCAGGAATTGATTGATATGGGAGTGCAGCAACAGGTAATTGATTTATCAAAAATAATTCTGCTACCACAGCAAGTTTTACAATACCTGGGCTCCAATTTTTCTGCAATAATCCAAAACTATCTAAATCTTATAACCTTGCTTTTATGGAAATCAGGAGTACAGATATTACTTTTCCTTTCAGGATTGCAAAGTATTTCAAAATCATTGTATGAAGCTGCACGCTGTGATTCTGCGACAGAATGGGAAATGTTCTGGAAAATAACCCTGCCTATGATATCACCAATAATACTATTAAATGTTGTTTATACATTAGTTGACTCATTTACGGATATAAATAACCCGATTGTAACTTATCTGGTAAATGTAAGTATTAAACAATTCAATCTGGAATATGGTGCAGCAATGGGATGGATCTATTTCATATTTATTTTTATTATGATAATATTAATGTTTATTTTATCGAAGCTATTTATACATAGTTCATATGAAAGGTAAAAGAGGTGTATTTATGAGAAAATTAAAGGAATTGAAAAGGGAAGGAAGTTCATATAAATTATCGTACTTCTTTATTAAAATAAAAAGAATAAAATACTGGAGCAATTTTATATATCGTTTAGGGATATATATTTTATTATTTGGACTGGGGCTAGTATTTATATTTCCATTTCTTTATATGATTGTAACTTCTCTAAAATCGCCTGATGATTTAATAGATATAACTGTCCGCTGGATACCTAAGACTATTTATTGGTCAAATTACCTGGTGGCTAGTGGTGCTCTTAAATATTTTACGTATTTAAAAAATTCCATTTTTGTGACTGTACTATGTGTAATTGGACACAATATCTCATGCTCATATATAGCATACGGTTATTCAAGGTTCAAATTTAAGGGGAGAGACTTTTTATTTATGTTCGTATTATTATCAATTATAATCCCACCGGAAGTCCTTGTAACTCCTTTATACATTCAGTATTCTAAATTTAGATGGATAAATACGTACTTACCCCTGATTGTACCATCTTTTTTAGGATTTGGGTTACGCGGCGGATTATATATATTCATATTCAGACAATTCTTTTTAGGTCTTCCAAAAGACTTAGAGAATGCCGCTCTAATAGATGGATGTGGATGTATACAGACATTTTGGCGCATAATCTTTCCCGTAGCAAAGGCTCCAATATTAGTAAGCTCAGTATTATCCATGATATGGCATTGGAATGATAGCTTTGAAGCTACTCTATATTTAACAAGCAGTAAGAAATGGTTTTTACCTACAATGCTGCCCAAAATGTATGATACGTTAAAAAGTTTACAACCTGATGATATGATGGCAGCTATTTTTTATAATGAGGGAGTAATTATGGCTGGAACGTTTCTTACAGTATTACCTTTACTGCTTGCTTATTTATTTTTACAGCGACAATTTATGGAAGGAATAGAACGTTCAGGATTAGTTGAATAATTCGAGCATTTGAATGTTCAATGTCTTATGCAATGCGACACCTAATGCAATGTAATATGAAAGGCAGGCGTTTACATAGTGCCAACACTTTTTAATGAAGTTCTTGACAAAAGGCAGATATTTGAGAGAGTAGGCAGCTTATCGCAAATCTGTGGTCCAAGATCATATATAATGGCCGACGGAAGAGCAAAGGGCATGTCTGCAGTTGATATAAGGACCGGGGGAGGTTTGAATTATACGGTTTTGCCTGACAGGGGGATGGATATCGCTTGGGCTGAATTTAAAGGTGTTCCCCTGGGGTTCATTAGCAAATCCGGTGTAATATCTCCGGAATATTTCTGTACAGATAAAACAACATGGGGCGAAAGTTTTTACGGAGGACTGCTGACTACATGTGGATTGATGCAGGCTGGAAAGGGATGCATGTATCATGACAGGAAGTTCAGTCCTCATGGAAAAGTTTCCAATGTTCCTTCTGAAAAAACCGGGATAATTTATAACTGGGAAAATGATGAACTGGTAATGGGTATCAGAGGTATTTTAAATGAAGCTCAGCTATATAAAGAGAATCTTCAAATGACAAGAACTATAACATCCAAGCTTGGGGAGAATAAAATTATAATCCATGATGTTGTTGAAAATAATGGGTTTGAGAAGGTACCCCTAATGATTATTTACCATATGAACTTCGGTTATCCTCTAATTGGAAAAGATACGGAATTACTTGTATCATCAAAGGAAATAAAGCCGGGGGTGGAGACATCTGAAGCTGATTTGCTTAATTATAACAGGTTTGACAATCCTTCTGTAGAATACACAAGTAAAATGTTTTATCACAATCTGGAGACCGATGAAAATGGCTATGCTATATGCAGGTTGCTAAATAGGAAACTAAAAACATGCGTTTCTATAAAATTTAATAAAAATGAATTGTGGAATTTTATGGAGTGGAAGCATCTCAAAGCAGGAGATTATGTTCTGGGCTTGGAGCCCTGCAATAATTATGCAATGGGACTGGCTGAAGAAGAGGAAAATGAGACTCTTGAATATATAGAACCTGGCGTGATAAGAGAGTTTACTCTGGAAATAGGTGTAACTGAGGAATAATGTATATATAACGCAAAAATGATTCTACATGGAATAAATTAAATTTTTGCGTGCTCATTAATGTAACATAAGCGTACAAAACTTTTGTAATGTAGTTTCTTTTGTACGTTATCTATAGTTGTTCAGTAAAAAAATAATGTATAATATAGCCCTTATGTAAAATATGCAATCACAAGTTATCATGAACATATCATGATAACTGAAAGACATAAATTCAAAAGAAAGTTGTTGTATATAAAGGTATAGCGTTGGCACAGTTATACTATTATTCTCAAAAAGTTAACAAAAAAAACAAACTTTTTTGCTCAAAGCTATGTAGTATAAGCGTTACATGGCACTTTTTGAGAATATATAGTACCTTAATTTATCGCAGCGCATGCTTATTTGTTTGCAGCTAACCGCTGCGATACGCAATGAAAATTGTTATACTGTGCCTTTTTTAACATAGAATCCAGGCCAATTAATAAAAAATAAATAAAGGATAAAGTATTCCTCGAAAAAAGTGAAACATATTGACAAGGAAAATGAAATACAATATAATAGAACCGAAATGTAAACGAAACAAAAGCATAAAAACAAATACTGTATACTAATAATGTACTGATACTAAATTAAATCTGGAAACTGAAAACTGGAAAGTAGTAATGAGGAGGTTCTCCAATGAATGTTTCACAGAAAAAAATTAAAGTAGGTGTATTCGGTGCCAGACGGGGAATGACGATGATTAACGTGCTGGCAAATCATCCGGATGCAGAACTGGTTGCTATTTGTGACAAATCAGAATACCTGCAGGGAAAATGCGAGAAGATAGCAAGGGATTCTGATTCAAAAATTTCACTGTATTCCCACTTCAATGAGTTCTTTAATCATGATATGGATGCTGTAGTGTTAGCCAATTATGCCAATCAACATGCTCCGTATGCTGCAAAATTTCTATTATCAGGAAGGCATGTGTTAAGTGAAGTGCTTCCTGTCCAGACACTTGCAGAAGCAGTAATGCTTGTAGAAGCAGTGGAAAAAAGCGGAAACATATATTCATATGCTGAAAACTACTGTTATTTCCCTGCAACCCAGGAGATGAAAAGATTGTACAGGCTTGGCGAAATTGGGGAGTTTATGCACGGCGAGGGTGAATATGTACATGACTGTGAGTCCATATGGCCTTCAATAACTTATGGAGACAAAAGACATTGGAGAAATAATATGTATTCAACTTACTATTGTACTCACAGCATTGGCCCAATCATAACTGTAACCGGAACCAGACCTGTCGTTGTTGTTGGCTTTGAAACTCCAAATGTAGAGAACATGGCAGCATTGGGATACAAGGGTGGAACATCAGGAATGATAGTTATGCAGATGAATAACGGTGCAACTGCCAAGAGTTTGCATGGTAATCTGAAGAGGGAACCGGGATCTATCTGGTATTCTATATATGGTAAAAAAGGTATGATGGAAACAGACCGATGGCATGAAGGAATATCCAGAATCAATGTATTTAAAGAAGGGAACAACCTGACACCGTATGAAACCAGCTACAGTCCTGCACCAAGAGCAGCTTCTGAGTTGGCAAAAAGGACATTGGGGCATGGAGGGAGTGATTTCTATACAGTTCATTATTTCCTTGAGAGAATTCTTGGACGTTCGGATGGAGAAGAGTGTATAGATATTTACCAGGCTCTTGATATGGGCATTCCTGGAATTCTTGCATACCGTTCAATTTGCAATGGAAATATACCAATTGCAGTACCTGATTTCCGAGATAAAACTATAAGAGAAAAATATAGAAACGATAACTGGTGTACCGACCCGGAAGTAGCGGGTGATAATACTGCGCCCAACTGCTCTTTTGGAAGTCCTGATATACCTGACAATGTATATGATAAGGTAAGAGATACTTGGGAAAAGAGTATTAAGGGTAAAGGATAAAGGGACATATCTACAGGGTAAGGGAGTGTAGATAATATAGGTATTGTTAAATTTTAATGGAGTATTAAAAAATTAGCAGTAGTTATTTATGGTATAAAAAATAATAATTAAATAAAGAAAGCCAAAAACTGGTAAATAAACTTAAGCGTGAGCAGAGACGCTTATCCAGAAAATATGAAAACAAACAAAAAGAAAGGGGATGCCATGAAATCTGCAAAAAAATATAGATATGCAAGTATAATAAGTACAGGATCTTCATTAGGAATTTCGAAATATGCAGAGTAAAAGTTAAAAGCAAACATAAAAACAGATGGGGATTTACCACTATCTATATTTTCAGTGGCAAAGAGTTAAAAATGTATGATAAAAATTGGGCAGAGGTAGATGCAAAATCATTACCAGCAATTAAAACTGAACTTCCAGGACCTAAATCAAGGGAGATGCATTCCAGAGCAGCAAAGTATATGAAAGGATATTCCAGCCAGGTAAGATTGTTTCCGGTAGTGTTCGATTCAGGTAAGGGCTGTACTTTAACTGATGTGGACGGTAATGTATTTATTGACTTTTCATCTGGTATATATGTAACAGGATTGGGGCATTGTCATCCCAAAATTAGTGAAGCAGTTGCTACATATGCAAATAAATTAATGAACTGTCACGATTTTACTACCGAAATAAAAATGAAGCTTCTTGAAAAGCTGGCTTCCATAACAATGGGGGATTTGAAGGGTATTCAACTTTATGACTCGGGAACAACAGCAGTGGAAGCGGGTTTAAGATGTGCAAGAGCTGCTACCGGTAAATTTGAGTTTGTATCCTTCTGGAGAGATTTCCATGGGAAAACAATGGGAGCAGTAAGTTGTGCCGGTGTTGACAAAAGTCAGGGTATGAGAGCTCCGGGTTTTTTCCTGGCTCCAAGGCCTAACTGCTATAGGTGCCCTTTCAAGATGAAGCATCCTGAATGTAATTGTTTCTGTGTTGAACATCTGGAAAATGTGATAAAGAATGAAACAACCGGTCAGGTTGCTGCTATCGTCCTGGAACCGATACAGGGTTGGGGCGGTTCTGTAGTTCCTCCTGATGATTTTATGCCAAAATTAAGACAATTATGTGATAAATATGGCATGCTGCTTTTTGCAGATGAGGTACTTACATGTATGGGGAGAACAGGTAAAATGTTCTGTATGGAACACTGGAATGTAACTCCTGATATTACGACATTAGGTAAAGGTTTTGGAAATGGCTTCCCGGTTACAGCAATGTGCGTAAGTGATAAATATAAGGACAACATAGAGAAAATTTCAGCATCATCAAGTTATGGCGGAAATCCAATGGCATGCGCTGCTGCCCTGGCTTCTATTGAAGTTATTGAAGATGAAAATCTTTGTGAAAGATCAGCACATCTTGGAGAAGTATTCCTTAATAGAATGAACAAAATGAAGGAAGAACATAAAATCATTGGCGATGTAAGAGGTAAGGGCTGTCTCCTTGCTATGGAACTTGTAAAAGACAAAAGTACAAAAGAACCCTTCGATGAAGCAGGAAAACTGGTTTACCAGAGGGCATTTTCGAAAGGCCTTGCATGGGTACCGGCCGGTCATATATTGAGGTTGTCACCTCCATTGATTATGGATGATGATCTGGCATTAAAGGGACTTGACATTATTGATGAGGCAGTTGGGGAAGTAGAGAAGGAATTGGGATATTAAATTAATACGAATTTATCGGGGACACTTCTATCGGGGACACTTCTCGACACTTCTTCATTTGCGGAGATGTGTCTCCCAACTTGTGACCTAATATATGGAAAGGAGTGTCCCTTTGCTTTATAAAATAATTTAACCTGAACGGAACAAGGGGGAAGAAAAATGGATGAAATCAGAGTTGGTATAGTTGGATTTGGGTTTATGGGCAAAACTCATGCATATGGTTATAAAACAATTCCGTTATACTACAGTAATCTGCCTTTTAAAATAAAGCTGGTAGGAGTATGTGATGCAGTACCTGAAGTTGCACAGAAAGCAAAGGAGAGTCTTGATTTTGAATTTGCAACGAGCAATCCTGACGATATTTTCTCAAGAGAGGATATAAATGTAGTTGATATATGTACTCCTAACATATATCACAAAGAAGCTGTTCTAAAAGCATTAAAGTCAGGTAAAAACGTATACTGCGACAAGCCTTTGGCTGTAAGCTATGAAGAAACAAAAGAAATAACAGATGTACTTGACCAATATGATGTTATAACCCAGATGGCACTGCAGTATAGGTTTTTCCCGGCCACAATGAGAGCTAAGGAACTTATTGATGAAGGGAAAATCGGAAAAATTATGTCTTTCAGGGCATGTTACCTGCATTCGGGGTCAGTAGACTCGAAGAAGCCCATTGGATGGAAACAGGAAAAGAAGTTTGGAGGAGGCGGAGTACTATTCGATCTGGGGTCTCATGTACTTGATGTTATGTACTATCTCCTCGGAGAATATTCATCATTATTTGCAGAAACTAAAATAATATATCCTGAAAGACCTGATAAAAGTGGAAATATGGTTAAAATTGAAGCTGATGATGTTGCATTTATGATGGTGAAGATGAAAAGCGGCGGAATTGGTACAATTGAAGCCTCTAAAATAGCTACCGGCACCAATGATGAATTAAGATTCGAAATTCATGGAGACAAGGGTGCAATCAGGTTCAATCTTATGGAACCCAATTGGCTGGAGTATTATGATAATACTTTACCTGATGCTCATTATGGCGGATTAAAGGGATATACAAAAATAGAATGTGTACAGCGCTTCAAAAAACCCGGTGGAGATTTTCCAAGTTCCAAGTTTTCAATAGGCTGGATAAGAGGACATGTCCACAGTCTTTACAATTTCCTTTCATGCGTATACGAAAAGAGGCAGGCCAGTCCATCATTTTGGGAGGGTGCATATATCCAGCATGTTATGGAAAAGGCATATGAGTCGGACCAGAAAAAATCCTGGATTGAGCTGTAAGTGAAAAGTAAGTTAAGATAAGTTAAGATAAGTTAAGAGGTCAGTGTTGCAATTATATATGTAATAATTATAATTAAATAATAAAATATTTAATTATATAAATGTTAAAAATATTAAAATGTTAAAAATAATATTGCTGGTTATATGAGGTAAATTATTGTTATGGAAGATGAAAAACTTATAGAATATGGAACTGAAGAACGAAGGAACAAAATATTGGAAATACTGACCAGACAGGGTAAAGTTAAAGTAAATCAATTAAGCAGATTGTTTGAGATTTCAGAGGTAACAATAAGGAGTGACTTGGCCAAGCTTGAAAGCATGGGACTTCTGGAGCGCGTACATGGTGGTGCGGTAAGTACTTATAGGGCTTATTATAGGATGTCTATTTCAGATAGAATGAAAGCAAATGCGGAAGAAAAGCGGAGAATTGCTGCTGAAGTTGCTTCTATGATTTCTGATGATGACACGTTAATGATTAGTTCCGGAACCACCACGCTGTATGTTCTGGAAGAACTAAAAAATGCTAAAAACCTTACGATAGTAACCAACGCCATTTACTTCTCACAGGAATCTGCCAATTTGAGAGATTTTAATATTATACTGCTGGGAGGAATTTTGGAACCCCGGGACCAGTTTACCTATGGGGATGATGTTATTAATCAGGTAAAAAGATATAAAGCTGATAAGTTTATACTTTCCGTTGATGGGATAAATTCTGAAGATGGAATTTCCACATATCATTATCTTGAAGCGGAAATTAACAGACAAATGATTGCCCGTGCTAATAAGACAATTGTTGTTGGAGATTATACAAAAGTGGGAAGGACGAGCTTTGCACATATCTCTCCACTGGAAAATGTTGATGTAATAGTTACCAATAAAAATGCCAATGAGGATGAAATTAATGAGATAAAAGAAAAAGGTGTAGAAGTAAGGCAGGTATAATGAGATGAGGAGTGAGTTCATTTATTGAATACAAAGAAGTAATTACCAGAGGCTGTCGTTGCAGAGCTTAAAGCCTTTAGATTTAGATGTGAACAAAATCAAACTCACAAAACAACTTGAATAAATAATAGTTGTGATAATTTTGTTCAAGCACTGATTTTAGCTTATCGACTCACACAGGGGGTATAAAAATGTATGTAATAGGAATAGATGTAGGTACAACCGGAACTAAAGCAATGCTTATTAATGATAAAGGTATTGTTCTGAAAAGTGCATATAGAGGTTATGGGATTATAAAGTCCGGTAGAAATATGGTAGAGCAGAAAGCTGAGGATTGGTGGAATTCTCTGGTTGAAACCGTAAAGGAATGTATACAAGATGTAAATGACAGATATAATATTCTGGCTTTATCTATTTCATCACAGGGAGGAAGCCTTGTACCTGTAGATAAAGAAGGAAACCCTCTATCAAATGTTATAGTGTGGATGGATAAACGCGGAATTGATCAACAGAATGATTTGCTGAATTTGCATCCTGGTGAATTTTATTATAAAAAGACAGGCTGGAAGCTTTCACCCGGGGGAAATCTGATACAGATCAAATGGCTGAAGGAAAATGCTTCAGACCTATTTGAGGGGACATATAAGTTCCTTTCAACTCTCGATTTCATAAATTTCAAACTTACTGGCAGATATGTGATTGATCCTACTAATGGAGCAATGACCCACCTTATAGATATCAACCGTGGATTATGGGATGAAGAGCTGTTGAGTGCAGCAGGAATTAATGAAAAAAAACTTGCTGAAGTCATGGAACCAGGACTTGCAGTTGGGGAATTAGCTGCAAGTGCGGCTGAAGAGTTGGGCCTTGGAACTACTGTAAAAGTAATTAATGGAGGACATGATCAGTACTGTGCAGCCGTTGGAGCAGGTGCCATAGAAGAAGGTGAACTTTTTCTGTCTACAGGTACTGCCTGGGTTCTTCTGGGTACATTCAAACAGCCTGTATTTGACCTGGATACATATATTGCACCAGGGAGGCATATAGTAAACAACTTATGGGGAGGACTGGTCTCTGTTCCAACAGGTGGAGTATCTATGGAGTGGTTCAAGGATAATTTTGCAAGTGAGAGTTTTAGGGATATCGATAACAAAGCTTCACTCTTAATGAAGCGAGCTGAAAATGTTTTTTTCTACCCATATTTTAATGGGTCGGGATACCCTAACTATAACCCGAATGTGAAAGCATCACTAATGGGCCTGGGACTGGAACATGACAGATATGATATGGCATTGGCAATTATGGAAGGTGTTGCTTTTGAAATTAACCATGCAATTGAAGAATTTAGAAATAAAGGTTGTAAAACTGGACATCTGAGGATGCTAGGCGGGGGCAGCAAGAGCAATCTATGGACGGAAATAATTGCCAATGTAACAGGTGCTCCTGTACTTAGGTTCAAAGAAACTGAGGCGGCTTGTATTGGTGCAGCAATAATTGCAGGTGTAGGATGTGGAATATTTCCTGATTACAGAGACGGATATACCAGCATAATGAGAGAAGAAATTCTTACAGAAGCTGATAAAAATAAAAGCGAATTTTACAGAGAAAAATACGCCATGTATAAGCAGGGAATAAAGTTTATAGAAGAGTATTACAACAAAATATTTAATTGATATGCCTATATGGAGTGCATTTTCTAAATATGAAGAAATATTTACCAGGGGCTGTCGTTACGGTGCTTAGAGCCTTTAAATTCAGCTACGGGCAAAATCAAACTCACAAAACAACTTGATAAATAATAATTTGATAGTTGTAGTTATTTTGCTCAAACACTGATTTTGCTGTTCCTTCACTCAGATTAAAAGGCTCTACAGCATCTTCCACTTATGCCCCTTACCAATAATTTCTTCATATAAAAAAATGCACCCCCTATATACTATTTTAGAAAAAGTAATGCTAATAAGAATGAAATAATTAAGATTTGACGTCTGGGAGGTTACTGATGAGCAGGTTATTTGAAGTTAGACCAGTTGACAAAAGATTTTATGAAGATAAGTTAAAAGATTTTCTTCCTGAAAAAATTATCGATATTCACACCCATGTTTGGCTTGACAAATTTAGAATAAAAGCAAAGGATGCACCAATTCGGTCGGCCACATGGCCTTCTCGTGTGGCAAAAGATAATTCTATAGAAGACCTGATTGAAACTTACAGCTTAATGTTTCCTGATAAACAGGTTACACCTTTAATATTTGCATATCCAAAAGTTGAGTTCGATATTGACATATCAAATAAATACATAAATGAATGCTCGGATAAACATGGATTTCCATCATTAGCCCTGGCTGTTCCGGAATGGAGCGGACTGGAACTTGAGGAACAAATTATTAAAGGCGGTTTTCTTGGATGCAAAGTATACCTTAATTTTTCCAAATCCTATATACCGCAGAATGAGATTAGGATTTTCGATTTTCTGCCTCCCCACCAGCTTGAAGTATTGAATAAGCACGGGTGGGTTGCTATGCTTCATATACCCCGAAGCAAGAGGCTGAAAGACCCTGTGAACCTTGCACAGCTTCTTGAAATTGAACAGAAATATCCTCAGGTCAAGCTGATAGTAGCTCATGTAGGAAGAGCATACTGTCCCGAAGATGTGGGAAACGCTTTTGAAGTACTTTCGAATACTAAGAACATGGTCTTTGACTTCAGTGCAAATTCAAATAAATGGGTATTTGAAAGGTTAATTGAGGCTGTAGGACCTAAAAGAATACTTTTCGGAAGCGACATGCCAATACTTCGTATGCGCACCAGGCGAATCTGTGAGAATGGAAATTATGTAAATCTTATTCCAAGAGGGTTATATGGGGACGTTTCTGGAGATAGTCATATGCGTGAAGTTGACGGAACCGAGTCGGAAAAGTTGACTTTCTTCATGTACGAAGAGATTGATGCGTTCAGGTGTGCTGCAAATGCTACTGGATTGAGCGGGGATGATACAAAAGATATTTTTTATAATAACGCTGTAAGAATATTGGGGCTGTGAGCTCGGAAGTCTGCTCGGAAAAGCGGGCTCGTGCAGGAGGAACAGCATTTCTTGCATCTAGGACACTTTGAGGGCAAGTTTTCTTGCCATTTACTCGTTCCAATAATAAAGATTACAAAACGATTGGACTAATAAATAATAATTGGAGGAATTAATAATGACAGGCAAAGATATCAAAATGAACAGACTTTTTTCAAAAGGAGAGAATGCAGTAATTGTCGCTATTGACCATGGTTATATGGATGGTCCCATACCTGGTATGGAAAATCTAAACAAAACAGTAGAAAAGATTGACTCATGTATAGATGGTATACTACTAAGTCCAGGTATGTTGAAAAATATTGGCCATGCTTTCGCTTATAAAGGCGCACCAATGCCTATTGTAAGGCTTAACTGGAGTACGGTATTCTGTTTTGAGTGGGGTTATACAAAGGCATATGCGAGACAGGCTTTTAGTGTAAAAGATGCAGTAGCACTGGGTGCTGAGATAGTTTTGGTTTCACTTACCTTAAAGACAGGTGATGAGAAAACAGATATAGAGAATGTAGAGCTTTTCGGTAAGCTTTGCAACGAAGCAAGAGAATATGGTATACCTGTTATAGGCGAATGTTTTCCTAACAACAGTGATAATATTTCACAAGAAGAAATGCATGACCAGGTTCTTCGCGGATGCAGAATACTTGCAGAGCTTGGCGCGGACATGATAAAAACATTTTATACCCATAAATTTACTGATGTAATTGAGGGATGTCCGGTACCTGTATTTGGATTGGGTGGACATACTACTCCAAATCCCGTTGACTCTCTTATTCTTGCACAGAAAGAAATAAAGGAAGGAGCAAAAGGAGTTGTATTTGGAAGAAATGCCATTCAACGGCCTGACCCAATTGCGTATCAGAAAGCACTTTGTGAAGTTGTAAAACATGGTATGTCACCGGAAGAAGCAGTGAAAAAGTTTGGATTGAAGTAATATTTGGTTTAAGTAATAAAAGTAATATATGATTGAGATAATCTATATTGGCAGCAATACGGATTATCTCTTTTAAGTATCTGCTTACATTGTTTCACAAAAAGCAGCACCTGTACTTTATAAAGTGCAGGTGCTGCTTGATCATGAGTTATAGTAAATTAATACTACTTCGTTATGTTACCAATGCTTTTCAAATTGGCATAGTAGTTTTAAACTATACCTCTTTAATATCGTTATGATAGCTTTGTAGTGATTTAACAGTATCTCTATCTAGGGAATTTTCCCGGTAGGCTGCTATACCTTTTGCACTGGCAAGAGCTGCAGCCAGGGTTGTGATGTAAGTTACTCTATGCTTTATGGCGGCCTTTCTTATATATGAATCGTCAGCCTGGCTTCGCTTTCCTAATGGAGTATTTATAACAAGTTGTATTTCTCTGTTCATAATACCGTCAATAATATTAGGCCTGCCTTCAAAGAGTTTGTTAATTATTTCAGCTTCTATTCCATTTTCAGCAAGGAAGGCTTGAGTACCTCTGGTTGCTTTGATCTTGAATCCCAGCTTATTAAAGCGTTGGGCTACTTCCAGTACATCTGGTCGATCCTGTTCAGCTACACTTATTAATACGGTACCTGAAGTTGGCAGAATATTCTGGGTAGCTTCCTGGGATTTAAAGAAGGCTATTCCAAATGATTTTGACAATCCCAGCACTTCACCTGTTGAACGCATTTCGGGTCCTAGAACAGGGTCTACTTCCGGGAACATATTAAAGGGGAATACAGCTTCTTTCACCCCATAATGAGGAATTATCCGTGGTGCTATGTCCAGAGATACAGGCTTGCAGTGAACTCTGCCCTGTACCATAATTTCCGTTGCCAGCTTAGCCATCTGAACATTACATACCTTGGATACAAGCGGTACTGTCCTCGATGCCCTTGGATTTGCTTCCAATACATATACTTTATCATCAGCAATAGCATACTGGACATTTATTAAGCCGATTACATTAAGTTTTTCGCCAATCATCCGTGTATATTCACTAATAGTATCCAGGTGCTTTTTAGGGATGGTTATTGATGGAATAACACATGCTGAGTCTCCTGAGTGTATGCCTGCAAGTTCAATATGTTCCATTACGGCAGGAACATAAGCATTAACTCCATCAGATATTGCATCTGCTTCAGATTCTATAGCATTTTCAAGGAACTTGTCTATCAATATTGGGCGTTCAGGAGTTATATCGACTGCAGCAGCAACATATTGCTTGAGCATTTCTTCGTCATATACAATTTCCATGCCGCGGCCGCCTAAAACATATGAAGGACGGACCATTAACGGGTAGCCGATTTGATTTGCAATTTCAAGAGCCTGCTCAAGGTTGCTTGCCATACCTGAGGCAGGCATGGGTATATCAAGTTTTTCCATGATATGTCTGAAAAGATCTCTATCCTCTGCAAGATCAATAACATCCGGTTGTGTACCCAGGATACATACGCCTTCTCTGGCAAGCTCCGCTGCTATATTTAAAGGTGTCTGTCCTCCAAACTGGACAATAACACCTAATGGATTTTCTTTATGATAAATATTTAGTACATCCTCCGTAGTTAAAGGTTCAAAATACAATTTATCTGAAGTATCATAATCTGTTGAAACTGTTTCCGGATTGCAGTTTACAATAATTGTTTCAAGTCCCATATCACGTATTGCAAAAGCTGCATGAACACAGCAATAATCGAATTCAATGCCTTGACCAATACGGTTTGGTCCGCCGCCAAGCACCATAACTTTTTGATTATTAGTAACCGGGTTTTTGTCAATGCTGTTATCAGTATTATTATCAATACCATTAATAGAGGTATTATATGTTGAGTAATAATAGGCTGCGTCTACTACTCCACTAACAGGAATTGCTTCCCAGGCTCCTGATAATCCAAGTGCTATACGGCGGTTCCTTATTTCACCTTCAGATACTCCTAAAAGATTTGCAAGGTAGCGGTCTGAGAATCCATCTTTCTTTGCCTGGATCAGCAGGTTGTCAGGAATATTGAGAGAGCCTGTACTGTTATTTCTGCTGTTATTGCTGCTGCCGATATTATTTCCAATGCCTTTATTACTGCCATCGATTACTTTATAGCCTTTATATTTGAGAATTTCTTCTTCAAGCATTACCAGTTCTTTCATTTGCTCAATAAACCATGGCTTTATATTGGTTAATCTGCAGATATCTTCTACACCGGCTCCTTTACGTAATGCCTCATATATGACAAACTGTCTTTCACTTGTTGTTTCATGCAGAAGCTCCATTAATTCATTCAAAGGCTTTTGGTTGTAGTTCCTGGCAAACCCTAACCCATAGCGTCCGATTTCCAATGAGCGTATAGCTTTCTGAAGTGCTTCCTTGTAGTTTTTGCCTATACTCATTACTTCACCTACAGAGCGCATTTGTGTCCCAAGTTTATCATAAGAACCTTTAAATTTTTCGAAAGCCCATCTTGGAAATTTAACAACTACATAATCATCTGAAGGTGTATATTTGTCCAGAGTTCCGTCACGCCAATATGGTATTTCATCGAGCGTCATTCCTGTTGCCAGTATTGTGGATATTGCTGCGATGGGGAAACCTGTTGCTTTTGAGGCAAGAGCAGACGACCTTGAAGTACGTGGGTTAATTTCTATTACTACCACCCTGTCGCTTACTGGGTCATGAGCAAATTGGACATTGGTTCCACCAATTACCTCTATATTTTCCACAATTTTAAAAGCATAGTTTTTAAGCCTTTCCTGAAGTCCCAGGCTTATGGTAAGCATGGGAGCTACGCAAAAAGAGTCACCTGTATGAATTCCCAGAGGATCTACGTTTTCAATATAGCAAACAGCAGCCATCTGATTCTTTGAGTCGCGGACAACTTCTACCTCCAGTTCTTCCCA
>ERZ795032.1304-NODE-1304-length-17911-cov-5.407818_pt1 | contig 17911 bp, 13 predicted proteins | sample MGYA00375124_ERZ795032 | MGnify/ENA primary metagenome ERZ795032 (study PRJEB30167, sample SAMN05720154) | activated sludge metagenome | isolation source: Anaerobic digester | place: China | collected 2015-12-16 ...
TGTAGGTACTGTAGCTGGGCAGGGGAAACTCTTCTCTCAAGTAACAGATATTCCTTTTAGGTTGAAGAGTTTCCCCGTATCGGAGCGAAGGAAGAGCAAAATCAGTGTTTGAACAAAATAATTACACTTTTTTATTCAGATTATTTTATGAGTTTGATTTTGCCCATAGCTGAATTTAAAGGCTCTAAGTACTGTAACGACAGCCACTGATAAATATTTCTTCAAAAATTTTAAATGCACCCAAACCATTGTTATTTTTTATTATTTCTTTTCTACATTTTCCTCCCATATTTTCTTTATCTTGTTGTTTATATTTTGAATATTTATCAAGTTCCTTACATCCATTTGGTCATCTGTTATTTTATACTTTCCCTTTAGCTTCAAAATTCTGTATACACTTTCGTTTATTCTCTCCAGCGGAATAATATTGCTTTCTACTGCTTTTTTCAAAGCATCCATCACTGCTATTTCATTATCATAGCCATGACAGACCAATATAATATCGCACCCTGCATTTACAGCTCTTATAGCTGCGTCAGATATGTTGTAGTTTTTTACAATAGCTTCCATTGTGATGTCATCACTAATTACCAACCCGTTAAACTTTAGTTTGTTTCTAAGTATATCCATAATTACCGTCTTTGATAATGAAGAAGGGTTTTCCGGGTCTATTTTATTTAAAAGTATATGAGCTATCATTATTGCATCCACGTTATCATCTATTGCAGATTTGAAAGGTATAAGCTCAAAATTCATAAGTCTGTTCAAATCATGGCTAACAACAGGTAAATTTAAGTGAGAATCTTCAGAAGTGTCCCCATGTCCTGGAAAATGCTTAACTACGGAAATCACTCCCCCTGATTGGATGCCTTTCATCATTTGTACACCCAATTTACTTACAATTTGTGCATCAGAACCAAATGACCTGTCCCCTATTACAGGATTTTGCGGATTGCTGTTTATATCCATGACAGGAGCAAAGTTTATATTGAATCCAAAACATTTTAATTCTTCCGCTAGAATACTGCCTATTTCATATGAAATATTTTCATTGTTAACTTCTCCTATTATTCCACTGACAGGAAGCTTTTCCAGCTCTTTCGGCATCCTGCTTACCCTGCCGCCTTCCTCATCAACCGATATAAACAGTGGTATTTTATTTTTAGAATTAATACTTTTTAGAGCATTGTTCAAATCAAGCAGTTGCTCTGCATCTTTTACATTGCGTTGAAATAAAATGGCACCACCTATCTGGTAATTTTCAATTATCATTTTTATATCTTCATCTATTGTGTAACCATCAAACCCCACTATTACCATTTGCCCAATTTTTTCTTGCAGGGTCATTTCATTAATCTGTTGTCTTGTAAGATCAATTTCAGGTGCAGTAGTAATATCTCCGGGCATATCTTTTCCTGATGTTCCTTTATTACTTGATGTTCCTTTATTACTTGACATTCCATTATTACTTGACGTTCCTTTATTATCAATGTCTTTTTTCTGCCTTCCGGGAAAATAACCTTTTAAAGCCAGTACTACTGGCACCAATACAATTGCCAGCACCAGAAGTACAACTAGTATAGTACTACTATACATTTTCTTTTTACTTCTCATCTTAACGCGTATTCCTTTCATACTTCTGATTTACTAGTATACCTACATATTTACATATTATTACATGGCTGTAAAAGGGAACATATTCGCTATGCCAAAGGGGCATGTATATTCCAAGGGAAATGTCCCCCTGCTCTGACTCAAGTTGTTGAGCACAGTCCCCCTTGCAAGCTGTTGAGAACCGTCCCCTTACTCCCCTCGAGAACCGTCCCCTTACTCCCCTCCCCTTACTTCCGCATTCCGCTTCCCGGTCTCTTAGCCTCTCTAAGCCTTCTCAATTTTAACCCTGCTTCCATCTCCCTGTGATGTTGGCGGGTCAACTATTAACCTTCTTGATATCCTGTTGCGCAGTTCCGGAACATGGCTGATTAGGCCTATGACTCTTTCCTTCCTGCTCAGGCGTTCCAGAGAATCAATAACAGAGTCCAGCAGGTTACTGTCTAAAGTTCCGAACCCTTCATCCAGGAAGAAAAATTCCAGGGGACTCTGTCCCTTTAATTGTATCTGTTCAGATAGTGCCAACGCAAGAGATAAGGATGTTAGAAAGGTTTCTCCTCCCGAAAGGGAAGTGACCATTCGGTGGACCCCTCCGTTTGCATTGTCCCTGATGATGAAACCTGCATCTGTGTCCAGTTCTAGTTCATATCTGTACTTTGTCATGAATCCAAGGGATTCGGAGGCTTTGGCAGCAACATACCTAAGCCGTTCCTCGGCAATAAAATCTATAAAGCTGTTATCTTTTCTGTGTTCAGCCCTCAAAAGCTTCTGGATCTGCTCAAATAGTCCCTGCTTATAGTTTAGCTCCTTATATCTGTTGTTCAGTTTTACCCATTTATCATGCTTGCTTTTAATGTTGTGGAAATTGTTTCTAGCTACCTCGCTGCGGGATACACATTCCTCCTTGAGAGATGCCAACTCCTGGTAGTCATTACTTGTGTGATTCCATTCTTCTTCAGTGATGCTCCGAAAGTTCAGTTTTTTCTGCACCATTTCCTTCTGAGCCTTTATATTTGTTCCTGCTTGGTCATATTCATCAATTTCGTTTTTTAAAGTTTTTTGCCTTTCAGACGGGATCACCGCTCTTTCCACTTCACTTAAGTCCGTAAATCCTCTTTCATCCATAACGTTTTTCAACCGGGTCTCTTCATTCACCAAGTTTTCGCAATAGATATTCCGCTGGTTTACAAGAAGAGATTTCAGTGATAAAAGGTCATTGTGTTGTTTTTCCAGAGCCTGAAGCTTTTCTTGATACTGCTTTTCAAACCTCATATACTCATCTAGTTTTTCATCAATCCTCCTGATTTCATCTTCAATGTTTGCATCTCCTGCCAATTCTTTAAGTTTGCCTGTTTTTTCATCTTTCTGTGCATTCAGATTATCTATTTCGGATTGGACTTTAATATGCTCGTTGTTTAATGTATTGAGCTCTTCTCTCCACTTTTCAAGCAGAGCTCTCTTATCAGTTATTAATTTCTGACCGTTATCCATTTGCTTTTGCAATACATTTATTCTGCGGTCGTTTTCTGAAAGCCTTTTTAATTCAAAAGATGCACTGACTATTTTATGCTGCTGAAGAAATTCTGAGTACTTATGCTGTTTTTCACTAAATATTTTCTTTGCATCAGACATTGATTTTTCAATCTGCTTCAGATTTTCACGGTTCACTTTCAATTCTGAAATAATTCCATTTTCCGAAAGCCTGTGTTCTGAAATTATATTATTGATTTTCAGGAGTTCCTCTTTATATTCCTCTTGTTTTTTCTCCCAGGCCTCAACTGCTATAAGCTTTTCAGCACCTATGCTGTTCATTTTCATCAGTTCCAGGTGAATTTGATCTAAATCCAATTCCTTTAATTCTTCAGGCAGCTTAAGCTTTTCCTCATTATATTCGTCTGATTTAGTCTTAAGCTCCTGCATTAACTGATGGATTTGCCCGGTCACAGACTTTACCTGCTCACCAGCCACAAGAGCCTGCTTTTCTGATTCCTTGAAAGCCTTTTCAGCACCAGCCAGCTTTTTTCCGGCCTCTTCAATATGTTTTTCCAATGCCGCCAGCTCCGTTTCTTCCCCATGAACAGCAAGCCTTGGATGATGTTCTGAACCGCATACCGGGCATGGCTCACCCTCTTTTAGATTCTTAGATAGGATATAGGCTGCATTTCTATCCATTGCTCTATTCGCATCCTCCAGTTCCTTTCTGCATTTTTCAAATAACGCACCGGCTTTTTCTCCAGCTTCCTCCAAAACAGCTGCTTTTTCCGTAAGTTTCCCCAGTTCAGCCTCTTGTCTTGTAATTTTGGATTTCATTCCATCTAATTCGTTTTTCCTGAATCTTAAAACATCATAAACAACCTGCATTGACCTGAGCTTATCTATGTATTTTAAAACCAGGTTTCTATCTTCGGGCTTAGACTTCTGATATTCAAGTATTTCTGCATTTAAATTTTCCAGATTTCTCTGGGACAATTTGATTTTTTCGCTTATACCGGCCAATTCCTGTTCAAGACCGGCAATAGCCTTATTTAATTCTGCCGCCCTATTCTCAGTCTCCTTTACATTACCTTTCAAAGTCTCTACTTCATTTTCAAGCTTCATTCCATCCTGTATCTGCTGACGATATTCAGGTTCAGTTTTTAAGGATTCCATTTCCAGCTTAAGCTTTCCAAGAGCATGCTCTAGATTTTCAAGTTCACCTGCACTATTTCTTATATTCACATTATTTTTTGATATGGCACCTTTCAGCTTGGCTGCAGAGGCCAAAAATCCATTGATTTTTCCTTCAACGGATTTTATTTCATTCCTTATACCTAAAGCATCCGCAAGCCTTGTCCTTAAGCCAACTAGTTTTGGTTGTTCTATTACTACTTCATTTTTAAGGTATTCATATTTCTGTCGTATCTCACTAAGGTTTTCATCCACGTCCGGAAGGCTGTTCAGGACTATCTCCAGTTGTTTTTCAGTCTCTTTAAGCTTTTCATTCAATTCTCTGTTTTTAAGGATCATCTCTAACAATCCATCTGCTTTTACAGCCTTTTCAAGCTGCACCCTTTTTTCTGCAAAAATCTCCTTGGAAGATAAATGCTGCTGTTCTTTCCTATTGATAAATCCAAACTCCTGGACAAGCATCCAGACCTCTTTGGCTTCATTGTATTTGCTCTCCAGTTGTTTCCATTCGTTTTCAACCCTGTTCCTTTCAGATACAGCTGTTTCCATCATCTTGTGAGCTTCATCAAGTGCTTCATCAGTAGCATCCACATATCCCCTCAATTCTCCGGATAAAACATCAATCCTGCTTTTAAGCTTGGTCATCTTCAGGTTAAGCTTTTCCTGCAGCTGCTTTCCGTATTCCTCAAGGTAGAATATCCTTTCCAGCATTCCTCTTCTTTCTGAGTTGTTAAGAAGTAGAAATTCCTGGAAACTGTTTTGCGGCAGCACAACAGCACGGGTAAAGTCTTCATGGCTTAATCCCAGCAATTCTTTAATGTTATTGCTCACATCAGTCGCCTTATCACAAATAGGAATTTCACCAACATCAGAAATCTGGATGAGACGTGCTATTTTAGGCTCACATGAGTTTGCACTACCTTTCTTTCTCTGGTACACTCTCTCTACTCTATAGGTCTTTCTGGTGGAGTTTTTTACAAGTTCAAATGTAAAAGAAACTTTCACCGTATTCATATTTGCATTGATAATGCCTTGTGTACCCCCATCGGCTCTCTTCACCTTACCATACAATGCAAAGGTAATAGCATCCAGAACTGTAGATTTGCCGCTCCCGGTTGGCCCGAATATACCAAACAAACCAGTTTCACCCAGTGCTTCAAAGTCTATCCTCTGAATATCACAAAAGCTTTGCAGTCCTTCTATCTCAAGAAGCTTGGGTCTCATCTGCTTCAGCCTCCTTGCCATCCTTATCATTATCATTATCATTGTCATTATAATTATAATTATCATTATAATTATCGTAATCATTCTTATCTTTATTGTCATATGAAGTTACATCATCGTACTTATCTGCTTCAACATACTTAGCTTCATCATCGTACTCATCTGCTTCACCATACTTAGCTTCATCATCGTACTCATCTGCTTCACCATACTTAGCTTCATCATCGTACTCCCCTGCATCATCTTCCTCATCAGTACCATTCACAACTTCAATAAAAGCTCCCATCAGTTCGTCCGAAATTTCTGTTCCCATCCTGTACTTAAAATAGTCTTTGAAAAGCTCGTCGATTTTTTTCCCTTCCCTGCTTTGATAGCTGAGAATCTCCATATCTTCAGATTTCAATCTGGGACGGATATTGATTATCCCCGGATGAAGACTTCTTAAAGCTTTTTGCTCATCGGCAGTCAAAACCCTGTCTGTCACAATTTCAAGATCAATCCAGGCATTGGCATCTCTTCCATCTTCACACCACTTAATAGCTTGTTCTATTCCTTCCTCAGCAATCCACCTCCTCAAAGGTTTACCGCAGTCTAAGTAAAGAGGGCTGATTTTAGCCTTTTCTCCCGGGATTGCATCAATTATATACACAGCTTTGCTATGCTCTGCTTCGGAAAAGCTGTATGCCAGCGGGGAACCGGAATAAAACACCGGACATGGCGCATTGCGTATTTCCTGCGGACGATGCAGATGCCCAAGGGCAACAAAATGTGCATTGGAAGGCAGTATGCCAGGATCCACTGTCAGTGCTCCTCCCACCTGTAGTGTCCTTTCAGATTCTGACTCCTTCCCCCCTCTTATGAAAAAATGGCCTGTTGCCAGATTTACTGTATCTTCTCTGAATTTCCTGCTATGCAAAGTAAATATACTGCCTACTTTATCTGAATATGCTTTTTGTAGAATTTGTTCATCAGCTTGTTGTGAAAGCACTTCTTCCAAACGAGATTCCGAAGGATAGGGAATAGTTATGATAACCGCATGATTTTCACAGCCTGGCACACATAGTTCCAGCCAACCCGGCCCCGAATCTTCTATTCTTATATTCCCGCTGCTTATCTTGTACATACCTGCGTCACTTCCTGGATATCCCAATAGAATTATGCCGTTTTTATATGCCAAGGGACTTGCAGCACACAGACGTTCAGGGTTATCATGGTTTCCGGCAATCACTACAACTGCCCTGGTTCCCTTTCCATTCAGCCTGTCTATTGCATCATAAAAAAGTTCCTCTGCTGCTGCAGAGGGGTTATATGTATCATAAATATCACCGGCAACAAGAACAAGGTCAATTCTTTGTTCTTCAACTGTTTTGCAAAGGCAGTCTATAAATTCCCGCTGCTCATCAATACGGTTTACCTGTTCCAAAGTCTTTCCCAGATGCCAGTCAGATGTATGTAATATTCGCATATTATCCTCCAGAAATTTATTAAAGAGCTCTAAATTAATTATAATGCTCTCAAACTCATTAAAAAAGCTTTTTTTTATTACTTAATATTTGCTGCCAAATATCGTAATCAGGCACATTTCCCAATCTCCACAGTGAAACCCCATTTATTCCAAACATCCCGGCCAGTTTAATCTTTGCCTGAACACTTCGGGAATCCTCATACCATATAACATTTTTAGTTTCGTCCCCACTATTATAAAATGTAATATATGGATTTTGGTTTATGTTTGAATAATTCATTTCAGCATCTGCAACAAGCTTCTGTCTGATTGCCTCGTAACTGGGTGAATATGGGTATCGATTGATAACCTTCCCATCTTTTAGTTTCCATTGAACTGCATCAAAAGATATTTGCAGCCATATCTTGTTTAAATCTTCAACTCCTGAATCCTTATCGGTTATTGCCTTTAAAGCATAATAAACTTCATCAAAAGGTGAGAGCGGCGTTATAGTATATCCATTCTGCATGTCTGCATCAGAAAGCTTTTTTGCATAATAATCATGTGCCATAAGTATGACCTTATCTGCAATTTCTCCAATAGCTTTGTAATCGTAGGCATTATAGTAGTCCTGACCCGACTTCCTTTTGGGATGAACTGCAACATACAGGATTTTAGAAGTCTTATCCAGTTCCTGTTTCAATTCTGTCAAAAACGAATTAAAGGATTGTTTTAATAGTTCGCCTTTCATGCTTTCAAAATCAATTACCACACCATCAAATGAAATGGTAATACCATCTTTTGCAGTTGCATTAACCTGATTTACTATTGATTCTATTACCTGTCCCCTGATTTCGGGTTTGGTCAATACGTACTCAAGCAAGGGAATTTCCCCTTGATCTATAGCATTTGATACCTTGTCTTCATCTCCAGTGCTCGAAATCTTGTCTTTGTCTTCAGCGCTTGAAATCTTGTCCTTGTCTTCAGTGCTTGAAACTATTATTTCATTACTTCCAATATCTAAAACTGTTTCATTATCTGCAAACACCATCAATTGTGCAGAAACTTTACTTTGGCGGGCCATATTATATGGCTGCAAAAATCCTTCGGGAACAGCATACTCATTATTATTATTTCTGGTAGTATTCAAAACAACCTGCCGGTTTTTCTCATCGTATTCCAAGCGGCTCCAGCCAAAGCCAACCGAATCAAGGTCATTAATCATATCCATCTGATTAGCCGATCGTATTGCATAAAAGGCATGCAGCTCATTTATAGGCTGATTAAGCCTATTATACATCCGTATCATCATGGCCGCTGCCTCTTCTCTAGTAGCTGTATTATAAGGTTTAAACTTATTATTGCCTGTTCCGGTGATAATGCCGAAATCTTTGGCAATAATTATATATTCTTTATTTTTGGAAACATCATCAAATGGACTTTCCATATAGGTTAACTGCTTTGTCAACATTTCATAGCCCAGAGTATGTACAATCATTACTGCCATTTCCTCTCGTGTGATAGGATCGTCCGGGCGAAAAGCATTGTCATTGTTTAATATTGTTGTATTGTCATTGGGCGTTGTACTTGGTATAACACCGCTTTTTAAGGCTGTCTCTATATATGGATAATACCATTTGCTGTTGTCCATATTATCGATAAAGCTTCCTTTTTCCGGCTTTACCAATTCCCATCCCATTAGTCTTACCAAATAGGCAACAAATTCACATCTTTTAATTGTCAGCCCCAAACCGAATTTATTATTGCCTATACCGTCGGTAATCTTTAGCAAACGCAATTCATGTATGGCATTATCCGCCCAATGCCCCTCCGGCACATCACTAAAACGGATAACTGAGTTTTCATCTGCATGTATGGGGACTAATGGTATTACTAATACAATAATTGAAAGTGTTATGATAAGCACTGATCTAAATGGCTTTTTTATCACATTATTCATATTATTCTTATTTATAAATAATTCACCTGCTTTCCAGCTTAATTTCCTGCAATGGTTTCTCTTAAATTAACCTTGAGCGGAATCAAAAACCACTCAATTTTAACATTAATTATACACTTCGTAGGAAAAAATATCAAAGCTAAAAAGCAGTTCGAGTGTTCGGGTGGGTGCATATTTTGGAGAACCGTCCCCTCATCACCCTCATCAGAAGGTTATTGGAGAACCGTCCCCTCATCAGAAGACTACATTCCTAAAGCCCTTCCCAATAATTTCTGAGGTATTGGTTATTGTAACGAAGGCTTTAGGATCTGCATTTCCAATGTAATCCCTCAGCTTTACTGCTTGCTTTCTTGTCACTATTGTAGTAATAACCTCTTTCTCCTGATTTGTAAACGCTCCTATAGCCTTATATACTGTGGCACCTCTTTTAATGTTTTCTGTAATGTATTTTTTCACTTGATCAGAATTGGCACTAATGATAACGACTTGCTTGCAAAGGTTAAGTTCTTCAATTACAAAGTCAATGATAAACCCCTTTAGAAAAAGTCCCAGAATTGAATACATTCCTATTTCTATACCAAATACCATTCCTGCCATTACAGTAATGATGAAATCACCTAACAAAAGTGTCTTTCCGATATTTATGCGCATATATTTTGCCAGAATCTTTGCAATAATATCTGTCCCTCCTGTAGAGGCATTTTTATTAAATACTATGGCAGATCCTACTGCCGGCAAAATAACAGCATACACCAACTCCAATATTGTATCTCTTGTAAGTGGTTTGCTTATAGGATAAATCTTCTCAAGCAGCCAAACCATCCCTGACAATGCAAAACTCGAATAGATCGTTTTGAATCCAAAACTAAAGCCTACAAAAATAATTCCTGCGATTGTCAATAAGATATTTATCGCCATCATAATAAGTCCTACGGGTGATCCAGGAAAGAACCTGCCTACTACTATAGCTATGCCGCTTACTCCGCCGATTGCAAAATTATTAGGTATCTTGAACAAATAAATACCAAGAGCAACTAAAAAAAGCCCAAAATTAATAATTAAAAACTCATTGAACCTTTTCAAATCACTTTCCCCCAAATCAAATATTATATAAAAGCTTTATAATTTATCATTCAATTATCATTCCAATTTTCATTCCAATTAGGATCCGTTATGCCACTATCTGAACTGCAATTTTCTGTAAAATAATTGACACTAAAATTCCTTATATCATAATCAACATTAGAATTCTTTATAATCGATATTAGAATTCTTTATGTCATAACCAGCGTCAGGATTCTTTCGTCATGATTCATTGTAATTATTGGAATTCTCTATACTATCTTTTTCTTCCGTCTTAAGCAGTATATGATTTTTTAACAGATTTTCTTTTGCATTCCTTATATGTTTGCAAATTAATGCTTCAGCCTTGTCCACATTCTCTTCAATGATTGTTTCAAGAATTTCCTTATGTTCTTTTAGTGCTTCTTTTGCTCGTCCCGGTGTTTGAAGAGAGGTCTTTCTGGCTCTCTGAACGTAACGGTGAAAATCACTGAGCATATGCTTCAGTGGTCTGCTCTTGCAGGCATCATATATGATCCTGTGGAACTCAGTATCCAGGTCCTGAAGTCGTGTACAATGCTTCTTATTTATGTAAAACTCCGCCAGTTCTACCTGCTCCTTTAGTTTTTCTATTTCATCAGGTGTTATCTTCTGAATTGCCCAACGCACTGCAAGTTTTTCGATCTCCATCCGTATGTTGTATATATCTTCAATATCCTCATCAGTTACCCCTAAAACCATAGCCCCTTTATTAGTTACAATTTTTACCAGACCTTCGCGTTCCAATTGTCTTATTGCTTCACGAATAGGTGTACGACTCACTCCAAACTGCCTTGATAATTTTGTTTCAACTAAATAATCACCGGGCTGATACTCTCCGTTTAATATACTTTCTTCTAATTGCCCTAAAACTTTGTATCTTAATGAATACCGGGCATTTCCATTTGATACTTCCATATTCATACAGCATCTCCCTTAAGTGCATTACTGATATTGCTGATATCGCTAATATTTCTAATATTTCTAATATTGCTAATATTACTAATATTATTTCTATGATTTTCAGCCATATCCATTATTATACTTCAATCAATACAATTCAACACATATAAGAAATATACTTCGATTCATGCATGCTAATGTACATGTATACAGGCTAATAAATTTGATTATCAATTCTAATAGGTTTTGGGGGTACATTTACTAAAAGTGAAGAAAAATTTACCAGGAACTGTCGTTACGCTGCTTACCAATATTTTCTTCACTTAAATTAAGTGCACCCAGGTTTTGGAGAACTGTCCCCTAAAATAAAATTGAGAACTGTCCCCATTTTGGAGAACTGCCCACCTAAAAAGCCCCCCTAAAAAAAATAAAAGATATAGTTCACAGATGCAAACTATATCTTCTTAAGTGTAATAAGCATGTTGGAAGGTTCTAAAGTATTCTTGCAACAGCTCGTGCCATTGAACTGTCAGATTTTATTTTTAGTGGTAAAGCTATGACCTCGAAGTTCTCTACACCTAGTAATTTATCAAGATTAGTTAGATTCTCAAGTATAAATATTTCGTTTGCAAAAAGTATTTTATGAATTTCAAAAGGATATTTATCTGGAGAAGGCATATCCATACCCAGCATTTTTATATTTTTCTCTAATAAAAATCTACATATATCAATACCAACAACAGGATGCTCCTCGTAATATTTTGTCATACCATAATATTTATCCTGTCCCGTATAAAATAACACAATGCTATTATCCTTTATTAATTTCTCATATTCCGCTTTCATTTTTATTACAGCTTGATTTCTTACGTCCAGGACACATCCAGTTGCAATGAATGGCTCCAGTGACGCTTGAGATATATATTCATTACTTTCTGTTAGATGCATAGGTGAATCTATATGAGTACCCGAATGCATACTAATATCAAGCCTGTGGTCATTATACTTATTTACGCTTAAGTATTTTATCTGGAATAAGTTTGTTCTTATATCCCCGGGATAAACCGGCATATTATCTTCGATTGTATGCGATAAATCAATTAAACTTGTCAAATGCCCACCTTCGTTCTATTTTCTATTTTGCTATTATAGTATCTAACCTGAATTCATTATAACCCATAATAGGGCACATTTTATTTATTTCCGCACATACTTTTTGTAAGTAAATAATAGGATTGATACAACATAAGCTTGTATTACTACCATCAGTATCTCCTGTATTACTCTTGGTATCCATAATACCCAAAAGCCCATTTTCCCCAGTGCAGGTATAAAGATTCGCAAAATATACGTATTTACAGTAGTAACTATTATTCCTGAAACACCGGTGGACATTAATATTTTAAAAAAGTCATTGTACAATTGTGAATTATTATATATCTTTCTAAATATTTGATCGGCTAAAATAAATACTGATCCGAATAAACATGCAACTATCAATCCAATAGTCGTAAAATCTCTATATTTTCCAATGCTATTTATAATCTGGGCCCATGGGGAAGCAGGGATTAAAGCAACATGAATGTAGTTTACTATTCCCAGCACACCAATAATTATGAAAAATAATAAAAAGGATACCTGCAATCTTTTAGCATTAACTCTTCTCAGCATTTTCCACACTAATCCGGTAATAACTCCGCCAGATACGGCAGTTACCGTAAGCCATGGAATATAAGCACCTTCTGGTTTTATGATAAATCCGGTAATATCTACAAGTCCTGATGCAATTCCACCAAATAATGGTCCAAATAGAATTGCAGTAATTTTCGTAAACACTCCTGAAAAGCTAATGCGCATTCCCGGAGCTCCACCTAAATAGACCATATAACTAAAATTTCTTACTACTATTGCGAGAGCAATCAATAAGCTTGTTTGAACAACATTTCTAATATGATTCTCTTCATTTTTCAAAAACATAAATTATCCCTCACTTCAATAATATGATTTGCATTCAACAGAAAATAGCCATCACATCATCGAAATAGAAAGACATCTTATATGTAACAGCGGATGTAATATTATGTCGCAAACCCTCAATTTTTAGATAGGTTTTCATTTTAGAGACTCTACTCCCATTCTCTAACTCTTTACGCATAATACCTGCTCTGTTCAACACACACAATATTTTATTCAGATTAGATTATACCACTTTTGTAAAATGAAGACTATTGGTTTTTTGCATAAAATTTTTACATCATTAAGACAACTTTATGGTTTTCCACTTGCCTGAATTATATCGGATTAGTATTAGCAAAGAACGGACCAGCTGGTCGGCAACCAAAGCATACCATGCACCTTCCAAGCCCCATCCAAAAACGTGAATACCTAACAAAGCAAGTCCGGGACGAACCAATAGAACAGTTATAAATGTAACAACAGCTGTGGCTTTTGTATCTCCCGCTCCTCTAAGAGCACCAGCAAGAATAAACTGGGAAGATTGAAATGGCTGGATTAGAGCCACTAACATTAATATTTTTGCGCCTTGATGTATAACTGCAGAATCATCACTATATAAAGCTACAATAGGTTTGGCGAAGAAGAAAAAGATCAACCCGAGCAATATAGAAACAGTCATGCCAATACGTCTCGTACGACTGCAATATGCTTGTGCCATATCAGGCCGTTTTTTCCCCAGACTCTGCCCCATAAGCGACGTTGCAGATACTGCAAAGGCCTGGCCATTCATAAAGGACATAGCCTGAATATTCATACATACCTGATGTGTTGCAAATGCAACAGTTCCAAGAGAAGCAACGGTTATTGAATAGATTATCATTCCTGCTCGCATGACAATTTGTTCTATCAATGCAGGAATGCCTATTATAAATATGTTCTTCATAGACTCCCAATGAGGTTTAAACCCATCTTTTAAACGCAGACGCAGATATTGGTTTCCACGTAGAATAGCATTTACTGCTAATATGAAAGCCACACACTGTCCAATTACTGTGGCTAATGAAGCACCTGCAACTTCCATCTTTGGAAATCCTAAATGGCCATAAATCATCAAATAATTAAATACTACATTAACCCCATTTGCAGTCAGATTATATATCATTGCTGTTCTAGAATCGCCTATTCCTCTTAAAGCTGCTGTTATGGTGCTGGTTAGTGCCATAACAACAAATCCTGCCATCTGAATTTTTAGATAAATAGTTCCTCCGGCTAAGGTTTCAGCGTCAGCTGCTCCCATAAAACGAATTAATGGTTCCGAGTATATATATCCAATTATAGATGATATAACCGATAGAACGAAAGTAAGCAATAATGACTGTCGAAGAATAGTGTTTGCCTTGTTATAATCACCTGAGCCTTTATACCTTGCTACTAATGCAGTAGCGCCTACATTCATAGCCATAAACATTGTCATCATAAGGAATTTCGGCTGATTGGTCAATCCTACGGCAGAAATTGCCCATGGACCTAATTGACCTACCATCATCATGTCTACCATGGATGTAAGCTGTGTAAGGGTTAATTCAACAAAAGACGGCCACGCAATCCTTACTATATCTTTATATAGCATCCTGGAACTTACTTCGGACGGTAGATGTTTGCTTACCCGTTCCTGTTTTCCGTGGCTATATGCATCATCATTACCAGGTTCCACCAGATCAAGGGCCATCTGGATTTTACCTGTTTTCACTTCAGCTATTTGAGCTTCAGGTATTTTGATTTCACCTGTTTGGATTTCAGATATTTGAACCTCACCTGCTTGGATTTCAGATATTTGAACCTCACCTGCCTGGATTTCAAATATTTGAACCTCACCTGCCTGGATTTCTGGAATTTGAATTTTAGTCATTTGGACTTCAGCTGCTTGAACCTCAATACATTCATTGCCTTCATTGTCTTCATTGCCAGGTTCATCTATAATATTAATATTCTCAAATTGAGTCTTACCTTCTATTTGTGTCTTCAACTTTATTGATACACATCCTTTATCAACACAAATCCCACTTAGTGTTCAAATTATTATTATCATACCATGGAGCTAAAGGAATGTCTACAATGATTTAATTTTTTAAAACCTGCATTTTTAAATCTTCCATTTTCCAGGATAACAATGGTATCACTGCTCATTATAGTGCATAGCACATCCTTCACAAAAAGAAGCCATATTTTGGACTTAGGATGCATTTTCTTCCTAATATATAATACTTAATTTTTATTATTTATTTCAATTCCATCAACAGTTACTGATTGAACCTTTGAGACGTCCAATGGCAGAGAAGATGTAAATTTAATTTTTACTTTTCCATTATCACTAAAGCTTCTCACCGACTCAAAAGTTTGAACACTGCCATCAGTCATATTGGCGCTAACAGTTATTGATTGCGGCTCTTTGTTTTCACCACTGCCGGTCAATGTTATTCCCATTGGTGATACAGAAATACTAGTTACAGTCCACGTATCAAACTTAATATTACAATCAGTTTGCTTTTGCTGCCCTACAGACTGAATTTTAAATGCAACTTCCCAGTTTCCTGTTGTGTAATTGCCATTGGATACAAAAAACCCCATCAATTTTATTTCATTAAGATTCAAGTTATTTACATCAAAGATGTATTCGACATAATCATTGCCATATTTGGTATCCCCTGATTCATCTGTTCCGAAATATATGTTGGATGCACTAATATTTATCTTGTCACCTGCAGTATTAACAAAATAGAAATATCCATGGTCATCAATACCCTCTCCCACCCATTTAGTTTGAATGTGAAGGCGGCCATCTATATAACCAATATTAGAAATATACATAAATTCTATCCCGGGAAGACTATGTTTCATTTGATCTGCCTTTAAAACTTTTACTATGCCTTGTTCTTTAAACTCTTCGAATAAAGAGCCTCCTCCCCCCGGAATATTGTTCATATCAAGAGGAACAGTTTGTGAAACGTTGGCTGATGCTATGTCTAAAAGGTTGATACCCGTCTCAACTGCATCAAATATTAATTTGTCACTTAAAAATGAATCAATGCGAAACTTTACTTTCTTTCCGTCTAATTTTTCTCCACCGTTAGCCTGCATACGCAAGGTTGCAGTTTTCGTTATTTCATCGTAATTGACAATTTGGCAATTAAATGCGTGCATTCCAGTTAATGAATAGTCGTAAATATCAAGAGTTTTATCTATTCTATTGCCTGTTAAATCCTGCATGGTCAGATAAATAACTGCCATTTCATCATCATTCATGGCTGCCACTACTTCCATTTTAATTCCATTGTCTTCACTGCTGATTTCCACAGGTTGAAGCATTAGTGCAATATCAGAGGCAACAAAAAACAAAAGCTTTTTAAAATTTGGAATGGCCGCAGCCACTAAACCCACAGAGAACATAAGGCACAAACAAACTGCCAATACTGCTGCAACAATTCTTTTAAAGTTCATATGAGATTTTTGCTCTTTAATTTTTTTATCTACCTCCGGAATAATGTTATATTCAGGTATCTCAACAGTGCTTAGTGCATTTTTTATAATATTTTCATCATACTCATAATTCATTTTCTTTCCTCCAATCGCGCATAATATGAATTAGTTTCCTTCAGTGCTTTCAACAACTTTGTTTTTGCCCGTTCATAACGTTTTCGTAGTGTTGTGGCAGAAGCATTATAGATAGCTTCTAAGTCTGCATAACTTTTTTCATCAATAACCCGGCTAAACACCAGGGCACGTTCTGCCGGTGACAGTGTCATAAGCGCCTCTTTTAAATCATCGCTTATAAACTTTGAGTCTGTATTCGTTTGCTGAACAAAGAACAATAATTTCTTTTTTCTCAGAGAATCAATACAGGTAGTATATGCAATACGATATAACCATGCTGACAGAGATGTCCCGTTTTTAAAGCTTTTTCTTTTATTATAAGCTTTGATAAATGTTATTTGCACAGCATCCTGAGCTTCAAAGTAGTCACAAAGTATGTTATGACAATATCTTAGCAGAGGTTGTCCATATAGTTCTATAGCACAGTGCAGTTCATACTCTCCGCCTGCAGTAAATGCATAATCAAGTTCCCTTGCTTCCATCCCCCCGCTCCCTTCGTTAATCTCTATTCATTAGTATCTATTCATTAGTGCCTATTCATTAGTATCTATTCATTAAACTATATCTTAACTAAACTCTCCCTTCAATATTTAAAATCATTTTCCCGTAAATTAGATTTGCGCGCAAAATAAAAAACAGTTTTCACATAAATTAAAACGATTTCTACTTATATAACGTAAGCAAATATCAATTTGTGACATGAAATTAAAATTAATCAAACGAAAATCAGAATGAATCAAATCACCATAACTAATTTTATATTAAGATATGCAGCATTAATAATGCCAATAATTGTTACAGCAGCATCAATAGTTATATATTTGGAATTTGCCAGTCTATTTCCGTTTGCCCAGTCTCTCTCAAAAAGTTATTGGCTTTTGAGAAATGCTTGCAGCCGAAAAACCCTCTATTAGCTGAAAGCGGGCTGGGATGCGCAGAAGTTAAGATCAAATGTTTTTGATTTGTTATATATTTTGCTTTATCTCTTGCATTATTTCCCCACAATAAAAATACTATAGGGGTATCTTTTTTATTTAGCAATTGTATTATTGAATCTGTAAAAACTTCCCACCCTTTGTTTCTATGGGAATTAGCAGCATCAGCTACAACCGTTAAGCTTGTATTAAGAAGCAGCACGCCCTGCCTTGCCCACGGCACTAAGCATCCGTTATTGGGAATATAGCAGTTTAAATCGTTAACCAGTTCCTTAAAAATATTAAGCAAAGATGGTGGAATATCAACTCCTTTTTGAACGGAAAAAGCCAATCCATGAGCTTGGTTTTCTCCATGATAGGGATCCTGTCCTATAATTGCTACTTTAACATCTTTATATGTTGTTAATTTCAAAGCTTCAAAAATATTATCTTTATCAGGGTATATGATCTTTGTACTAT
>ERZ795032.1318-NODE-1318-length-17769-cov-4.577566_pt1 | contig 17769 bp, 19 predicted proteins | sample MGYA00375124_ERZ795032 | MGnify/ENA primary metagenome ERZ795032 (study PRJEB30167, sample SAMN05720154) | activated sludge metagenome | isolation source: Anaerobic digester | place: China | collected 2015-12-16 ...
CACAACCGGTGCCTTCTGCCTTTCTAACATATCTGTCTTTAAAGATACAAGGGTGGGTTTCTAACCCACCACGACTCCCTGCTTGCGGGAAAACAGTTTGCAAGGCGCGTTCCTGACGCGCCAAATCTATTGAGGAGTGAAAGAGACGGATGCGTTCTCAACGCACCATTGAAACTCCCTTTGCGCAGTGCATAGACCAGAGAATCTCTCCATTTCGTGTTGAAATACCATACACATCGCAAAGAACAACCATAAATAAGATATAGAACTGGGTGATTCTTCTTTTTATGCTTCAGATTGATCGAGACCTGCTACCCAATCCTTTACCCGTTTTTCGATCTGGTCGCGAATGGCACGGAATTTTTCCAGCTTTTCTTCTTCTGTTCCCTGGTAAGCTGCCGGGTCCTCGAATGACCAGTGCATGCGCTGATTCACTCCCGGAAAAATGGTGGGGCAGTTCTTGTCCGCCTCGTCGCATACCGTGATCAGGTACTGGAAATGCGCTTTGCCCAAGTAGGTTTCTATTCCCTTCGAGCGTTGGGTAGAGATGTCAATCCCCTTCTCGTTCATCACCTGTATGGTTAAGGGGTGGATCTCTTTCGGTTCCAACCCGGCGCTGAACGCCTCGAACTGCTCTCCGCCGTATTTGCGCAAAAATGCTTCTGCCATCTGGCTGCGGGCGGAATTGCCTGTGCATAAAAAGAGAACGCGCGTGGTCATCTTATCTCCTGAAATACTATCCATAGTATGGATGATATTGTATGGTTGTGAGATTAACGTCATATTAAAAGTCAGTTAGGATAGCGCAAATGCTATTTGTGCATAAAAAAGCATGGCAACCGCTATGCTTTCCGTCGTGTGTATATCCAAAGTCGCGATCTTCGAAATAGGGCGAGTTAAGAACAGCGTATGGTAATAAACAGTTCTTAAGAATATCAACGTTCCTCCAGGAAAGGTCTGTCGAAACGTTTTTCATAAGCGCCATTTTTTTGCAGTTGCCCATCGAAGTAGGAATTGAACAAGGGTATGCGCATAGCTTTCTTCACGGGAGGGATGATCAGGGTAGGAATGCGCTCCGGCTTGGCGATCTGGCTCAATACTCTTTCATCCAGCTTGCCGTTGCTCTTGAACGATGCCCCCAGGTGCTGCAGATTTTGAAACAGTTTGCGATTCGCCTGGGGCGGCATGACGTGAATGCCCTCCCCACCGCCCTTGACGATGGTGCCCAGGTAGGGGGAACCCAAGCGCCTGGCTAGTTTCTCCAGGTAGCGTTCCACGTAGCGCGAATGCAGACTTTCCGCAAAGCCTGATTGCACCAGAAAACCGATGGGTGGGTTGATCGATCGCTTGAGCAGGGGCTGCAGAGCGTCGATGAAGCGTGTGACGATGCTTGGCATGCAGTCTGTGTAGAGTGGGAATCCCAGCCACACGCATTCCGCGGACTGGAAAGCTTTCACATGGTTCTCCATATCCTTCCCGTTCCACAGGTGGAGGAGCTGGATATTCCCCTCGAAACTGCGGGTGAATTCGTTCAACAGGATCAGCGTGTTGCTGCCTTTTTCGCCGCGTGGAGAGCCGTTGAACACTGTGATGCTGTGGGGTGGCTGGATGGTGGTGAAAGGCATGCCTTTCAGAGATTTCTGATAGAGATGGGATCCTTCCTGCGGGTGCAAGATCTGCTCGCTGATCTGCTCTGGCGCTTCCTGGGTGGTCGCGAGGAATTCCAGACGGGTTTTGAAATTCAAGGCTGTCCGCGCGAAAATATCGGTCAGAATACGCACATCCTCCTCATCCGTTGCGCGTTCCTTTTCTACCAACATGCCAATGCGCGGGTAGTGTGGGTAGCGCGCCACATGGTGCATCTCACCCTCCGCGATCTCCATGTTGGGCAGCAACAGCGGCAGATGCTTATCGAGGGCGCGTTTGAAGAACTCATTGGGAAAACCCAGCACCATGGGCGAAGCCCATAGCACAAAATCGGAGCTGATGACCGTACGGTCGAGCAAGTCGGAATCATCCTTCAGCACGCAGTATCCCGGCGTTTTCACCCAGCAATGGAAACAGCCCCTGCAGGATCGCAGATTCATCTCGCGCAGCAAAAGGTTCTGGACCTCGTGCCCTTTGCTTTCCAGTAGATTGACCAATGTGTTGATATAGCCATCCAGCGCAGCGCTGGTTTGTGAACTGTTTAATATGGTGATCTTCATGGTTCGCTTTCTCTTATCTGTTAGCGCTGAATGTGTATCGGATGGCGTCCTTGGGGCAGAAATCTACGCAGGAACCACACAAAATGCACTCTGCGTTTTCCATTTTATTGTCCAGTACCATTTGGTTAACGGGTAAACTCATGGGGCAGTGCCCGTTGCAGATCTTGCAATCTACGCAGGCGCTGGGTGTGGCTTGCAAGCGCAAAGCAATCCAACCAATCCGGTTGCGGAGCCAGCGCCCGATCATCATGAAAGGTGCCATCCAGCAGATGCTGTGGCATCCGGCGCGCCTGCCAACGATCAGCGCCAGTCCACTGAACAGCACGATCACCATGTAGTAAATGAAATAGGCGAACATGATAGGGCGCTCCGCTGAGCCAGCCACCGAAATGCCGCCTTCTGTTCCGAACAGTGGATTGATCTGTCTGATGCCGCCCGACCGGATGAATAGCCAGCCGATCAGGCTCACCCAGGGGATCCAGACTAGCCATTTGACCCAATCGATTCTTTTCCCATGGATCAGCTTGTTGTTGACCGGTTCCACGATGTCCTGGATTGTCCCACCCGGGCACACCCAGCCGCACCATGCGCGACCCAGGAAAAGGGAAGAGATGAAAAGGAACGTGAAGGTGATCAAACTACCGCTGACGATACCTTGTGAAGCCCCTTCAAGGATGAGGTAGGGGGAGAGGTAGTTCATGGTGATCGGAAAAGAGAAAAAGACCGCGATCAGGATAAATTTCCGCACACGTTGCCGCAAAGGGATTTGTTTGATCATTTTTTATTCCTGTTCTTGTGGTACTTCGCCATTTTTTATCTGCTGAATGATATTCTCGACCCATTCCAGGTTGGCGCGCATATTGCGGATGCCGTTGTCCAATGTCAGCATCCAGAAGTAATGCTCGCGTCTGGAAGGGATTTCTTTTTTGAAGGTCTCGATGCTTTCTGGCACCTGCTCATACTGTGCCAGCACAGCACGCATCATTTGCGCGAACCCTTCGAACTTGATCAGCAGTTCTTCGTCTGGCAATAGCCCGCCAAAAAATACTTGCACCAGGGGCGAACTGTGTGGTGCTCCCATGAGTGGCGGTCCAGCCAGCCAGCGCAACAATTCCTCTTTTCCCTTTGGGGTGATGTGATACACCTTGCGATCCGGGCGGTCCTCCTGTGCTACTTTTTCCATTTTTACCAGCTCCTGTTCTTCCAGTTTGCCCAACGTGCGGTAGATCTGGCTCTGGTCTGCAGACCAGAAATGTTGCACGGAGGCGTCGAAGATCTTCTTCAGGTCATACCCCGTGTATGGCTGGTAGTTGAGAAAACCCAGAATGGCGTGTTCGAGAGACATACTATGCAACTCCTATATAAGATATATCCTATATATTATACATCTACTATATTAAAATACAAGAGAAATTGCTATTTTTATCGATAGGGAGATAAAAAAAGACCCGGCATGGATTCCCGGGTCCTTCAGGCGTACGGAACGGCTCGAACTCATCGCTGTGGATGTTATGAGAAGCGCAGATTATTATGGTCTTTCAGACTCCATCGCGCTCATCTCCACGCACTGATGACAAATCTCCGCTTTCTCAACGAAATGTATAGTCTTTATTTTGTCAGACTCTCATAAATCTTAGACAGGTTGTCCCTCATGCGTTCCAGGTAGGTCATATCGTCCTCGTTGCTCTCAATCGTATAGATGGTTTCTACCGTTGCGCCGACTTCGTTCGCCAGCGTTTGGGAAACATCCGGGCTTGCCATTTCTTCGGCAAAAATTGTCGTCACGTTGTGCTCTCTGCAATATTCAACAAGCTCAGCCAGTTGCCGCGCGCTCGGTTCTCCCTCAGCGAAAACGTCTTCCACACTGTTTTGTTCCAAGCCGAAGTCTCGGCATAGGTAGGCAAAAGCTGCATGTCCCGTTACAAAGCTCTTTTTCTCCACAGACTGGAATTTCTCGTTGTATTCGTTGAAAAGGTCTTCGAGCTGTGCCACAAAATCAGCGCAGTTCTGTTCATAGTAGTCTTTGTTGGCTGGGTCTGCCTGAACTAGTGCGTCTTTGATGGCTTTCGCTTCCAATTCAGCCCCTTTCAGGCTGAGCCAGATGTGGGGGTCATATTGCCCGTGTTCTTCAACTTCCTCAGGCTCCGTGTTCTCAATTGCGTCGGCACCCTTCGCTGCTTCCACGATAATCAGATTTGCATTGTTGGCGGCGTTGATCGCTTCCTCCACCCATGTTTCCATTCCCAGTCCGCTGTACACAAAAACCTCGGCTGTGCTAAGGGCAACCAGGTCCTGTGCCTTTGGTTCAAAATCGTGCGGTTCCACGCCATCAGGGATGATCGTTAAAATCTCTACCTTGTCCTTTCCCACGGCTGCGACGAACTCTTTCATCGCGTTAAAGGTTACGACAACGTTGAGTTTGCTTTCTTCCGTTTCATCTGCCGGATGATCATTGCTGCTGCACGCCGAAAAGCTCACAATGACAATCAAGCATAGCAAAAAAGCGGTCCATTTTTTTAACATCTTCTCCAACCTCCGAAAATCTATTTGCAAATGAGAAGCATTTGCATTTATAATACATGATAGTGTGCAGGGATATTTTTGTCAAGTGCGAATGTATGGCATTTGCAACAAAAATGGTTTATAGTTTGCAGTCAGAAAGGATTTTGTTCATGATCAAAGCAGAGAAAGTATTCTTTTCCTATACAGGTTCGCCGCCTTATGTGTTGGATGGGATCAATCTGAAAATACGCACTGGCGACTATATGTCGGTGGTGGGCGAAAACGGCAGCGGAAAGAGTACGCTTCTGCGCTTGATATTGAGGTTCATAAAACCCACCAGCGGGAGCATCCTGTCTCAAGCAAAAAGAGTCGGGTATGTCCCGCAAAAAAACGATTTCTCTAATGCTAATTTTCCCATCACGGTTTATGAGGCACTGAATTCTTACCGCAAATTGTTGAAGATCAAAAACAGGGGCGTAATTACCGAAAGTCTTGAGCGGGTTGGAATGACCAACTTTACAGGAGTGTTGATGGGCGCCCTCTCCGCAGGGCAGAATCAGAGAATACTGATTGCGCGAGCATTGATGGGAGACCCCGATTTGCTGATTCTGGATGAACCCTTGAACGGGGTCGATACCAACAGCCAAAAAGAAATTTATGATTTTTTGAAAAAGATCAACAGAGAAAACGGTATCACCATTGTTTCCGTTGAACACAATCTGGATGCCGTCATTTCAAATTCAACATTGATTTACCATCTGATGGGCGGGCAGGGGCATCTCTGCACCCCCCGGCGCTATGCCGATGAGTTCTTGAAGTACCGCGGGAAGGACGATACCCATGCTTAATTACGGTTTTATGCAAAATGCGATTTTCGTTTCCATGTTTATTGCGATTCTATGCCCCTGCATCGGCATCTTTTTGGTTCTTCGCCGCTATTCTATGATAGGTGACACACTATCGCATGCCTCGCTGGCTGGCATCACAATCGGGCTGATGGCTAACCAGAATCCCATACTCGGCGCATTTATCTTCACTTCCATTTGTGGCGCGCTGATTGAGTTTCTGCGTAGCTATTTCAAAAAATATACCGATTTGATTCTCACCATTGTGCTTTCACTGAGTGTAGGTATCGCGATTACCATCATCAGTTCCGGGAAGCTTCGTGCCAATGCAGATTCCTTTATGTTTGGTAGTATTCTGACGGTAACCCGCTTGGATGTGGTGCTGGTGTTGATCCTCAGTGCGATTTCCGTTTTAACCCTTATTCTTCTATACCATCAAATGATTTATATCGCCTATGATGAAGATGCCGCGAAAGTGGCGGGCGTAAAAGTGGGGCTGATTAACTATGTTTTTTTCGTTCTGGTTGCCTCCGCCATATCCGTATCCATAAGAATTGTGGGTGTGCTGGTGCTTAGTTCAATGATTGCCCTTCCCGTTGCCACGGCACTGCAGCTTGGGAAAGGATTTAAACTCACTTTGATCTTTTCAATTGTTTTCAGCGTAATCGATATCATGTTGGGGCTGTTTGTTTCGTATTATCTTAATGTCGCTCCCGGGGGCTTTACCGCCCTTGTTTCCGTTGCCGTCCTTGTTTTGGTTTTGATCGCCAAAAGGCTGCAATCGAGCATCAGCGCCGCCCGCAGCAAATGATGCGTCTGTGCCGACATCCGCGCACAATGCTTGACTTCTTGGAACCGCCATTCTATAATGAAATCAAATGCGAATAATACGCATTTGCGCGTCACGGAAAAAGAACCGCGGTGCACTGCGGGGAATATGTAAAGGTGCAGATTCCACAAAATGGCGCGGTTGGTAGATATGGCAGGATGTGCCGTGTGCAAGAAAGGGTTAGCAGGCTCTTTTTGAGCCAGTGGATAAGGTGAACAGATTGAAAGAAGTGCAAAATAACTGGCCTGCAGGGGTCAAAAGAACCAGGCAGCGTGAAAGTGTGCTCTCGATACTCGAAAATTCTGAGAAGCCCTTGAGCGCACCCGACATATTTTCCCAGGTGGAAGAAGGCGGAGATGACGCTTGGCTGTCTACCGTCTATCGCATCCTGGAACTTTTTGTTAGGAAAGGCGTGGTGATTAAAACCAACGTGATGAATAATGAAATGGCAGTGTATGAGCTCAACCGTTTCAAGCATAAGCATTATGCGGTCTGCATGAGCTGTCATAAGATCATCCCGATGGATAATTGCCCGATGGAGAAATTTGTGCCAAAACTGGAAGATGAAGATTTTCATGTGATGGGTCATAATTTGGAGGTGTTTGGGTACTGCAAAGATTGTAACCCCACCTGATCGGGCATTATCCCGCGTCGATGTTTGTGTCGGGAGGGGGTGTTTCATGGTACCAGAAGCGCTCTATCGGCTTCTTGAGGGCAGGAAAAACCGCGCTGACCCAAAAAAACTGCTTAAAGAGACGTTTCAGAGAAAAGGTCGTCTTCGGTTGGAGATGTTTTTCGTGCTCCCGGTTTTTTCGCCATGACGCATATCATGTTCTTGTGCTTCGCTAGAATGACGTTCACGCTTTCAAATCCTGCCGCCAGCAGCGTTTGCCTGAAATCGTTTGCGGAATACATGTTCAGGTCCAACATTTTGATGAATCCCTTGTGCGGCGGATCTTCCCCCTCCAAACGTACCGCTTCGTTGCAAATAAAAAAGGTTCCGCCGGGCTTTAACACCCGCGCCACTTCTTTCAGGTCGTTGGGAAAATCTTGCCAGAAATAGACGGTTTCAAAAGCGGTAACGATATCAAATGTGCTATCCGCATAGGGTATTTGCGACACATCCCCCTGTTTTATTTCCGCACGCTTGGCAGCGATGGCTTTTCGGTTGCGCTGTATGGATTTTTCTACGCTTAGAGCAGCATAATCCACCCCGCACACCTTTCCATGCGGAGTCATGTCGAGCATGCGAGCGATGTTCGCGCCGCCGCCGCACCCGATGTCTAAAATATTGTCATCGGGCTTTACAGCAAGCTGTTTCAACCCCCATTGCGACATGGAACTATGCCCCACATTCATCAACCACAACATGATCACGCCACCCATGCCCTCAGGGCTTCGCGTATTCAAAAAGAATTTTTTGAGCACTTTCTATCCATTTCCTCTCTACGGCAACGTGGAGCCGGTTTGAGTTAGTATACACTAACTATTGGAAGAATACGATGTTGGTTCGTTCTCCTCCACTGCCAGTGGATGTTGAAGAGGATTATACAAAATGAGGAAAAGCAGACTCCCTTTTCAACAACAAGTCCACCATAAGCAAGGTGTAAGCCGTGAACGCAAAAATCGCGTCTGCTGATAGAAAACAGCGCCGCCTGGGCTTCTTACAGGGGTGGCACTGTTTTACGAAAGGCGGGGAAACATCGCGGTCATTTTTTTCGGGTGTACGTCCAAGAAGGTGAGCGCTGCTTCACGTTTTGACGCAGCTAAGATTTTTCAGTATCTCATGGTATCGCATGGTTCCCAAGTCGCTTGGTTCCCCTTTTTTACAGAAGGTCAGCCCTGCTAATTTCCGGTTGACCCGCTCCACGACGATCTTGCCGTCAACGACCTTGGACTCCAAAGCCCCAAACGCATCCAGAAATCGCTTATCTCTCCTGGCGCTGTCGTAGAAGGAGAGAACGTAGACATAGACGAAAAGGTTGTAATTGGCGAAGGGGTATTCAACCTGCATGAACAAAGTGCCGATCCCATAATGGCAGGGACCGAGAGGCAGGCGCGTTGTCCAATGGTCGAGCAAGAATTCTACGGCTCTGTCAAGGGCTGGTTCCTTATTGAGCAGATCTGTGAATCGAAAAGCGTTGAGAGCCGCCAACGTTGGACCGGGATTTGAGAACTCTGTTTCCGGACCTCTGCCGAAACTGAATTTGTTGCAACGCCAGCCGCCGTCGCTGTGCTGGATTTCTAAAAGGTGGTCAATAGTTCTCTGGAGCCTGCTGTCAGCAGCATATCCTAAATGGCAAAGCACGTTGGTGGCGTTAATTGTATAGCAGGGATATATTGCGCCTTGCGGCGACAGCTTGAACCTTCCATCTTCCCGCCACGCACTGAAGAACAGGTCGGCAGTCTCTTTCAATAAAAGATCGGAGGGTTCCATTCCCAATTCCAGCAGCATAAACGCGCATTCGAGGGTAGAAAACGGTCCTCCTTTGAGCAATCGCCTGTCGGGTGTGGTCCAATAATCGGCGCCGTTGTCATATCGCTTTGCCAGAATCGCATCAACATCAGATTGATACGGTTGCGCTACGGTCATTGCTGTCTACTGACCTCCTTGGGTTGAAAATACTTGATAACTTGATTATATGGGTAAAAATGTGCCAGAAAAGCGGCACTTTTCTCCCGCTGCACGCAAACCGCATGCTTTTTCATAATAAGAAAAAACTTGCCTGCTATTGAGAAAAAAGCCTAAGGATCATATTGTCCTTTTTCACCGCAACACCTTCACGCCCAGTGCAAAGATGATATTCTGCCATGCAATCCGTTTCGTTTTTTAGCGCGTGCAATTTCCAAAAGGGCGTACTTTTTTCACAATTTGACGGCGTTGAGCTTTTTCAGCCATCAATCATGATGAAGAATGATCATTCCTATCTGCCTTGATATCTTTTCAACACCCGCATAGCTCTGAGTGTGATCCATTTGCTCTGCTCGTCTTTTTGCCCCATTGGAATAAGCAGTCGGTCGCTGTTGTAGGTGTTCTCCGTTTTCCATCTACCCGTATCGTCTTGCTTTGCAATGACGATGTTGATTGCTTCATCCATGCGGCTGTCTTCAATGCCGAGTTCGGTCAGGATATCCAATATTTCCAGCACGTCCGTCTGATACATTAAAGGAAAGCCGAATTTGAGCCAGCCGGGCTTGGACGTCCTGTTTAAATTGTGGCTGCGTTTATAGATGTGGTGAATTAATAGAAACTCGGCTGCCTTTTGTATCGTATCGTTTATTTCTTTGGTTCTTCTTTCCACCGGCACGGCACTCAATGCTTTGAGCGCCTTGACTACACCCATATGACAGGTGTGCGCCCCCCAACATATTTCATAACGATCATACGGCGGCACTTGTGGGTCATCCGCTACGCCGTCGTTAAACCGCATATATCGGGTGATCCAATCGATGCCCTTTTGCAGCCTCGTATCGTCGAGATAGCCGAAGCGGATCAGGCTCCATACCATATTTCCGCTCAGGCACGGGATCACTTCGGTAATCCTGCCGCCGCCAGCCCTCGCGGCTGTATTTTGCGAAAAACCGCCGTCTTGCCTCTCTTGCGAATTTTCGAACAGGTACTCGCAGTGCTCTTTGATTTGCGCATTTGCTTCAGCCCCCAATTCTGTGAGCACGATCAGTGACCAGACAAGCCCTTTATATTTGTAGGTATAAAATCGGGAATAGCTCTGAAGGTACGCGGCTTCACGTTGCTTATCAAGAATCATAGGTACCATGCCGGTTTGCATCACATCTTGTCTGGCAGTGCAAACTGCCTTGTCATCCTCCGCCCTGCCTAAAATATCTTTTAACGTGAAATAGCGCACAGATGGGTTCTCTTCCTCCAGCAGCCAGTTTGTCGGATCCGCTTTGAGTACCGTTTTCCAATCGCTCATCTCAATCCCTCCGTTTCAGTAAAGCAAGAAAAGGCGAGTCGATTTCCCTATACGTTAAAGTTTATTTTCTCTGTGATATCCTGCATATAGAATATCACAGAAAGTATGCTGGTCAAAACGTGCGCGCCTTTTTATAAAGGTGGGATATTCGTGATACGGCGTTGTCTGTATGTACAGAAACGCCTCGTGATAAAAGTGCAGGCAGCCCTGCCATCTGCTGAGGAACCATGGGCGGAAGGTTTTTTCTAGGGATGTACATTTTGCACGAAGTGAAAGAGGATAGTATTGCATGGAAAACAGGCTCTGCAAGAAAATACCGACCTTTATGAATCAAAGGTCGGTATTTTGAACCTGCCTGAAGCAGCTTTATTCTGAAAACAGTGCCTCATAGTTGCGGAGGCTGTTTGAACGCCCTTGATCGGTCAGTTTGATCACGCCATCTGTAAACTTTATGCAATCCTCTTTTTTCAAGAGCGCCAGGATACTCTTTGTAAAAGCTTCATCCCAGCGCAAATGAGTGTGTATGTCGTCAATGCCGGCTTCACTCGCTTCGTTCTCGCTGCCTTCATGATTGTAAAGGTGGAACAGGAGCGTCATTTTTGCGAATTGTATTTTCTGATTCCTTCGTCGACGCAGGGCGCTGACGAGCCCTCTGTGTGGGGCAAAAATGAACACCAACAGGAAAACGATCCCTGTCATCACTGCCATGCTGCCCGCGATGGACACGTCCAGCAAAGCGGCTGCTTGGTAACCCAAGATCCCGTTTGTTGCGCCGATCAGCCCGCTTAAGATCAGCATCCACTTCAAATCGTCGGTGAGCAGATACGCTGTGACCGGCGGACCGATCATGAACGCTACCACCAATATGGAACCCACCGCCTGGAACGCGCTCACCGCGGTGAGCGAAACCAGTGTCATCAGTCCGTAATGCACCAGCGCAGGCGCAAAGCCCAGTACGGCGGCAAGCATGGGATCGAAGGTTGCGACCTTCAACTCCTTGAAGAAAATAATGATGACCGCCAGATTGATGAGGAAAAGCGCGCCTGTTGTGTAGATGGCTTTTGCGCCGATATCCATGCCCGCTACAACCATCCGATCGAATGGCGCAAAGGCAAGCTCGCCCAGCAGCACCGAATCGGTGTCCAGGTGCACCGAGCCCGCATAGCGCGTGATAAGAATGATCGCGATGGAAAAAAGCAGTGGGAACACAATGCCGATAGCCGCATCTTCAGCCAAAAGTCGCGTGCGACCTAACAATTCGGTCAACCAAACGGTTACAACGCCCATCAACGCTGCACCGAGTATCAGCAACGGAGAGGATAGGTCATGCGTCATAAAAAACGCCAGTACGATGCCGAGCAGGATTGTATGGGTGATCGAATCGGACATCATGGACATTTTGCGCAGCACCAGGAACGCACCAGGAAGTGCGCAGGTCACCGCCACAATCACGGCAATAAGTTGTATTTCAAGTTGTGGGGACATTAGGCTCACCTCCTTCCATCTTCAATAGAAGTCTATTTTTCCGGCGTTGATACAGTCTGTGCAGAATACCCCTTCCCGGCGCAAACAAAACGCTGACCATAACGATCACGCTGATGCACACTACGATCACCGGTCCTGTCGGCAGCTTTGCCACCAGGGAACTGATCGCTGTTCCGACAATGCCGGACACCACGCCGAAAATGGCAGAAAGCAGGACCATCCCCCACAACTTATTGGTCCACTGGCGCGCTGCGACAGCCGGGGCAATCAGCATGGCGCTCATCAGGATGACCCCTACCGTCTGCAACCCGATGATGATGCTCAGCACGATCATGAACGATAGCAGCAGGTTCAGCTTTTTAGGCGAGAAGTCAAGGCTTTGTGCAAAGTCGCTGTCAAAGGTAGAGAGCTTGAACTCCTTCCAGAACAGAATGACAAGTGCCAGCAGTACCGCGCCGCATACAGCCATCAGAATAATGTCCCGTTGCAGCAGTGTCGACGCCTGCCCAAAAATAAAGCGGCTAAGCCCTGCCTGGTTAGAGTTGGGAATCTTCTGTACATAGGTCAGAAGTACCAGCCCCAACCCAAAAAACACCGACATGACGAGAGCCAGGGCGCTGTCGAATTTGATGCGCGTGTGCCTGACAATGCCGACGATGAAAAGTGTAGCCGTCAAACCGGAAATGAGCGCCCCCAACAGCAACGTTTCGGTGTTCTTGCTGCCGAGCAGGATGAACGCCATGACGACGCCGGGTAGTGCGGAATGAGAAATGCCATCACCCAAAAGGCTTTGCTTGCGCAGTACGGCAAAGCTCCCTAACACGCCGCTGATAAGCCCCAAAAGAGCCGAGCCTAGTGCCACCGTCTGGAAGGTGTAGTCGTTGAACAAAGAAATCCACGCGTTCATATCACGTCGCGCTCCTTAGAAGTGTGCCGGTGCTCCGGTATGTTTTCTTCAGGTTTTCCTCATAGAAAACCTCCTCCACCGGTCCGCTGGCGATCACCCTCAGATTGATCAGCGTCACCCAGTCGAAATAATCTGCCACCGTCTGAAGATCGTGGTGTACGACCACGACGGTTTTTCCCTGCCCTTTCAGCTCTTTTAAGAGCAGGACGATGGCTTTTTCGGTCTGTGCGTCTACCCCTTTGAACGGTTCATCCATGAAGTAGACATCCGCTTCCTGCACCAACGCACGAGCCAGAAAAACCCGTTGTTGTTGCCCTCCGGAAAGTTGGTTGATCTGGCGGTAAGCATATGCGTCCATACCGACCTTCTTGAGCATTTGTAGCGTTAATTCATAATCTGCCTTGCGGGGGCGTTTGATCCAACCGAGTTTGCCGTAGCGTCCCATGAGAACGACATCCTGCACGGTTGCGGGAAAATCCCAGTCCACGCTGCCGCTTTGTGGAACGTAGCCAATACGGTTTTTCAGCGAACGCACATTGTCGCTGCCGTTGATAAAACGGATGCATCCGGAGACCGGCGTCAGCAGCCCCAGCATCGCTTTGATCAATGTTGTCTTGCCTGCACCATTCGGTCCGACCACCGCCATCAGCTTACCCTTGGGGATCTTCAGGTCAATATCCCATAAGACGGGTTTTGTGTCGTAAGCGACGGTGAGGTCCTCCACCTCCACTGCATAACCTTGTGCGCTTCTCTCCATGTCGACCACCTGCGTCATTTTAGAGCCTCCACGATGGTGTCGATGTTGGCTTTGACGGTGAGGATGTAGCTTTCAGCACCGGAACCTTCTCCACCCAATGAATCGGAGTATAGTTCTCCGCCGATGGACACATCAAAACCCTTTGCCTTTACGGCTGCTTGAAGCGCCTCAATGGTCTTGGGCGGCACGGAGGATTCCACGAAGATCGCTTTGATCTGCCGCTCCACGATGAAATCAGCCAGTGCACTTACGTCGGCGGTGCCCGCCTCAGCCTCCGTACTGATGCCCTGCAGTCCCCGCACCTCAAAGCCATAGGCTTTGCCAAAGTAATTGAACGCGTCGTGCGCTGTGACCAGCACCCGCTGCCCTTCCGCTACCTCTGAAACTCTGTCGCGAACGTATGTATCCAGTTCATCAAGCTCCTTGAGATATTGCTCCAGGTTTCCCTTGTACGCATCCGAATGAGCCGGGTCGGCGTTGGCAAAGCCCTCTGCGACAATTTGCGCGGCTTGTTTCCAGATTGCAACATCAAACCAGATATGCGGATCGTGCACCGAGCCGCCGCCCTCCCATGCGAGGAGCTTGGATTCGTCTAATCCGTCCTCGATGCAGATCACCGCGTGCCCCTGACCGGACAGGTTTTCAAAAATCTCGCCCATTTTTCCCTCAAGGTGCAGCCCGTTATAGACCACAACATCCGCCTCCTGCATCCGTGTTACATCGCCCGCACTGGCTTGATATAAATGGGGATCGATGCCGGGTCCCATCAATCCGCTCACGGTGACGTACTCTCCACCGATGACTCTGGACAAATCTGCAAGCATGGTCGTGGTTGCTACCACGTTTAACGTATCTTCCGTGGGCTCCGGATTCGCCGCGGGCTGTGCGCAAGCGGCAAGCAAAAGCACGCAACTCAGCGCGATTCCAGAAAAATGTTGACTTTTTTTATTCATGATGAATCTCCTTATTGTGATGTGATTGTGGTGTTATGCTGCGCTGCCTGATCGACGTAGATCTGGCAGGCGGCTTTATAACTGATTTGAACGCGCTTGCCGCCGTCCAGGGCAAGCGTCAGCGGACCTTCGTATGCGCCGACTGAAACAACCGTGATGGCGCTTCCGATTTCTATCTCCAGGTTTTGAAGATAATCGAGCAGCTCCCTTTCCTCCGTTACCTTGCGGATATGCGAGGTTTCTCCCGCTGAAAGCAGATTCAGGGTTTGCAGAGGAACGCTGTCGATTTGCCCGTCGGTGTGCGGGATGGCGCTGCCATGGGGACAGTAAGCCGGGTAATTCAAGAATTTATCGAGCCGGGAGGTCAAGCGTAGCGGAGTAATGTGTTCCAGAAGCTCCGCATCCTCGTGCGCCTCGCTCCAAGAATAGCCGAGATGGCGCATCAAAAATACCTCCCACAGCCTGTGACCGCGCACCAGAGAAATTGCAACGCGCAACCCCTCCGCTGTCAAAAGGGAACCTTTATACGGTTCATACCGAATCAGCCCTTCGCGGCTGAGTTTGCCCAGCATTTCAGTGACTGAGGCGGGCGCTATTTTAAGGGCGTCAGCAATTTGCTTGTTGTTGATAAGTTCTTCTGCCCCGCCCAGTTTATAAATTGCTTTCAGATAATCCTCTTTATTTGGCGTCATCTTTCCTTCTCCGAGTTTAGGCATACCTAATAAAATGTTATTATATGCCTAAAAAAGTGAAATTGTCAAGCGAACTGAAACAAAACACATGTGGGTTGACCCAATTCGTTTCATTCAGGGCGAGAAATAATATTTTTGCCCCCATCCATGAAGCCTGAGAAGGAAATGTTCCGAGTACGTTGTACTAGTGTCAGTACCATCTATTGATAAAATGCACACCCTGACAGCAAATCGTTAAAATTGAACACCTTAATTGCCCATTGGGCAATACCCAATCCTTATGGCACGGCTCCAACACTTCACCCTCGGCACTTTTTTGAAACCGGCACGTTGTACGCCATCATTTCCTCATCGGCTGTCAAGTAGCGGCGGTATACCCGATTGCACGAGAGAAAGTCCTCGAGGCTGAGGTGATCCGGCTCGACGTGGAGGCAGTATTGCGTGATGAGCCGGAGGCGAAGCGAGGCCGGACGCATGGAGCGGAATTGCAGGGAAGAAGCGTTCTTTTTCTTGTGAAAATGGGGCTTGACTTTTCCAAATGAGGTGATATATTTATCCCATAAATAGATATATTTATCTCTATTAAAAGTCGGAAAGGAGATAGCATGACGAATAAGTCGGAGAACCTTTTTTGGTTAGGCTTTCTCGGTTTTTTGGGATTTACGGCTTTCCCAACACAACATCCCGTTTTCTTTAGTTTTTTCAGCTTCTTTTCTTTCTTTTCGCATTACTGGCAGGCAAAGTTTGCGGGTGAAAAAACAGATGAACGCTTAATTGAAAACCAGTCAAAAGCGGCGCTGCTCTCGTTGCGTATCGCATTGGCATTTATATTTACCGCGATGATTTTGATAGGAGTATTTTTGCCAACGCGCAACCCGACGCTGGCATATAGCCTATTAACTATTACTGTTTCAATCGGGTTTGCGGCTGCAATGAACATTGGCGCATATCTGACTTACAAATATGACCATAAGGATTAGGCTATGGATGAATTTCGCTGCTATCTAAAAAAGTATCGCCAGTGGCACAACATGACCCAAGAGGATTTGGCTGATAAAGTGGGAGTACGACGTGAAACCATTATGCGCTTAGAGCAGGGGCGTTATAATCCATCGTTAAAACTTGCTCTCAAGATTTCAAAGGCGGTGGACACGCCAATCGATCAATTATTTGAGTTTGACGATATTTAGGAACAGCAATTCCCTTGAGAACTTAATTACAGACGGCCTGTACCCCCGGCGTAGCCGGGGGATGTTTATTTCGTGCTTCCAACCACCCTTAAAATAGCCAATTTCAAGTGTTTGGAAACATCGGCACGGGCAATGAGAATCGTTAAATTTGAACACCCCTGACAGGGGAATCGTTAAAAGGCACTCGGAAATCGCTACGGTTGATGTCAAGTGTTCTCCGAAAACGCCCTCTGGCTCTAACCAACTATTGATACGGTCTGAGAATCCAGAAGCTGAAAAAGCCCAGTATCAATGGACTTTCTGGCAAAACAAAAACCACCTGCTGACAAAATTTCTTTTATCAATAGATGGTTAGTGATTTGGTGGAGATGAAAAGATTTGAACTCTCGACCTTACGGATGCGAACCGTACGCTTTCCCAGCCAGGCTGCATCCTCGTGTATTGGCTTATATCAGACAGTTCGGACAAATTATAGCTGTGGTGACGCTGAACAAAAAAGAGCCATTGAACACGTGATGCTGTAGAACGGTTGGATGGTGGGAAGAGGCATGGTTTTTAGGGACGCCCGATAGAGGCGGGATCCTTATCTCCTGTGGCGCCGATTGGCATCATCGCTCATCCAGGTAACGAACTTAGGGGAAACAATCGATCATGTCGATAAAGAATACGCCAATGTCATTTTCCTCTGTTGCTCCATTGCTTTAAATGGTTCCATATCGATAGATTGCTGGTTTTGCTTTGATGCTTTGTGCGATTTTCAAATTCTTTGGTAAGTTCAAGATTCTCTTTTCTAAGTTGGTTGATCGTTCTGGTCAACTCATCGATCCTCTCAAGCTGCTTGAACGCGGTTTCGCGCAATCCATGATTCTCTGTTGCGATAGCGCCGCTTGATAATTCCCAGTTTGTATTGGCTGTCTCGCTCTCGAAAAGTTTGAATTGCAGTGATGCGATGATCGATTCTGATTCGATCACTCTTCGCACAAGACCTCCATGGGGATCAGGATCTGCCCCGGCGTTTTCAAGCTCCCCCATTTCTAAAAAGCCCAATCCCGCACCGAGAATGCGGCGCATTCCTTGATCGAATTCCCAACCTTTCTCCTGGTTGATGGCTTCGATCTTCTGGACCGTGGCGGTCGGAAGTGCTAGAGTGATGGTTTTGATTGTTCTATTTTTTTTCGTGCCCATGGATTAACCTCTATTCATTCTGATTCATTTTGAATAGAAGCTATCAGCCCCGCAGGGGCGGTTTTGGTTAAGTGAGCTTCATCACTTAGAGAAGAATAATGGGCGCGGAGAGACTCGAACTCACGACCTCACGGATGTGAACCGTGCACTCTAACCAGCTGAGCTACGCGCCCATTGTGTACTGCATTATAGCAAAGCTTTCCCGCTTTGGGTAGAGAACTGATGGGAATGTAGAAGCAAAGTAGTAAAGTCCTAAACTGGCAAAGTTAAAATGTCCTAATA
>ERZ795032.1324-NODE-1324-length-17715-cov-8.693262_pt1 | contig 17715 bp, 21 predicted proteins | sample MGYA00375124_ERZ795032 | MGnify/ENA primary metagenome ERZ795032 (study PRJEB30167, sample SAMN05720154) | activated sludge metagenome | isolation source: Anaerobic digester | place: China | collected 2015-12-16 ...
TGCTCGGGGTGTTATCGGCCACCATCTACAACTGGCTGACCGAGTTTGACTCTTTAACGTCCTACGCCTTCCTGCCGGTGGAGGTCAGCGAGGTGATCGATGCAAAACTGAAGACCTACGCCCTTGCAAACCTGCTCCCGCTGGCGGTGCTCGTGATCGCGGCGGCGACAACGAGATGGACGGCGGCATTCCTTCCCGCCCTCGCTACATTCGTCTCGGTCTCGGCGTACACCCTGGCGGTGACGGTCTATCTCTGTGGACTCCACCCGAACGTGATGCTCTACTCCGCCGGCGTCTTCCTACGTTACATCCTTGCTATAAGCCCGGCACTGCTGCTCCTGATCTTCGCCTCGATCCTCGACCCCTCATACGCGTTTGCAGCCCTCATCCTCATACCGGCAGCGGCGCTACTCCTCTCCAGAGCGCGGAAAAAGTGGCAGACCTGGGACATGCCAGGATCATGATATCTTTTATCCCGCCACGCTGAATATGCCCGATCTCAGGAGAGGGGGATCCCGCTCGAGCGCGTCAGCGGTTGATCCCCGACGTCGATCGCCTCCTTCGGCATATCGGCGGGATTCCGGGAGTCGACCAGGTTGAGCATCAGGCGGTTTCCCCGGCGGGCAACCAGGTGCTCGAGGTGGTCAGGAGGCACCGTGCCGAGCGGGGAATGGGTGACTGCCAGGCAATGATAGTGGTTCCGGCAGGTGTGCACCGCACACATTCCAATTTAGAGGTTCGGGTAGATCTCGATCATTCTTCTCTCCCAGAACTCTCAGAGCGCCTCAAGCGCGTATACCGCTGCTCCAAAGAGCGGTGCCCTGCCCCCCAACGTGGAGACGACAAGTTCAGGAAGGGGGAGGTAACGGTCGATGTGCGGTTCCATGTAGCGGAACACGATATCCCCCTGGTAACGTGCGAGCGGGCCGTCAAACACGATTATCTCAGGGTTGTAGGCGACGATGACCGCAGAGACTCCACGGGCGTTCACCTCGCCGAGAGCCTCCATGAAAGCAAGGGCAACCGCGTCCTCCTCCCTGGCCGCCGCAAATATCGCCCGCGTAGAGGAGGCGTCGAAACCCACCCTCCGGAGATCTACCGCCTCCCTCCAGGCCGCAAAGAACGCAGGTATATTCTTTGCGGAGGCGTAGGCCTCCCAGTGGCCGGCAAACCCGCACCCACAGATCAGGTTATAGCGGGTATCGACGGGTATATGTCCGATCTCCCCGGCGTTCCCGCCCATCCCGAGGATGAGGGATCCGTTCACCACAGCACCGCCACCGATGCCGGTCGAGAGGGTGATATAGACGACGTTCTCAGACCCCCTGGCGGCACCCGCCCGGCGCTCGCCCAGGACACCGGCCCGTGCGTCGTTGATAAGGGTGACGGGTAACCCGAACCGCTTCCTGAGCGGCTCGACTACCTCGACGAGAGGGAAGGCGATGTTCGGCGAGTTGACGATCCGTCCGTGAACGGTGTCCAGCGGGCCTGCCGATGCAACACTGATGGCCAGAACATCCTTCCCCTCCGGCAACGCGAGGAGATTCTCCACCAGCGCCGTGATCGCGTCGGTGATCACCTCACCTGAAAGCCCGGCTACCGGCGTTGGAACGGTTTCGTGGGCAAGGATCTCCGCATCGGAGTCCACCAGGGCGGAGCGCAGGTTGGTTCCGCCGAGGTCAACGGCAATCACGGTCGTCACGGGGTTTTCAACTCCTCTCGATGAGTCTGCTGCACTTCTCGCATTACGCGAACAACCAGCATAAACCTTACTTCAGGCCTGCCGAGGATGATTTGAGGCGTTCCAGACGGCCCGGCAACGAGGGAATAGGGCGGATACCTTTTCCGTCAGGCTCTTAACTCTGCGAAGAGATCATTCGAGATGGAGATACCCAATGGCACGAAGAGACGTAACACTGGATGAAGCAAAGGCGATGGGCGAACGCCTCGGCATCACATGGGACGAGTTCGACGTAGAGGAGTTCCGACGGGGGATGGTGGTTGAACTCGAGCACGGTCTCCACGACCCGGTGACAAACGTCACCAACGACGACCTCCTGACGACGGCAAAGATCGCGCTCGCGCACTTAAACGAGTTCCCGGACTACTACGAGAGACTCGAAGAGATGGAGAAAGAGGCGGAGGCCTACTGGGCTGAGAAAAAGGCAAACCGTTAGATCCGAGGGATATACCGCGGATGCGCAACATCTATCACCTTTTCGCCGATAACAACTAAAAGATGAATCGAGGCTCGAAGGCAGAGTGGATCCGTATACGGCAGCGGCGGGTAATCGACGGACAGGACTACTACGCCGACAGGCTCTATGAGACCCAGCAGGCCGCATGGGCCTACGCCAGGCAACTGGAGATGCGGGGTGCTAAAGACGTCCGTGTCTTTAGAACCGCCACCGAAGGCGGTTACCACGGCTACGCCGCTTTCGTCAGACGGGAACCGTAAAGCCACCTGCGCCACAGTGGTTCGTCAGGCGGCGGTCAATCCAGCGAAAGGACCTGGTTTGAAGATAGGAGCAGCCTTTTGAGTCAGGAGTGAAAGAGCGAGGATGTGAACCCACCCTGTCCACATTCCCCCACACCTCCTCGAACAGCAGTGTGATACATCTTCAGGATGGCAGGAGTGCACTGATTGAACCGGCAGGATCAGGCCATCCGTGATCCACCAGAAACCGAAGACCCCACACTTTCCATCAGAAGTGTCCCGCCTTCTTCCTCGCGGACCAGCAACCTTTATTAATTCTTGTTCTGTATTCCCTCTTGCATGATCAAAGTCGCTATCAACGGTTACGGCACCATCGGCAAACGGGTCGCCGATGCAGTCGCCGCACAACCCGATATGGAGGTTATCGGGGTCTCCAAGACCAGCGTCTCCGCCGAGGCATACATCGCAAAAGAGCGTGGTTACCCTCTCTACGTCGCAGACCTCAGCAGGAAACCGGCATTCGAGAAGGCCGGTCTTGATGTGGCCGGGAATGTCGAGGCCATGATCGGGGCTGCCGATATCGTTGTGGACGCCACTCCTGGAGGAGTTGGAGCGAAGAATCGGCCGATCTATGAACGTCTCGGCAAAAAGGCGATCTTCCAGGGTGGCGAGGAACACGAGGTCGCCGGGTTCTCCTTCAACGCCCACGCAAACTACCGGGAGGCCAGAGGAAAACAGTTTGCCAGGGTTGTCTCGTGCAACTCCACCGGGCTCATACGGCTCATCCACGCCCTGGATCAGGCCTTCGGTGTCGAGCGCGTCCGGGCGGTGATGGTTCGGAGGGCTGCTGACCCTGACGATGTGAAACGGGGACCTGTTGATGCCATAGTTCTCAACCCGGCAACCATCCCGAGCCATCACGGTCCCGACGTTCAGACCGTCCTGCCGCACATCGATATAGTCACCCTGGCGATGATCGTCCCCACGACGTTTATGCACATGCACATGGTACAGATGGACCTCAAATCCGCGACCACGCGAGAAGAGGTACTGAAGGTCTTTGAGGGACACAACCGGATCGGGATCGTCCGCAGGACAACCGGGATCACGAGCAACGCCCAGCTCCGGGAGTACACCCAGGACCTTGGCCGGCCGAGAACCGACCTCTGGGAGAACGGCGTCTTTGAGGAGTCGGTCGCCGTTCTGAACGGGAAAGAGTTCTACTGCTTCCAGGCGATCCACCAGGAGGCCGATGTCGTCCCCGAGAACATCGATTGCATCCGTGCGATGCTCGGAACGGTGAAGGATCCGGAAGAGTCCATCCGGATGACAAACGAGGCGCTCGGTCTCGTTCCCATCGGCTGAACAGCAGAACCCCGGGAGAGAAGAAGGATTAACTCCAAGGCAAACCAATCTTTTTTAATGGATCCATACGAACTGGCGACCCGCAACACTGTTGAGGTCGTAACCGAGGAGGAACTTCGTGCGCTCCTCGACCGCCCGGCAAAACGGGTCTACACCGGCTACGAACCAAGCGGGGAGATTCACCTCGGCCACATGGTGACGGTGAACAAACTGATGGACCTGCAGCAGGCGGGGTTCGAGGTAACCGTGCTTATAGCCGACCTCCATGCGTTCCTGAACCGCAAGGGGACGATGGAGGAGATCCGGGAGATAGCCGAGTACAACCGCCGATGTTTTGAGGGGCTCGGGCTTTCAGGCGCAAGATACGTCCTGGGCTCGGAGGTGCAGTTAACATCGGACTACGAACTTGCCGTCCTCGAACTCTCCCAGAGAGTCACCCTCAACCGCGCAAAGAGGAGCATGGACGAGGTCGGGCGGCAGATGGAGAACCCGATGGTCTCCCAGATGATCTACCCGATCATGCAGATGGTCGATATAGCGACCCTGGGGGTGGACACCGCCGTGGGCGGGATCGACCAGCGGAAGATCCACATGCTAGCGCGGGAGCACCTGCCATCGATCGGTTATCCGGCGCCCGTATGTATCCATACACCGATCATAAGCGGCCTTGATGGGAAGAAGATGTCATCATCGGCCGGGAACGTGATATCGGTCGCCGACTCCGAGGAGGAGATTCGGAGGAAGATGAAGAAAGCGTTCTGCCCGCCAGAGATCGAGAACAACCCGGTGCTTGAGATCCTGCGCTACCACGTCTTCCCGCGGAGCGGGAGGGTCACCATCCACCGGCCAGCGAAGTTCGGCGGCGATCGGGAGTTTGCCACCTACGAAGACCTCGAACGCGCCTACGCCGCCGGGGAGATCCATCCCCTGGACCTTAAGACGGCCGCCGCCAACCACCTCATAGAGATCCTCGCCCCCGTGCACGATTACGTCTATAACAGGTGATCCGACCGTGAGCCGCAACGAAGAGTTTGAACGGTTCGACCGCGAGATCGCGGAGATGGGCGTCAAAATAAAAGACGCAGACTCACTGAAGGTACGGGACGACGTCTTCGACGAGGTCACCCTGATCGCGCTCTACAAACTCGTCCACAGGAAGTTGATCTCGGCCATCGGCGGGCCGATCAGCACAGGGAAGGAGGCAAACGTCTTCTATGGCGAACGTGACGGTCAGGGGATAGCGATCAAGATCTACCGGATCCAGACAGGGAATTTCAAGGCGATGACCGATTACCTTGCAGGAGACCGCCGGTTTTCCAGCGTGCGAGGGACACGCAAGGGTATAATCTTCGCCTGGACGAAGAAGGAGTTCAGCAACCTTGCCAGGGCACACGAAGCCGGGGTTCCGACCCCGGAACCGCTGGCGTTCGACCGAAACATACTCCTGATGGAGTTCCTCGGCGAAGACGAGATACCATACCCGCAACTCCGGAACGCTGAGGTCGGTGATTACGGGGCGGTCTACAACGAGATACTCGGGTATGTGGATCGACTATACAGAGAGGCCCGCCTGGTTCACGCCGACCTCTCCGAATACAATATCCTGTACCACGTGAAACCATACCTGATCGATATGGGGCAGGCGGTAACCCTGGATCACCCCCAGGCGCACACGTTTCTGGTCAGAGATATCAGAAACCTGAATCGCTACTTCTCCCGCTACTGTGATGTGCGGGATGAAGGGGAGATCATCGCGACATTGGTCGGTAGAGAAGAGGTGTGAAGACCTGAGGACGGATTGATACCATGGCAACACAGGAGATAAAAGTTTCAACATCAAGGATCGGTGCGCTCATCGGCAAGGGGGGGTCCACGAAACGTGAGATAGAGGAGAGAACCGGAATAACACTCCTGATCGACAGCGAGGAGGGGTTGGTGAAGATCGAGGGGGATGACCCGGTCGGGGTAATGACGGCAACGAACGTTGTAGCCGCGATCGGCCGGGGCTTCTCACCTGAGCGCGCATTCAAGCTCCTCGACGATGAAGATATGATCCTCGATCTCATCGACCTCACTGACATGGCGGAAACAACCCGACACCTCGAACGGCTGCGGGGCCGGATCATAGGGAAGTCTGGCACCTCCCGCGCCCAGATCGAGGATATGACCGGGACAGAGATCTCGGTCTACGGCAAGACGGTGGCGATTATCGGGCCTCCAGAACAGGTTGAGATCGCGAGGAAAGCGGTGGAGATGCTGATCCAGGGCGTGCCTCACGAGAATGTCTATAATTTCCTCGATCGGAAGAAGAAGGAAGCCCGGCAGGCGATGCTGGAGTACTACTCATGATGATGGGGTGTGGATGACCCGTCTCCGTCCGGGGTTGTAACGATACGGGAAATTATACCGTTTGCAGTGGAAATGAAGGGGTACACATGGAGATAGCCGACCTCCCTCTCCCGGGGCAACTTGCGGCCATTTACATCGAACGCGGGATCAGGGAGTTATACCCGCCGCAGGCGGCCTGCGTCGAGGCAGGGCTTTTTTCGGGCAAAAATCTCCTCATCGCCATACCCACGGCAAGCGGCAAGACCCTGGTCGCCGAGATGGCGATGCACCAACAGGTGGCAAAGGGCGGTAAATGCCTCTACATCGTCCCCCTCCGGGCTCTGGCAAGCGAGAAGTTTGAGGAGTTCTCGGGTAAAGGGCTCCGGGTCGGTATTGCCACAGGGGACTTCGATCGGCGGGACGAGTATCTGGGGCGAAACGATATCATAGTTGCAACAAGCGAGAAGGTCGACTCACTACTGCGGAATCAAACGCCGTGGCTCTCCGAGATCAGCCTCCTGGTTCTTGACGAGGTTCACCTGATCGACGACCCGTCCAGGGGAGCTACGCTCGAGATGGTTATTACAAAACTCCGGCACAAAAACCCGGGGATGCAGATCATCGCCCTCTCAGCGACCATCGGCAACCCGGAGGCCCTCGCCGGGTGGCTGGATGCGGAACTCGTCGAGAGCGACTGGCGGCCGGTCGACCTCCGGGAGGGGGTCTTCTTTCTTGACTCAATCCAGTTCGCCGACAACACCATCCGCCAGATCGAGCGTCGGAGCAAATACGAAGACCTGGACCTTGTCCTCGACACGGTTGCAGAGGGAGGGCAGTGCCTGGTCTTTGTCAGTTCCCGCAAGAACGCCGAGGCGTTTGCAAAACGTGCCGCATCAGGACTGAAACTTGCAAACCCGATCCTTGCTGGATATGCAGACAGGATCCGCTCTAATGCCACGACCGATATGGGGAGGGCCCTGGCTGCCTGCGTTGCAGCTGGTGCAGCGTTCCATCATGCAGGGCTTGCGCGAGAGGAGCGACAGAGCGTCGAGCAGGGGTTCAGGGAGGGGCATATCAAGGTGATCGCCTCCACCCCAACGCTAGCCGCCGGGCTGAATCTCCCCGCGCGGCGGGTGATCGTCCGCGACTACCTCCGGTTCAACGCCGGCGAGGGGATGGTTCCCATCCCTGTCCGGGAGTACCGGCAGATGGCCGGCCGGGCCGGACGACCGCGCCTGGACCCGTATGGCGAGGCTATCCTGATCGCGAAGTCCGAGGAGATGGTCGACGAACTCTTTGACTGCTACATCGAGGCCCCCCCGGAGGACGTCCGGAGTCGCTGTGCTGATGAGGCTGTCCTCTGCACTCACATACTCTCACTTATCGCGACCGGTTTTGCGCGCGAGCGGGATGAGGTCAAAGGGTTCATGGACGGGACGTTCTACGCACACCAGGGCGAGAACCCTCTCGCATTGAATAGGGTCATCGACCGGGTGCTCGACTTCCTGCTGGAAGTCGAGATGGTCACAGATGTTGGTGGATGGCTCGAGGCCACCGACTATGGTTCTCTCGTCTCACGGCTCTACATCGACCCAGGGAGCGCCGAGTTGATCGTGACGGTGATGACCGGCCAGAAGGACTACACCGATGTTGGGCTTCTGCATCTCCTCTGCTCGACACCGGATATGCCGACGCTCTATGTCAGGCGAAACGATATCCACCTCCTCGACCGGTTCCTGACCGAACATCTGGACGAACTCTGGCTGGAGATACCATGGAACGCCGGGGAAGAGTTCGAGCGGAGCCTCAAGACCGCGCTCCTCCTCGCCGACTGGGTCAACGAGACGGGAGAGGATCTGATCTGCGAACGCTACAACGTTGGCCCGGGGGACATCCACGGAATGGTGGAGAGTGTGACATGGCTGGTCCACGCCGCCAGACGCCTGGCGGGCCTCTTTGCCCCACACCTTGTGCGCCCTATCGAGGAGATGGAGCTCCGCGTCCAGCACGGAGTCAGGAGGGAACTCCTCCAGCTCATTAGCCTCCGCGGGATCGGCAGGGTCCGCGCCCGGCGACTTTTCAACAACGGGATCGACTCGATCGACGTGCTCCGTGCGGCGGGACCAGAGAAGGTTGGAAAGATCCTCGGAATGGGAATCGCCGCCCGGATCTTCGAACAACTCGAGGGTGGGAGTGAGGAGATCAAGGAGCCGGCTGAAACGCAGTCGACCCTCTCACGGTTCAGGTGAGGGTATAATGACAGAGATGATATGCGAGATCTACACGGCGGTCTTCACCATCGAGGATAAAAGAGAGTTCTTAAACGAGGTTCGGAGGATTGCCTCTGATTACAGGACGCACATCATCCTCTTTGACGCCGGGCGCCTGGCGGGCCGCGAGCACGTGAAGACAGCGCTCCGGCACGCCTGGAGGGCATGGAGTAGGGGTGAGGGGATATCAAACTCGTTTGAGATGGAAGCGCTCCTCTACGCCGCAGGGACACGGCAGTGTCATCTGGCCGGGTCCTGTGGTGTACACACGGGGGAGAACCGCGCCTATCTTGCTATCTGCCCCCCTGCACCCGGTGTCAGGGAGAGGCTTGCCGATCTTGTAGAGTTTGTTGACACCGACCTGGAGGAGATCAGTCCCGAGAAAAGGGAGTCCCTTGCGGAACATTTCGGGATCACCCCCGCAGAGGTTGCTGTGGTCGGGGAGGAGAGGTTCCGCGAACTGGTGCTGGAGCGGGTGGCACTCCTTGAGGTCTACCGGTGAGGGGTGCTCGAGGCGTGAGTGAGGATATGCCTGATCTCGGGGATGATGATCTCCCGCGCGGCAAGCGTCGCGGCTCTGGTCGACCCGGGAATACAGAAGACCGCGCAACCGTCAACAACTCCAGCGATCGCACGGGATAAGATCGCTGCCGTCCCGACCTCCTCGTAACTCTTTAGTCTGAAAAGTTCGCCGAACCCGTCGATCGTCTTCTCAAGCAGCGGTGCGACGGCCTCTATGGTGACATCGTCCGGGGAAAGACCGGTCCCCCCCGTAACAATAACACAGTTGGCGCGCGATAGCGCTCTGGTGACCTCTTTGTGGATCCGTTCCCGGTCATCCGGGATCAGAGCATAGTGAGTCACCTCAATGCCTGCGCTGGTAAGGAGGTCCTTTAGAGCCTTTCCACTGGTATCAGTCTCGGGATTCCGGGTCGAAGAGACTGTTATCACTGCCCCGGTTACTGGGACTGCTTTATAGTGATTCTCGTCCATCTGATTCTATTTTATCCCGGAACGTTAATTTAACTTCTTTCATTCTTCTCCTGGTTACCAGGAGAAAAGGATCTGGATGGCCCGGACCTGGAGGAACCCCGACCCCTTAGTTTCGACTGGAAACCGGATCGCCCACAGAAGAGTTGAAGGACGGAGAGACCTGAAGAAAGAAAACCTTGACGGGCAGAAGGACTTGAGAGGGGTGGTTCTGTGGAGAAAGGAAGACTTGAAAGGAAGTTGCCGGGGTCAGAGCAGGGAAGACCCGAAGATCGGTTTTCAGGGGTTGAAGATCTCTTAGCTAACTGATGAACTTGTCCAGGAGGCTCGTCTGACAAAGAGAAAATCAACATTTTTTTATACTTTTAATTGTAGAGGTACACATGAGTATTGGCATCATTTTTCCAGATGATACACCCTGGTGTATCGGCATCACTCTCCACTCGAAATAAAGGGGTGGGGGTTCAGGGCAACAGGGAGGAAACTTCTACAGGGAGTATCATCCCTGCAGCCGCTTTTTCTGGGCCCGGCCACAGGAGGTCTCTTAGAGCTTGGTTCCAGTGGAAACAAAGGGGTTATCTTCTCGCGGGACGATCGTATTAATAGTTCTCAACGCGAAAACTCCCATCCCTGGCAACCTCCCGGTGAGAAGATGTCTGACGATAAATCCAGCCCTATGGGGTTATTCAAGAAATATCTGGCCAATAAACGGATTTTTAAGAACCGGGAGGTTCTCCGTCACAACTATCGTCCACAGATCCTCCCTCACCGGAAGCCCCAGATCGACGAACTGGCTTCAATCCTTGCACCAGCCCTAACAAACGAGACCCCTTCCAACATTCTGATCTACGGCAAGACGGGAACAGGGAAGACAGCGTCTGTTCGGTATGTGGGATCGGAACTCGAGAATGCCAGTTCTCTCTCGGGAACAAAGTGCAGGGTCGTTCATCTCAACTGTGAGGTGATCGACACTCAGTACCGCGTTCTTGCGCAGATTGCAAACAGCCTGGATGATCTCGATGGACACCCGAGCGACAGTCCCAGAAATATCATCCCGATGACGGGTTGGCCAACCGACCAGGTCTACGCCGAGCTCAAGAAACAGCTTGAGAGCAATGGCGGGGTTGTGGTAATAGTCCTGGACGAGATCGACAAACTTGTCAAGAAGAGCGGTGATGACACCCTGTATAACCTCACCCGGATCAACTCTGACCTCAGATTTGCAAAGGTGAGCATCATCGGGATCTCAAACGACCTCCGGTTCACCGATTTTCTCGATTCACGAGTTCTATCATCTCTCTCAGAGGAGGAGATCGTCTTTCCCCCATACAACGCCCCCCAGCTCTGCGATATCCTCCAGCAGAGGGCGGATCTGGCTTTCGTCGACGGGGTACTTGAAGGCACGGTCATCCCTCTATGCGCGGCGCTTGCTGCGCAGGAGCACGGTGATGCACGGCGAGCACTTGATCTCCTCCGTGTCTCGGGCGAACTTGCGGACCGTGAAAACGCGGACCGCGTGACCGAGAAGCATGTCCGGATGGCCCAGGAGAGGATCGAGACCGACAGTATGGTCGAGTGCATCTCAACCCTCCCAACGCAGAGCAAGGCGGTTCTCTACGCCATGCTGATCCTGGAGCGGATGGGCAAACGGATATTCACAAGCGGGGAGGTCACCGTGGTCTACCGTGAGATCGCCAGGATCATCGATCTCGATGTCCTTACGCACCGAAGAATCACGGATCTCATATCCGAGCTCAATATGCTTGGGGTGATAAACACCCGGGTCGTCTCGCGTGGGCGTTATGGCAGGACGAAGGAGATGTGGTTTGATGCAGCGGCAAGCAAGATCGAGGAGGTCGTTACGCGTGACCCGAGGCTTTATGACGAGAGGCTAAAAGAACTCGATACCAATCGACTCAGAGTAATGTTCAGGTGAAACTAATGGACGAGAAAGACCGTACACTCCTCCATCTCCTGGAGGAGAACTGCCGCACTCCGATAAGCGAACTTGCGGTGCTGGCTGAGATGAGCGAGCAGGATGTGAAGAAAAGGATCGCCTGGCTGGAATCTACCGGCGTCATACGTCGTTACGGGGCGGTAATCGACTGGGAACGGGCAGGCAATGGGAACGTCACCTCGGTGATCGACCTGAAGGTCTCGCCCGAGCGGGACTTCGGGTATGACAGGATCGCCGAACGGATCGCGCGGTTCCCCCAGGTCCGCTCGCTCCGACTGATGACCGGTACATACGACCTCCAGCTCCTTGTAACGGGATCGAGCATGCACGAGATCGCCAGGTTCGTGGCCGAGCAGATCGCTCCGATGGACCGGATCCGGGAGACTGCGACGCACATCACGATGAAGACCTACAAGGAGAACGGTACCACCTTCGCCGAACGCGAAGAGGTCGAACGCCTCCCATACTCCTTCTGAGGTGAGGGGCGTTGCGGAGTTTCGTCTCGGAACGGGCCAGCGCCATACCGCCATCGGGTATACGTAAGTTCTTTGATATAGCCCAGACGATGGAGGACGTCATATCACTTGGCGTCGGCGAACCGGACTTTGTGACACCCTGGTGCGTCTGCGAGGCTGCTATCTACTCTATCGAGCAGGGGTCTACCACCTACACTTCGAACAAGGGGACGCCACAGCTGCGTGGGGCAATCAGCCACTACCTCGGTACCAGGTTCGGTACCCCCTACGATCCGGAAGAAGAGGTCATCGTGACCTGTGGTGTCTCGGAGGCGGCCGATATCGCCATCCGGGCCGTCGTTGACCCTGGTGATGAGGTGCTTGTCGCTGAACCCTGTTACGTCTCCTACATTCCGTGCGTCACACTCGCCGGCGGGACGCCGGTGTCCGTTCCATGCCGGGCGGAAGATGAGTTCCGGTTGACGGCCGATGCGCTCGCAGAGAAGATCACACCGCGGACAAAGGCTCTGGTCGCAAACTTCCCGAACAACCCGACCGGCGGGGTGATGGGCGAGTCTGACTGGCGTGCGGTTGCCGATCTCCTGGTCGACCATGACCTCCTCCTGATCAGTGATGAGGTCTACGCCGAGCTAACCTATGATGGCGACCACTTCTCGCCGGCCAGGATACCAGAGATCCGCGATCGGACGATCACCTTGAACGGGTTCTCGAAGGCCTTCGCCATGACAGGCTGGAGGATCGGTTATCTCTGCGCCCCCCGGGAGATCACCGCAGCGGCGCTGAAGATCCACCAGTACGTCGCGCTTTGTGCCCCGATCATGGGGCAGGTCGCGGCCTACGAGGCGCTCCGGATCGGGGAGGCGGAAAAGGACGCGATGGTCAGGGAGTATCGTCTCAGGCGGAACCTCTTTGTTGACGGACTTAACAAGCTCGGTCTCTCCTGCCACCTCCCGAAGGGTGCGTTCTATGCCTTCCCCTCGGTGGAGAGCACCGGTATGAGCGACACGGAGTTTGCGGAGGCGCTTCTGCGTGAGCAGCATGTAGCGGTAGTCCCCGGTAGCGTTCTTGGCCCCTCCGGTCTCGGCCACGTGCGGTGCGCCTATGCGGTCTCCCGTGACCACCTCAAGGATGCTCTCTCCAGGATGGAAGCCTTCCTCGAGTCACGTAAATTATCGGAACAGATCTCCTCAAACTAAAATCAAAACCTTTTTCAGAGATATCCGTGTATCTGCAATCGCTGTTCTGTTGTCTGACGTGGGAATGACTCCCGCGGAACCCCTTTATTTCCACTGGAGATGTGAATTTATTCCTGGATCCCGGTGGGTGGGGTTCGCGCTGTAGTCTTACCCGAAGTATGCCTTCTGGTTGCAAGACCGCGGATAAAACTCCGATCTTTTATTGGTATATCTGGCCGGTGATCTTGCTATAATTCTGTCTTCCGACCGGGGCGGGAAGTCCCCGTATCTGCTCAGCGCCTGGCGCAGGGAGGATATCTCCAGTGGAAACAAAGGCATCATTACAGCGCAGGCAATTGTGCGGAAGTGAAAAAGAGTTATCGCTTGATCTCCTTTCCGACAGAGAAGGCTTTTCCAAGAGTTTTCCCGGAACCGTAGTACTCCTGCCGCATAGAGTCATATGCAAACGGTCGGATCTTCGCGATCTCGGGCCTGCCATCATCCCCGAGGACATCTTCGTCCATCTTCACGTCCAGGATCTCGCCGATGAACTGGGTGTGCACGCCGATCTCGACCGACTGGAGCAGGCGACACTCAAGGATGACAGGGAACTCCCCCACGTATGGGGCGTTCACCAGGTCACCTTTAACCGGTGTGAGCCCTGTAGCGGCGAACTTGTCCTCATCCCGGCCGGAGACGATACCGAAGTAGTCGGCCTCCCTGAGATGGTCTGTGGAGGGGATACTGATCGTGAACTCGCGCTGCTCGACCAGGTTTGTGTAGGTCTGCCTGCTCTTCTGTACCGAGACCGCCACCGATGGTGGGCGGGATGAGCAGATCCCGCCCCAGGCCGCGACCATGGCGTCAGGCCGGCCGCTGGCATCGTAGGTTCCAATCACCAGCACCGGGTGGGGGTACAGGACTGTCCTTGGACCGATTGATCTCTTGGCCATGGGAATATGGTTCGTCTCCCGGCCTGGATAAACCTTTTTGAACTGCGGTAGGTGTGCCTGGTGGTGAACGGTCTCATCTCACGTGCTACCTATCGCTCCTTTCTTCTGCTGCTGCACCGAGCGGAAGAGGAAAAATCCTACGATTATGAACGTTGCTATAGGTGAGAGCCAGGTGGGGATACGGAACCCGAAACTGTCTGCGAGCATGATCGTCCCGAGCACCAGGATGGAATACATCGCCCCGTTTTTGAGGTAACAGAATTTCCTGATCTGGTCGACGCCCCTGACGGTAAGTTCCCTTACTACGAATGCCCCGACACCGTTTCCTATCAGGATAAGAGGGACAGAGAGGGTGAAAGCAAACGCCCCGATGACTCCATCGATCGAGAACGTTGCATCAAGTACCTCGAGGTAGGCAAGTTTAGAAACATCAGACATGCCTGACCCCATCATACGGGCCTCCTGCACCTCGGCGTTCTTTCGGAAACCGTGGACGATGAAGAAGACGGTGGAACCGAGCACGGCTGCGAAGCCCATCATGGTGTTGATCTGGAGGGCAAACCAGACTATAACAGAAAGCAGGATCGAGGCGATGGCATAGAACCAGACGGCCTGCCTGGAGAAGAAACGCTCGCTCCTGAGGTAGCAGTTCTTCTCCTCCGCAAAGAGCCAGTGAAAGAAGAGGAGAATAAGGAACATCCCACCAAATATCAGGAGGATCGGGGCGGACTCTTCGATCGCGGCCAATACAGCGGGGTCGCTTGAGAAGGTTGCGAGCAGCGCTTCAACAGGCCCGAGTGAGGGTGTCGTCATCCAGACGATCAACCACGGCAACAATCCGCGGACAACAAAGACGGCAATGATCAGACCCCATACAAGAAACCACCTGCGAGCTCTCAGACTCATCGTTGCGAGGACGTCGGCGTTGATGATTGCGTTATCTACGCTTGAAACCGTCTCGAAGACGATGAGACCTGCTATGGTAAGGAGTATCAATAGCCAGTCCATCTATGTGGCTGTAGGGTCTGTTGCCGATTGCATATTAAATAAGGGGATCGGACGAAGAAAAGGGTTTTTCGCATAAGGGCCGTGCTGAAGGAGAGTTTGCCTGTGGGAAGCGATGATGATCTGGTAGAGCACCGGATCTACGGGGCCGTTCAGGTGATGGTCGGTACTGAGGCGTGAACCACCCCGCCTTGAAGGGCGTTGCTTCCCGCTCCGCCTCCCTCAACCCCCGCAAGTTAAAAGATGGCGGATAGAGGCTGGCTGCAATCCAGCCTTCATCTATCCTTCTGAAGATCACTATCCGGTATATCCCCGCAGCAGCCACCTAACCTAATCTTCGGCGAAGGCTATGGTCTCACCGACCTGTTTGATCGCACCCCGAATTGCCATGATCATCTCGTCCCAGGTAGAGCCGGCTTCGATCTCAACCTCACGGTCGAGGGCATACACCCGAAAGAGGTAGGCTTCAGGTTTACCGGCCTCTGGCCCGGGCCCACGGTAACCAACGGTGCCGAAATCGTTCTCGCCCTGAACGGCATGAAGAGGTGATTCCACCTCACCGCCGAGAGGGAAACCTTCAGGGATCTGCGGGACAGCGGGGAGGTTCCAGACGACCCATGCAACCCGTGATGCCCCTTCTTCGGGACATGCCATCACCATGATCGCAAGCGACTTGATCTCCGGGATGAGCCCCTCAACCCGGATCGGAGGTGAACGGTTTGCCCCTCTGCTGGTGTATTCCTCCGGAAAATCTTCAAAATCAAGTTTCACAATCAGCTTCTCCATAATATCTGGCTCCGTTGATACTCTTTCTGGAACAAGGAGGTAAAAAGGTTTGTACCACTTCATCTTGAACAGGTTGCGGCGGTCTCGCCGAATCCGAGGACGTGCCCGCGCATAGCGTCGATGAGGTCCTGCTTCAGAGCTCCTGCAGGCAGATCGAGCATCCCATCAAGCCCGTAGACCTTGAAGAGGTAACGGTGAATCTCGCCACGCGGTGGGCATGGGCCGCGCCAGCCGATGGTCCCGTAGTCGTTTGTTCCCTGGACTGCCGGGACAGGTTTGGTCACGACACCCTCTGGTGGGATGCCCTCAGGGATCAGCGGAATCGCAGGGAGGTTCCAGATGATCCATGTTGTGAAAGAGCATCCTGGCTCGAAGGGGTTCAGCGCAAAGATCGCAATCGATTGCATCTCAGATCTGAGACCCCGGATTCTCAGTTCCGGTGAGATGTCTGGGCCGTCACAGGTGTTCCATACAGGAAACTCTGCCGAACGTAGGGAGATGGAGAGCCTTGTAACACCAGAGTTCATATGGGAGTTCTCGGTGCAGGAAGTAAATAAGATGTGGTGTTGGGAGAAGATACAGGTCGGGGCCATCAGATCAACGATCTGTGATATAAACGTGCCCTATCTTCCTCTCAGTATGTGTGGGGACGGTGTCAAACTGCTGTGGACGAACTTCCTCTTCTTTGACCACCCCCAGCGACCGGCGGTCGCCATTCTGGAGTGGGGCTGACGGTGATGGGGACGGGACGATACCAATAACTTCGAGGGAGATCGATGATCAACCGGAAGATGACGAAAAAGACTGACAGATGGGGGGAGACAGCCACGACCTCAGGGGAGGACGGAGTTATAGTCTACACCGACGGCGCTTCCAGGGGGAACCCTGGAGATGCCGCTTGGGCTTACGTGATTGTGCGTGACGGTTCCATCGTGGCCAGCCGGTCGGGCTACCTCGGTAAGACGACCAACAACGTTGCTGAGTATCACGCAATCATCAACGCTCTTTGCGCCGCCCGTGAGTTCACCGGTGGTAGCGTCGTGGTACGGTCGGACTCGGAACTGGTGGTGCGCCAGGTCACCGGCTGCTACCGCATCAGAAAGGAGCACCTCGCCGGTCTTGCAGAGGAGGTGTGGCGGCGGATGCAGGACTTCAATGAGGTCAGGTTCGAGAACGTTCCACGTGAAGATCCCTGTATCCGGGTTGCGGACCGTCTATGCAACGAGACGCTCGACGCAATGTTGGAGAAAAAGGAGTGAGCACGGTATGGCCAGGATCGAGTGCATCCCGATAGGGATCGTCCGCTCTCCCTACAGGGAGCCTGGCGACGCCCCCAGGCAGGGACGGCTGGTGGATACCGTCGTGGAGATTCACGTTAATGACGCCTGCGTCCCCGGCCTTGAAGGCGTTGAGCGCAGCAGCCATCTCATAATTCTATACTGGCTCGACCGTGCGCAGCGTGGGCAACTCTACGCAAAGCCCCCGGGAGAGTCCCGGGAACGCGGGGTCTTCTCCACCCGCTCGCCCTCCAGGCCAAACCCTATCGGGTTCGGGGTCGTCGACCTGATCAGGCGGGAGGGAAACGTCCTTGTCGTCCGGGGGCTCGACGCCCTGGACGGGACGCCGGTGCTCGACATCAAACCCTACTCCGCCGAGATCGACTGCGTACCGGAGGCAACGGGCGGGTGGCATATCAAAAAGTAGGCCCGGTCAGGGGATGGCCACCCCGTCGTCCTCTCCTATGCCGAGTTCGCGTAGTTTCTCTGTTGTGGGACGCCCCTCCATGTCCCATCCCCGGAGCCGGTAGTAGTCATCCAGGAGTGGTTCGCGTTCCCAGACCCTGCCGCGCGGAGCGCCTTCGGTGAGCGGCTCCTCAAGAAGCCGTGGCGGCAGCGTGTCGTCCTTCCGGCTGCACCCGGCTTTCAGGTTGAAGATCTTCTGCATGTTCCAGATCCGTTCGCCTATCCGGAGCA
>ERZ795032.1328-NODE-1328-length-17675-cov-13.432690_pt1 | contig 17675 bp, 17 predicted proteins | sample MGYA00375124_ERZ795032 | MGnify/ENA primary metagenome ERZ795032 (study PRJEB30167, sample SAMN05720154) | activated sludge metagenome | isolation source: Anaerobic digester | place: China | collected 2015-12-16 ...
CTGGTACATCAGTCAATGTCTGGATTAAAGACTGCGATAGCGCGGATGAATGGGAAGTGCCGGTTATCCAATCCTCCGACCCCAACGACATCACCGGACCCATCGGTTATGGCGAGCCGCACTTTGTCAGCACCGCCGACCCAATGCACTATCTGGTAAGGTTTGAAAACGACCCGATTTTCGCCACGGCAGCGGCAAGAAAAGTAATCGTGACGGTGCCATTACATCCACGGACCACCCTCTTCACCTTTAAACTTGGCGATTTTGGTTTTGGTGATTTCATCTTCAGTGTTCCGGAAAACTCGACCTACTACACCACACGCCTCGACGTCAGTGACTCCCTGGGCGTGGCCGTAGATGTGACGGCAGGTATCAACGTAGCCAACCGGGAAGCCTTCTGGATCTTTAATTCCGTGGATCCGGTCACCGGACTTGAACCCGCGGATGCCACCCTGGGATTCCTGCCGGTCAATGACAGTATACGTCATCTGGGCGAAGGTTTTGTAAATTTCAGCATTCAACCTGCCGGGGGGTTGCAAACAGGAGACAGCATCAGCAAACAAGCCGTCATTGTGTTTGATATCAACGAAGAAATCCCAACCAATATCTGGACCAACCTGGTGGATGCCGTCAGCCCAACCAGCCAGGTAGATTCTCTGCCGGCGCATTCAGGATCTACTACGATCCCTATCCGCTTCAGCGGCACTGACGATATGGGCGGATCAGGCATTGCAACCTATTCCTTGTACTATTCGCGGGATAACGGACCCTTCACTTTCTACAGGGAGTTCTCGACAGATACCAATGCTTATTTTACCGGGGATCCTAATGTAAGCTATTCCTTCTTCTCGCTCGCCAAGGACAATGTAGGTAATCTGGAAGCCATGAAACAGCTCCCGGAAGCTGTCACAATCCTCCATCCTGAACCGGTTTACTACTGGAGAATCAATGGAAATGTCAGGTATGCCAATGCTGTCGGAACCATTCTGAATGGCACTGGCATTCATGTCTATGATACAGCCAGCGACCTTGTCGGAACCGATACCGCTGATCAGAACGGCATGTTCAGCTTCCCGGAACTGATACAGGGCGACTACCTCTTTGTCAATTCATATACCGGTCCCTGGGGAGGTGGCAATGCCACAGATGCGCTGCTGATCATGAAGCATTTTGCACAGCTTGATACCCTTGAAGGGGTACAGGCCGTCGTCGCGGATGTCAATGCCAGCGGCTTTATCAATGCATCTGATGCTCAAGCAGTGGCCTCCCGCTTTGTGGATGCCATCAACAGCTTCCCGGCAGGCGATTGGGGCTTCTATCCCGGACTCGTGAACCTCAGAAGCGATACCTTCCTGGCTATTAAAGGGTTATGCTATGGAGACGTCAATGGCACCTTTGTCCCCGGTGCCAAGGCCAGCCCCACACTCAGCCTTAAGACTGGCGAACCATTGTATCTAGCTCAAAATGTGGAATATACTATTCCTGTGAAGATAAACCAGCGGATTAACCTGAATGCAGCTTCGCTTGTGTTACGCTACCCATCGCAACACCTGGAAATTCTGGGCCTCGACATGCCAGGCATTGACGCCAATCAGGTCTTCTGGAGGAATGATGGCAATAGTATACGTCTGGCCTGGTTCAGCCTGACATCCAGAGATATCAATGCTGGTGATATTATTTTGAATATCAGGATTAAGCTAAAGTCTGACATCAAAGCTAAAGATCTGACATTCAGTCTGGATGCCCTGAGCCAACTCAGCGATCCGGATGCAAAGGCCATTCAGGGTGCCTCTTTACTGATGCCGCTGCTGAAGACGGGAGAAAAAATGGAGATGCCCACCCTTGCTTCCTATCCGAATCCTTTTGTAAACCAGACTGAAATGCGGTATCACCTTACCGAGCCTGCCCGGGTCGAAATCCAGATCTTTGATGCCCTGGGCAATCTGGTGAAGACCTATCCTGGCAAGGAAATGCCGGCAGGAGATCATGCGCTTACCTTCGTAGCTGATCAGCTTGCTTCAGGGGTGTATATCGGTCAGATGGAAGTAAAAACGGCAACAACACGTCAGGTGGTTTCATACCGAATGGTACTGAACCGTCAGGAAGGACAGTAGATTTCTACAAACAGGAGAGCGCCCGGTCAAGGATTTTTTCCGGGCTTATCCATTCGAATGCAACATCCCGCCGGAACCAGGTGATTTGCCGCCTGGCATACCGGCGGGTGTTTATTATGATCTTCTCACGCGCTGTTGACAGGCTGATATCTCCATCCAAAAAGGAAAAGATCTCCTGATATCCGACCGTTTTGAGGGCATTCAGATGCCGGTATGGATAAAGCTGTTCTGCTTCATTAACCAGTCCCAGATTCAGCATTTCATCTGTCCTCGCGGCAATTCTTCCGTGTAACAGCGCCCTGTCAATATCCAGAGCATAAGGCAGGATTCTGAATGGCCGGGTCACTTTATTACCCGATCTGAAGGCAGAAAATGGCTTCCCTGTCATGCGGATTACCTCGAGTGCGCGCATCACCCGCCGTGGATTGGCCTTATCCACAGCATCATAATATTGAGGATCTGAAGCCTTCAACTCATCCAGCATGGGCCCGGGTCCTTCTTCCTTCCACTGCGTAGCAAGCTCCTCCCTGAGGCGCTCATCCGCTTCAGGAAGTTTGTCCAGGCCATACATCAGTGCATGAATAAACAAACCCGATCCGCCTACAGCAACGACAACATCATTATGATTGAACAGCATTTCCAGCTTGGATATTGCTGCTTCTTCGTACCTGGCAACATCATAAGGCTCATGGATACTGATGTGTTGTATGAAATGATGTGGAACCTGCTGCTGCACCTCAAGCGATGGAACAGCTGTACCTATACACATCTCCCGGTAAAACTGTCTTGAATCGAAAGAAAGGATTTCAGTATCCAGTTTCAGCGCCAGATCCAGGGCGCAGTCTGTCTTGCCGGAAGCAGTCGGTCCGGCAACAACGACAAGGGTTTTCGCCTCCCCTGCCATATATCTTATTCCTCCTCCGGACCTTCGATGGTTACATCCCCTCCCATGTCGTTAAGGAAGTCTTCCAATCCATCCAGATCCAGATTATCATTTCCCTCCAGGTCATCATCTTCGAGCAGGTCATCAAATTCACTTTCCGGATCGACTGCCGGGGTTGCGACTTCAATATCTCCTCTGCTGTAGATGCATCGTGGATATTCCGTCCCAGATAGATCCTTACCGATCCCGCTCAATTCAATGTAAAACGTCTTCGGGCGAAGAAAATCATATTCGTAGATCAACCGCTGCCTGGGCTCTTCCATATAATCACGCAGCAAGGCATCCTTCATCACGAGAATCTGCTCCTGTGATTCCTCTTCCTGAGCTTCATCCCGCATATCGAGAAGGGTGATTTCTTTTGTCCGGTTCCATTCCCCGTCACAGATGAAGAAGGACGCCAGCTCATGAGCCTGGAATTTCACAGTATCGTGAATCAGTTGATGAAAGGATTCAAAGTGGTCCGTGGCTCTCAGCTCATACTCCCGCATGAAGTGGTCGTTTCCTTCAAGCAGCATTCTGAATTTGTAAATCATGGGTAGTATCGTTTAATCCTGTTATTTATCATTTGTTGTCATGGCAGGTTTCAGTCCAATCGCATCAGCTGTTTGCAGCATGAACTGATAGGCTGCCTCATACTCGTTGGGAATGACCCCATCCAGGATGGCTTCACGGATCGCATTCTTGATTTCACCGACCTCTCTGGAGGGCGCAATACCAAAGGTCTCCATGATCAACTCCCCGCTAATCGGAGGCTGCCAGTTTCTGAGCCTGTCCTTTTCTTCAATCTCAACGAGCTTATTTCTTACAAGCTGGAAGTTACGAAGATACCGCTTAACTTTCAAAGGATTTTTTGACGTTATATCCGCTTCACATAACATCATCAGGTCATCGATATCATCACCGGCTTCAAACAGCAGGCGACGAACCGCAGAATCTGTCACATGATCTTCAGAGAGAACGATGGGCCTGAGGTGCAGCAATACAAGTTTCCTGACATACTTGAGATGTTCATTCATCGGAAGGCGGAATCGCCTGAAGATGCCAGGTACCATGTGGTAACCTTTGACTTCATGCCCATGAAAGGTCCAGCCCACCCCTTCCTCGAACCTCTTGGTGGCGGGTTTGCCGATATCGTGAAGAAGTGTGGCCCATCTGAGCCACAGGTTTTCCGAATGAGCAGCCAGGTTATCGAGCACTTCCAGAGTATGGGCAAAATTATCCTTATGCCCTTTGCCTTCCTTGTATTCAGCACCTTTAAGATCTACCATTTCAGGGAAGAAGATCTTCAGTAAACCACTCTCCATGAGTAGATTGAATCCAATTGATGGCTTTGGAGTTTCCAATATTTTGTTCACTTCGTCCCGCACCCGCTCCATCGATATAATCTGCAAGCGCTCAGCCTGCTGTTGTATCGCGTGAAAGGTATCTTTGTGAATGCTGAACCCGAGTTGGCAGGCAAAACGTATGGCTCGTAACATCCTCAAGGGGTCGTCCGAGAAGGTGATATCCGGATCCAGTGGTGTACGGATAGTGCTGTTGCGCAAATCTTCCAGTCCGGAAAATGGATCGAGTAGGGTTCCGAAATCCTCCTCATTCAGGCTAATGGCAAGGGCGTTGATGGTAAAATCCCGGCGGTGCAGATCATCCTTCAAGGTACCTTCCTCCACGACTGGTTTGCGGGAATCGGTACTGTAGGATTCCTTACGCGCTCCCACAAACTCAAGCTCCATGTCACGCCAACGGATCATGGCAGTTCCAAAATTCTTGAAGACACTGACATGCTGCTTTCCCGGGAGCTGCCTTGCCACGATCTGGGCAAGATCTATTCCGCCTCCGACAACAAGGAAGTCGATATCCTTGGAACTGCGCTCCAGGAGTAGGTCGCGCACGTACCCACCTACCAGGTAGACGGGAAGGCCCAACTCCTTTCCTGCTTTAGCAACAGCTTCAAAAACAGGACCTTTAATATGTTTTGCAAACGAAGTCTCCACTAGGGAATTTTGTGCAAAAGTAGTAAAACTTGCTGCGCCCTGACAGACGGCAATTGAGGTAGGACTGACGCTTTCCCGGGCGGGAGAAATCCATACTTCCTTACGCCGGGACGACGCATCAGGCAGGGTTTACTCCCTTCTGCCCATGAAAATCATGATGTAATACAGGAGTGTTGCCAGGGATCCTACCGCTGCCACAACATAAGTCAACGCAGCCCACTTGAGCGCATCCTTGGCTTTTTCCTGCTCCTGGCTCGTCGTGGTCTGTGTTGTTCTAAGCCATGCCAGTGCTCTCCTTGAAGCATCCAACTCAACCGGCAGCGTGATGAAACTAAACAGGGTTGTCAGGGCAAACAAAACAATCCCGATGAGCAGCAGCTGGGGAAATGCCTGGAGTAATAAAATACCCGCCAGAAGCACCCACTGTACGATACGTGAACTGAAACTCACAACCGGCACCAGGGCTGAACGCATCTGGAGCCAGGAATAAGCGGTGGCGTGCTGCACAGCATGTCCGCATTCATGCGCGGCTACAGCAGCGGCAGCTACACTCCTTCCGTTAAACACTTCAGGGCTCAGATTCACTGTCCGCGCATTCGGGTTATAATGGTCGGAGAGGTGACCCGGTACCGACATGACTTTCACGCCCTCGATCCCATGATGGGAGAGCATCGTTTCGGCAACTTCACGACCGGACATACCTAAACGAAGACCCATCTTTGAATAAAGATTGAACTTATGCTTCAGCCGGGCCTGGACAAGCCAGCTCAGAATCATCACACCGAAAAATAAAATATATGCTGCCATTGCTCCTAATTATTTTAGATGATGTATTAACAAATATCCTGCCCTGGAGTTTAATGCTGCCATGATTTTGACAAGCATCTATTATACAATTAGTTAAATAAAAAAGATTAGCACACCTAAAGCTGTCAATCTGTCACGACCACAGGTTTCATATACCCATGATCATCAAAACTACTGCGATGTGAACTCATTCTGGATGGAAAGATAGCCGGGATAGCTCAGTGTCTGGCCTCCAACCAAGATACTGGGCTTGGCTTTGAGGGTGATGCGGGTGGGGGTATTTCCCATGCCGGCAAGATTGAAACCAAAATTCAGTATCGCATCCCGCGACCTGCCACTTAGTACTTTCATCAAATCTACCCCAATTTTCAGTGGCAAAATGGCGGTTCCACCCCCCGCCGGCACATTGACTCTCTCCTGGTTGATCCCAGATACCATCTCGATCCCGTCAATCAATAGTATCCATTCCAGCTTATTGAGCGAAGCCTGGGCCTGGTTGGGATTCTTAACCTGGACATTGAGGGTCAGGTTTAATGGAAGCTGCCCTCCTGCAAAAGCGGCCGTGAGTTTGGCCGCATCCGTAAACGAAAGATCGCTGAGACTCTTCTTTTGTTGCACATTGACCCCGGCCAGGTTGAGGTTTTCAACCGTGCTGAGTCGAAACTCACAGCGGGCAAAAGTGGCCATTTCTGCCACTTGTTGCAGGATATCACAGGATGCCAGGCTGAATGAGACTGCGATGAGCAATACCACAAATGATCTTTTCATTTCTATCCTCCCTATTATCAATTGTTTATGATAAACGTCCATATTCGTGTAAACCTGTGATGCTTCGAACCTCGCGCAATACCTCTGAGGCAATGGCCCTGGCTTTCGCGGCCATGGAACGCTCTATCTGCTTGATGTATTGCCTGTCGGCAGCCAATGCAGCCCGCTTTTCTCGCAGGGCGGAAATCATGACAGAAAGTGTCTCGGCCACTTCCTCCTTCAGGTCTTTGTATCGAATACTACCATCCTGCCATGCTGCAGCATATTGCTGCGCAACATCAGGCTTTCCACAGGCTTTCAAAATCTCTAACAGGTTAGAGACTCCCGGACTCATCTCCCCTCCTGCCATTCCACTGTCGGTGACCGCACTGCGCACCTTTCTTCTCAGCACATCATCCTCCTCAAATAGAGACACATAGTGCTTGGGCCCTAAACTTTTGCTCATCTTTCGGCCAGGATCTGCCAATGACATCAGCTTGGGAACTTCCGTAAAGAGCGGCTTAGGTTCAGGGAAGAAAGGCTGAAACTGGGCATTGAACCGCACCGCAATATTTCGGGACAGTTCAAGATGCTGTTCCTGGTCTTTTCCAACAGGCACATATTCAGCCTTATAAGCAAGAATATCAGCTGCCTGTAATATTGGGTAGGTAAACAAACCGGCAGAAATGAGGGCTTCCTTGTCGCCTTCTTTCAACAAATCAGCCTTGTCTTTGAACTGCGTCATCCTGGATAGTTCACCGTAGCTGGTCACGCAATTCAGTATCCATGCCAACTCCATGTGCTCGGGCACCATCGATTGCACAAAAAGGATAGACTTCTCAGGATCAATGCCACAGGCAAGAAGGTCGATCATCATCTCGCGGGTATTCCGAAACAGGTCGCTGGCCTGGTATGGCATGGTCATGGCGTGGAGATCTACTACGCAGTAGATACACTCATGGTCTTCCTGCAGCTTAACCCAATTGGCTACGGCACCGAAATAGTTGCCGATATGAATGACACTGGTAGGTTGTATTCCGGAGAAAATGCGCTTGCGTTCCTGCATCTTGGGTTGGTTTTAACAGAAAATCCTGCTCCCTGGATTATAGCGGGAGCAGGATTGCAAAGATAAACAATAGAGACTGGCCTGTATCAGGCATCCTCGTATTCGCGCAGGATGTCCCTGACACCTTCTGGCGCTACCCGTCCATAGGTTTTTTCTCCGATGTTTACCACAGGTGCGAGGCCACAGGCTCCCACACATCTGAGGCAGCTCAGCGAGAACTTCCCGTCGGCTGTCGTCTGGCCTACCTCGATTTTGAGTTCTTTTTTGAATTCATCCAGCACCTTTTCCGCTCCCCTGACATAACAGGCTGTACCTGTGCATATGGAAATCGGGAATTTCCCTTTGGGAATCATCGTGAAGAAGCTGTAGAATGTCACCACCCCGTAAACTTTCGCCACAGGAACGCGCAGTTCTTCAGCGATCACTTCCTGTACTTCTGCGGGCAGGTAACCAAAGATGCTTTGCGCCTTATGCAAAACATTGATCAATTCGCCGGCATCGTTGTTGAATGACCTGCACACTTCCCTGAGCTGGTCGACCTGATGCTGTTTGAGTTCTATCTTGATGCTTGACATGGTTCCTCAATTTTTAAGTTAACACTGATTCCTGCATGACTTACCTGATGGTGATTTTCTTCTTCTTATCAAAGTAGTGTGTGTGCAGGAGATGGTGAGCCTTCTCACTCAATGGTTCTCCCAGGAATTCTTCGTACAGTTTGTGTATATAGGGATTTTCATGAGATTTCTTGAGTGGCTTGTCGGCATCCTCGCGGTAGATCGCCTGCTGGCGGGCCTTGAGGATAGAGGAATCGCCATGGTGCAGCGGTTGTCCGCCACCGCCGATGCAACCACCCGGACAGGCCATGATCTCGATGGCGTGGAACTGTGATTTGCCATCGCGGATATCCTCCAACAGCTTGCGTGCATTACCCAATCCATGTGCAATACCGATCTTGATTTCCAATCCGTCAAAATCAACACTGGCACTTTTGATATTTTCCAGGCCACGCATATCTTCAAAAGTCACCTTTTCAAGCGTTTTTCCTGTGAAGAGTTCGTAGGCGGTGCGTGTCGCTGCTTCGATCACACCACCGGTCGTTCCAAAGATAACAGCTGCACCGGTAGATTCACCCAGTGGCTGGTCGAAGTCTTCATCGGGGAGTGATTTGAAATCGATATTAGCCTGCTTTATCAGTTGCGCCAGCTCACGGGTGGATATGCTGTAATCCACATCCGGGTTACCATCAGATGCGAACTCACTGCGTTGACACTCATACTTTTTGGCGAGGCAAGGCATGATGGAAACCACCACCATGTCCTCACGCCTGGTGTTGATTTTCTCTGCGAAATAGGTCTTGGCGATGGCACCGAACATTTGCTGCGGTGAGCGCGCGGTACTGGGAATATCCTTCATATCGGGGAAATAGGATTCGAAGAAATTGACCCAGGCCGGGCAACAGGATGTCAGAATGGGCAGCTTGACATCCTTATCGCCTTGCAGAAAGCGGGAGAGGCGCCCTAAAAGCTCGGTACCTTCCTCCATAATCGTCAGGTCAGCGGCAAAATCGGTATCAAAAACATAGTCGAAACCCAACTGCCGCAACGCAGCCACCATTTTCCCGGTGACCAGGGTACCAGGCTCCAGTCCAAATGCCTCACCCAGGGCGGCACGGACCGCCGGTGCAGTCTGAACAACCACTGTCTTGGCAGGATCTGCCAGTGCCCGGATCACTTTGTTGGTATGGTCCACCTCGGTCAGCGCACCGGTGGGACATACAGCTACGCATTGTCCGCAATACGTGCAGGTGGAATACTCAAGATTCATCTCAAAAGCAGGTGCCACCACTGCCATGAAGCCCCGGTTCACGCCAGATAGCGCGCCAACCGTCTGTACATCATTGCACATCATCTCACAGCGGCGGCATAAGATACACTTATCCAGTTCGCGGATGATAGAGGGTGAGGTATCCGGCCTGTAGGTTGATTTCTCTCCCTCGTAATGGATCTCACGAATGCCAAATTCCTGGGCCATGGACTGCAGTTCGCAGCTTCCGTTCTTGGCACAGGTCAGGCATTCAAAAGGATGGTCTGAGATAATCAGCTCCAGCACCGTCTTGCGGGCATTCAGAACCCTCACGGTATGTGTCCGCACTACCATGCCTTCTGTGCAGTCAGTCGCACAGGCCGGTGCCAGGTTGCGGCGTCCTTCGACTTCCACCACGCATATCCTGCAACCGGCAGGCTTGTTTTCGATCTTCAGGTCATGCAAACCGAGGTAACACAAGGTCGGGATATGGATCCCCACTTTGCGGGCCGCCTGAAGTATGGTCGTACCCTTGCTTACCTCAACCGGTTTATTATCTATCGTTAATCTGATCTTTTCCATCTTAACTTCCTCCAGGTATTTACTTGATAATGACGGCATCGAACTTACACTTCTCGAAGCAGGCCCCGCATTTGATACAGATGCTCTGATCAATCTCATGGATCTGCTTGCGCTCACCGCGAATGGCATTCACCGGGCATGCACGGGCACAGGCCGTACATCCCACGCAATTCTCTGCGACGATCTCATAACGCAACAGGGCTTTGCACTGGCCCGCACGACACTTCTTCTCCATCACATGCTCAATGTATTCATCCCAGAAATTATCCAGGGTAGAAAGCACAGGATTGGGAGAGGACTGACCTAAACCACAGAGTGAAGTATCCTTGATTACTACGCTGAGATTGCGCAGGTTATCGAGATCTGCCATCGTTCCCTTGCCGTTGGTAATCTTCTCGAGAATCTCATACAGGCGCTTGTTTCCGATACGGCAGGGAGAACACTTTCCACAGCTCTCCTCTACCGTGAACTCCAGGAAGAACTTGGCCATAGAAACCATGCAGTCATCTTCGTCGATGACGATCATACCACCTGATCCCATCATGGATCCGGCCGCGATCAGGTTGTCAAAGTCGATGGGTGTACTCAGGTGTTTTTCTGTGAGGCAACCACCAGAAGGGCCTCCGGTCTGAACGGCCTTGAACTTCTTGCCGTTCTTGATGCCACCGCCGATTTCAAAGATGACCTCACGCAGGGTGGTACCCATGGGGACTTCAATCAAACCGACGTTATTAATCTTACCGGCAAGGGCAAACACCTTGGTACCTTTGGATTTCTCCGTGCCAATCTCACTGAACCACTTGGCTCCCTTGAGAAAAATGACCGGCACATTGGCGAGGGTTTCTACGTTATTGACATTGGTGGGTTTACCCTTATAGCCGGATTCAGCCGGAAAAGGGGGTTTTAAGGTCGGCTCGCCGCGCAGGCCTTCCATCGAATGGATGAGGGCTGTTTCCTCACCGCAAACGAAAGCTCCGGCACCGTAACGCAACTCAATATCAAAGTCAAAATCAGATCCCAGGATATTCTTTCCAAGCAGGCCGTACTCACGCGCCTGGTCGAGGGCAATTTTCAGTCGTTCAATGGCCAGCGGGTACTCAGCACGGATGTATATCAAGCCTTTGGATGAGCCGATACAATATCCGCAGATGGCCATGGCTTCGAGGACGGAATGCGGATCACCTTCCAGAATGGAACGGTCCATGAAAGCACCCGGGTCGCCTTCGTCGGCATTACACACGACGTATTTCTCATCCGCTTCGTTCTTGCGGGCGAGGCTCCATTTCAGTCCGGCCGGAAAACCACCGCCTCCCCTGCCGCGAAGGCCGGCATCCATGATGACCTTGATGGCCTGCTCCGGTGTCATCTCTGATAACACTTTTCCCAAGGCCGCATAGGCATCCCGTGCAATGGCTTCGTCAATGTTCTCCGGATTGATGAATCCGCAGTTGCGCAGGGCTATCCTCAATTGCTTCTTGTAAAAGCCCATGTGCTTTGAATCACTCACATGTGCTTGTTGTTCAGGATCCAGATAGAGCAAATGCTCAACCTTGCGGCCCTTCACCACGTGTTCAGCCACGATGGCAGCGGCATCCTCCGGCTTCACCTCTACATAAAATGTGTTATCCGGCATCACCTTCACGATGGGTCCTTTTTCACAGAAGCCGAAGCAGCCCGTCATAATGACCTGAACCTGATCCTCCAGGCCACGCGATTCGAGTTCCTTCCTCAGCTGCGTCACAATGGAATCGCTGGCCGAAGCCCGGCAACCTGTTCCACCGCATACAAGCAGATGCATATTGTATTTACTCATGATAGCCTCCTCAGTTGTTATTGGTTATCAATAGTTTCATAGTTCTGTGGAATGATGCCATCGACAAACTCACCGGTCTTGATGTATTTTTCGATGATTTCATCAGCTTTGCGCACATCTACTTCTCCGAACACCACAGGCTCCTGCCCCGGCAGGGTCACCTCGATGGTGGGTTCCGCATAGCAGTAACCCATGCATCCGGTTTGGGTTACGACAGCCTCGATGTTGCGCTTTTCCAGCTCATCAATGAGGAATTCCATCGTTTGCTTGGCCCCCGATGCGATGCCGCAGGTAGCCATGGCAACCTTCACCTGCACCAGCTGTTCCGGCCGGTCGCTTTTTTCCCGCAGGCTGATCCTGCCCTGCACCTCCTCTTTGAGGCGCATCAGGTCTGCCAAAGATTTAACTTTTGTCATCTCGTTCAAAAATTGGTTGTTAGGTTTCTTATGATTCTAAGGATGATGCATCCTGTTGTTATGTCAATGTTTTGATATTCTCGTTTATCATCTCGGTCAGGAATTTCCTGACTTCAGAGATGTGCAGGGGTGTGCCGCCCAGTACTTCCTTGATTTCCTGGCTGCTGACCTCATAGCATCCACCATCTTTCTGATAGGCCAGCGTCCATTGCCGCTCCGGATGTGAAGACAACAGAAACACGAAGGCATCAGCAATGTCTCCTTCAGGCAGGCAGTCCAGATGGTCCTGACGGAAAACCGCTTCCACCTTTGTGCCTTTACCTGGTTCTGATTCCAGCCGGAATTCACCGCCTGTCAGGGTGACATTTTGTTTCAGCAGCGGTAGTCCCAGTCCGATCTTTCGTGTCTTGCGACTGCTGAAATATGGATCTGTCGCTTTTTCCAGGGTTTCCTTGTCCATGCCGGCCCCATCATCTTGAATAAGCATCACATAAGTCTGGTGCTTTTGCGAGGATTCAAGCCTGATGCGGATGTGTGTGGCACCGGCCCTGACCGCATTCTCTGCGATATCCAGCATATGCATCGCCATGTTTTTCATTGCGTCAGCACCCTCCTTCCTTCTTTCTGATGCAGGGCCAACCGCAGTTCAGTAAAACTGATCTCCGCCACCCATAATTCAGAATACTGCGTCCCGATCTGCTCCGGATAATGGGCATCTGAATTTCTGATCAATGTAGCGGACCTCAGGCTTCCATGTTGCGCCAGCAGGCCTGCCATATTCGTTCTGGCCGTAATCTCGAAGGCGTCGGCTGCGAGCGATGGCGGAATAAAGCCCAATTGGCTGATCAAGCTGAAGCGGGGCCTGTCAATGTGAGCCGGAATAAACAACCCACCCAACCCATGCACTGCCAGCGCCACCTGGTTAATGGATTGATCCAGGGCAGCGTGAAGGAGGCCGGGTTCCTCATAAATGATCTCTTCCAACTCGTTCACAACAATCTGATATCCAAAACGTTTAGGATCATTTGGAATAAAGCTGCGATGCCGGTCCAGGTAATCCTGAAACACCCCCAGCATTTCCACATTTTCAAAGAGCGCGAGGCAATGCACTTCTTCCTTTGTTGTCACTTCTGCTCCACCGATCGCCAGGAGGCCTGCCTCATGGGCCATCCGTATGATCTCCGGAGCCTGGCGGGTGGCGTTATGATCCGTCACCGCGATCATCTCCAGCCCTTTGCTCCTGGCTTCCTGCACGATGCGCCCCGGACTCATGCCCAGGTCGGCGCAGGGAGACAAGACCGTGTGTATGTGCAGGTCAGCCTTGACCTTTTTCATGCTTTGCCGAGCAAGTTATACAATTTCCCGGCCAACTCAAATGCCGGCAGGGAAGTAAGTCCAATGGGCAGCCCATCCTCCCGGGCCTGTACCAGCATATCCTCGTCCGGCTGGTTATCGTTGACCAGGATAATGGCAGCCAGATCTTTGAGGGAGGCCACTGCCACTGCGTTGCGGTGGGTTTGCAGGGTAATCCAGATCTGGTTTTCCTTCGCCTTTCCCATCACATCGCTGAGAAGATCAGACATATATGCTCCATCCACTTCCCGCTCCAGTCCGGCTGGTCCTGTTAGAGACCTGACTTGCAATACCTCAAAAACATCAATGACTTTCATCTTCTTAGCCTTTTATTTTTTCATCGCCCCAGATCGATTTCATGATCTGAATCGATTCCGAAGCGTCCATGATCCCTTGCTCTTCGAAACGGCGCTGGATAAAGATGCATTGGTTGACGCTTCCCATATCCCGGACGATATCCTCGGCCAGTGTCTGGCAATCCGGCGTTCCGCAGGCGCCACAGTCGACACCGGGCAGGATCTTCATCAACTCCCTGATTCGCTGCAGTTTCTCCATTGCAATGGTACGGTCGCTGGACAATTGCTGCACCGGCCTGGGCTCGATGCGGTTAATACCCAGTTGCCCGCCTATTTCATCCTGAAAAGCATGCCATGTATCCTTTGCGGCTGTATCCGGAATATCCCGTGCCGACAGTTCCTGCATATGATTATGCAGCCGCTCCACGGTCAGGAAGCGATCGCCGGTTAGCAGCACACCCCCGGCACAACTCTCGTCACAGGCGCGCAGTTCCAGGTAATCCACGTCGTCCATCTCGTCATTCTCAACCCGTTCAAGGAAGGAAATGACGTGATGTATGCCATCCACGGCAACAGCGCGGCCTGCAACGCGGCTGCTTTCGCCCTTGGTGAGGCTCCAGATGAGATCAGCCGGTACCACCGTACTGTGATCAGGCAGCATGCAGCTTTCGTCATTACCCTGGATCGCTTTTCTGAGCACCTTATTATACAGGTAATTCATATTGATGATGCCATTGATCGGCGAGGGGTTACCATCGGCAGGGCTCTTGACAGAAGCGATCTTGGCAGCACAGGGTGTCACATAGAATATTCCTATCTGATGATCGGCGAGGCCATCCACAGACAATTGCCTGCGTATATTCAAGGCAGCCACTTCAAGAGGAGGTTTCAGGGGCAGGATGTGATCCACCAGGGCAGGGAATTTCACCTGGATCAGGCGGATGATGGCCGGGCAGAATGAGGAGATCAGCGGCTTTGCAATACCCTGTTGGCGCTGATGATCCAGGATGACCTGGTGCAACAGGCTGACACCTTTTTCCACCTCAAACACTTGCGTAAATCCCAGTTCCAGCAGGACGCTGAATATCTGCTGGGCAGGGATACTATCCGGTACCTGGCCGATCATCACTGCTGGCAGCAGGGCAACACGGCAGCGGTATTCGAAGATACGGTTGAAATCGTCCTGCTCAATGATGATGGCGCCAACGGGGCATACCCTGTAGCATTCGCCGCAGTCGACACATCTTTCGTCCAGCAGCACCGCCTTTCCTTTGCGCACCCGGATGGCCTGGGTGGGACAGGACATCATGCAGCGGGAGCATCCTGTGCAGACCTCCGTTTGTATCTTTAAGGCATGATGAAACCTGGATTCCATATTTATGAATGTCTGTTATTCAGATAATTGACAATTTCAACAACTGTTCCTTGGCCTACTTCACTGGAAATCCGGAGCACATCGGCATTCTTCTCCATATTGTACAAGCCCATTCCGGCCCCGAATCCCATCTCACGCACCGCGGGGGATGCAGTGGAATAACCCTTTTCCTTAGCCTTCGCGATATCTTCGATGCCCGGTCCAACATCACACAGTCTCAACACAATCCGGTCCTCGAAGACCACTGCATCCAGGGTCCCACGGTAAGCGTGCGCTACGATATTAACTTCTGCTTCATACAGTGCGATAACGGTCCGCTTGATGATGGCAGGCTCGATGCCCAACTGCTTCATTACCTTCTTAATCTCGCTCGAAGCCTGTCCTGCTTTGTCGAAGTTACCGCCCTCTATGTCGAAGACATATCTCATATTTCAATAAACAGGTTGAAGTCCATGGGTAAACAATAGTCCGCTGGTCCGAAACATAGAAAAGCTTGTTTCTATGATGGTGATACCAAGATCATTGGCCAGTTCACACATTTCCGGACTTGCCTTCTTGCCTCTGACCAGCAGGACGACACCTATGTCTGCCATCTCAGCAGTGCGTACCGTCTGAAGGTTGGCCAGGCCGGTGATCAGCAGGTGCTGGCTGGCATGCAAGGTCAGCACATCACTCATTAGATCTGAGGCGAATCCATAATAAATATCCTGATTATGAACAGATTCACCACATACGAGCTTGCCACCGACCAGATCCATCATTTCCTGCACCTTCATGATTACTCAGCTTTTTGTATGTCCTTGTTATGCCTCAATTACTTCAAATCTGCTGCAAAGGTATAACCTAAAATCTTTCGCTCAAAGAATTTTTTGTGAAAATATTAACAATGTTACAAAAATAACAACTACAAGTCTATTTAACTCAATAGAAACAACTTATGCAGACGAATGCGGCTTTCTTTTCGATCTGTCAGCTGTGCTACACAAGTCCCTGCGCACACCCTGATCTGCTTTTTCAATGTGACGACTTTCGTCTTAGCTTTGCAATTAAATACATCCGGGAAATCACATGGCCGCATTTTACCAGGAAAAACATTTTCTTCAGAATACCATGTGGATGGGAATAGTTTTCACAGGCATGCTGCTGCTTCTCAGCCAAGATGTAAAGGCACAGGACCAACGTGCCCAGCTACCGGAAGCAGTGCAGCAAAGCTATGTGGAGCTTAGCCTGGGGAATATCCACTATCCCTATACCGCAGCCCAACTACAGCCGGATTATGACCTGTTGGGCCTGAGCATACCTCATACAGCGGTCAGACTGGTCCTGGCTGGTTATCAGTTCAATTCCCATCTTTCTGCCCAGATCACGTATATGCGACCGGTCCGGTTTGTAGAATACACCTACCGTCACCGTATTCATGGCTATGCCACCTCCAGTACGATACATACCAATACAGGTGGCATCACCATGAAGTACAGGATCTTTCCGGACCAGCATTTCAGCCTGTATGCAGAGGCCGGACTGGGTGTCCTCACACGCCGGGGCATCTTTGATGAGGTCTCCCATCAGGATGTGGTAAAAAGTGCGACCTATGCCAGCTATCTGCTCGGGGCTGGCTTCCAGGTGCATCTTGACAAAAGTCTGGGATTGCAGCTTTGCTATAACTACAGTCCGGCAGTGGCGTCCCGCCAGCAGCCATACACCCTTTTTGTGGGTGCAGGACTCTCCTACTACCCACAGGCGAGGTCTCACCACCAGATGCACCGCTTTGCAGAACGTAGATACCAGCATCCCCGGCAATGGTTGCAGGCCGGGATCACACACCAAATCCTGGGTTATGGCGCCAATTACCTGGTTTCTCAGGGACCTGTCCCAATTTTTTGGGGTGGCGATGCCCAGGTCAGACAGGGCGCTTCCCTGCAATATCAGCGAAACATCTACCATGCAGCAAGGTTTTTCAGCATGGACTGGGGCATGAATGCATCCATATGGCAAAGCCGGGTAAGGAAGGAATGGATGTATACCTTTTCCATTTATCCGGCATTCAGGTTTCATTTCCTGCGTACACAGAAGCTGGATGCCTATTTCTTCTATGTTGTGGCCGGGCCAACCTATATTTCGCGCCGCGAACTGGATGATTATCAAATCGGAGAGCACTTCACATTTGTGGATAATATGGGCATCGGGATTTTTACCGGGCCAGCACGCCGTCTGAACGCCGAACTCCGGATAGGGCACTATTCCAATGGCAATCTCTTTGATCAGAACCCGGGTGTCATGATCCCGCCTTCGGTGAATATAGGGTTCGTATTCTAGGAAGAGGAAGAGGAAGAGGAAGAGGAAGAGGAAGAGGAAGAGGAAGAGGAAGA
>ERZ795032.1329-NODE-1329-length-17671-cov-5.295470_pt1 | contig 17671 bp, 12 predicted proteins | sample MGYA00375124_ERZ795032 | MGnify/ENA primary metagenome ERZ795032 (study PRJEB30167, sample SAMN05720154) | activated sludge metagenome | isolation source: Anaerobic digester | place: China | collected 2015-12-16 ...
TAAATTTCAACCTTGCAGGAATATAACGATATTCTATGCTTGTATTTTTTGTACGATTATTCCAGTTACAAATAGTAAGTTCATTTGCAGGAGATGAATCCTTAAAAGCCACTGCGTAGCCACCATCTATAAAACAACCTCTATTTAATCTTTCAACGCCATTAACTTTCACACAACATAAAGCTCTATTAAAGCAGCACCAGCATTATTTCTTTCAAGCCCCTGTACAATACTTAATTCATCACCTGCGAGTGTAAAGGCCACTTCTGCACCTGTCCCCATGAGTTTTACGGCGCTTCCCTTATAAAATTTTCTATTATATATTGTTAATTTATCTCCAATAAACGACATATTACTATGTAGTATTGTATCTGCCAGACTATTCCTAACAAAATCATCCACACTTGAAACAAACTTTCATCATTTGGTGCAATATAGGAAATTATATTATCCTCTGAACATCCATCATCACATTCAATTATTTGGCTTACTACGGTGAATTACAGATTTCAAAGGGTATGATCAACGGACTTAGCAAAGAATTCTCCACCAAGACGGAGGAAGAACAGAAAAAGCGTTTGCCGATCTTCTGCTCTCACCTGTGATAAACGCGATTTCACAAATGCCAGGGTCAACGGTAAAACGTTCAGATTGCCATATGCGCCACACCTGCCATAACCCTGTATTTCGCCAGAAAACACAAAGGGCATAAAGGCATAGCCGGAACTCCGGTCGAACATTACCACGGTACACTGGTGCATGACCACGATATTACATTCTACTGTTATGGGGACAATCACCAAGAGTGCCTAATCCATGTACTCCGTCATCTGAAGGACACCATGGAGAACGAGCCAAATCTCAAATGGAGCCAAAGGATGCGGAAATTGTTGCAGGAGATGATCCACTATAGGAAAGGTCTTTCAGAGGAAAGCCCCTATCCTGACCCCGATAAAGTGAAAGAGTTCGAGAACAGGTACATTGAAATATTGGAGCTAGCGAAGGAAGAGTACGAATACGAGCCGCCAAGCAATTATTACAAGGATGGGTATAACCTCTATAAAAGGCTGGATGAGTATAGAAATAGTCATCTGCTGTTTTTGCACGACATAAGAAACCCAACAAACAATAACCTATGCGAGCGCAAAACTTCTTGACCACAGTACTTTCAGCCAAATTATATAATGCTTCAAGCTTAGGAAAATCGCATCGTACAAATTTTACATTTATATTTCCATATAATAATTAACCTCAGGTATATTTTTTTTGAATCCTGCTTTTTCATATGCTTTTCTAGCAGGTAAGTGTGCTGCATCTCCTCCTGTTGTCACCTTAACATACTTCAATTTATGCTTTTTCATTTCCTCTATTACATATTTATACATGTTTCCTGCTATACCTTTGCCTTGAAATTTTGGATCGACTGCATTATTGCAAATTATTCCAGAACTATTAGATTTGTCAACGTAATATGTAATAAATCCTGCAATTACGCCATTTATTTCTGCTAAAAGGACTCTAGCACCACTTTGGGGTTTGAAGCTTTCATATATCTGCCTTGCTTTTTCTTTTTTCCAATCCGGATATTCGCAATTATATATAATATCTCCCAGTTCATTCTTGTAGCCCTCAAAAATAGGTTGCCATGCATTAATAGCGATTTCAACAACTCTTTCAATATCCTTGTCTTCTGCTTCAATAATAGAGCAATTATAAATTTGTTGTTCTAGCATATTCAAATTCCTCCTCTTCCTAGTTCTAATATTCACTATTTCTACAAATCCCCATGTCAACAAGTGAGTCGATAACTGCCTTACTATACATGGCATCCCCGCCGCTTCCCTTGCCTATATGACAATCATCGCTGCTCCATTTAACTGATGTAAATTTAATATTAATTATATCACCTTTTACGGGTATATCAAAAGTAAATTTCAACCTTGCAGGAATATAACGATATTCTATGCTTGTATTTTTTGTACGGTTATTCCAGTTACAAATTGTAAGTTCATTTGCAGGAGATGAATCCTTAAAAGCCACTGCATAACCTCCATCTATAAAACAACCTCTATTTAATCTTTCAACGCCATTAACTTTCATAGAGAAATTTCTCAGCATTGTTCCATAAGCTTCATGAATATCAAAATTAGATGAATCAACAATGGGATATTCTGCCGCTCCGGTAGAAATATCAAGGCTCTTGTAACCTATGTATGCATTTGCATCTTTCTCCTGTGAATATTGCCAATTTTGAATATGCTTATAGTTGCCCACATGAAAACATTTTTTTAAATGAGCAAGCTCAATGATTTTTTCTGTATATCCCATCAACACTCTTTCATAATAATTGGACAGGCCGGTATCAACAAGACCAATCCGGGCTCTGGGATTATAGCTTCTTATTCCATCAATACAGTCACTTAATGTATTAATAAATCTATCGATCCTTTTTACCCTAACAGTTTTACCGGCAAGTTCACTCAAGGAAGTAATGCCTTCTATATTTTCAGGAATTAATTTTTCTTTAAAGGTTGCTGTATTTGTTGAAATATCCCATGTATCAATAATTCTAATTGCAACTGTTCTATTATCACCATGATAATCTCCAATGGCAAGAATATCGCCTTTTTTGATATCTGTAAGCGTTGCCCCTACGTTATCAATAGTCAGACTGTTTTCTCCCGTTTCTCTTATTACCATGTTTGCAGTCTCTATAACATAATTTCCATCATCAGAATATTTACAAGACTTTAGAAATAGTGTATGATATCTTCGTATTTCAGCCTCTGTAACTCCGGTAATTTGGCGGGTCGCAACAAATTTTCCGGCTTCCCAGTCATCATTTGTGCCAAATGCTAAAAATACAATGTCCGGCTTAAACTTCATCATTGTATTGAAATTTAATAAGTTATGCGTATAAAATTTTTCAGTTGTCCAACCCCCTATTCCCGCATTCATAAAGTGGTGAAAACGGTTTGTCGCAAAGTTTATTATAAAATATGGAGTTCCTGAAGATGCTCTGGAGTCAAGATTCTTAATCTTAAATTTGAAAGTTCTGTTTGCATAAGTATCAAATTTCCACGTCTTTACTGCCCTTTCATCGGTATACCTAAAGTCCAGCCCACTACTAATGCCAGAAGGCTTTGCAGGATCAAAAGCCACTACATCATCTCCATAGCAGCTCTCTAAAGGAGAATTTATATTAGCCGATACTTCTCCTACTGTAGATTTTGTATAACTGATATTTTCACCATAACTAAAAGCAGCAGCTATATTTGTGCCATCCGCAGGAGCATGTTCAAACCATATTACATGATGCACCTCAATTTCTCCAGTTTCCGGATTTGTGCCATATTTTCTAATAATCATATAGTCCTGCGTGCTGTCAAATGCAGCTCCATAACCTGAATCATTAATCTTACCTGTCACTTGTACACCATCTATGGTAACAGTATGATTGTAAGTAAAGCAACGTTCGAGGTCAAATTTTACAGTTTGACCATCACCTGTAAATATTTTAGTTTCACTTCCACAAGGCAGCTCATTGTAATTTGAAAATCTATCATGTAAAACACCATCAACATAAAGCTCTATTAAAGCAGCACCGGCATTATTTCTCTCAAGCCCCTGTACAATACTTAATTCATCACCTGCGAGTGTAAAGGCCACTTCTGCACCTGTCCCCATTAGTTTCACGGCGTTTCCTTTATAGAATTTCCTGTTGAATATTGTTAATTTATCACCAATAAACGACATATTACTATGTAGTATTGTATCTGCTAGACTATTCCTGATAAAATCATCCACACTTGAAACAAAGCTTTCATCAAGCAGTCCTTCTCCCCAGGGTATACTGTCTCCGGCAAAGGCAAATCGCAACTGTTCAGTTGGAATATACCTGCCTTCCGGTGTATGCATGTTGGTACAATAATGTTGATTCTCATTAGTAATTTTCATATCTTATTATTCCTTTTTAGTAACAATTTTCGCAATTTTTGCTTTGAGTTTCTCATCATATAAAATATCAGCTTTGCTTTTATCATTTGGTGCAATATAGGAAACTATCTTATTTTTTGAACATCCATCATTACATTCAATTATTTTACTTACTAATGATTTTCCATATTCCTCATAATTTGGATGTACAAAAAAATCCAGTATTTTTTTACTTCTTTCGTTATCGGTTAGATTAGTTGTACTACTTTTTGTATTACTACCTTCAGTATTACTCCCTTCAGTACTGTACCCATTTGCTTTATTATAAAGGGTTGCAGCACCCACTATACGTCCTAAACCATTTTCAATACAATAAAACTGTCCTTCTCCTGTCTCCATCTTATTTATCAAATCGATGATTTGGCATTCTACAGCCGTACCTTTATAAATTGATGCATTATAATCTTTTATCATAACAGTACTTTCAACCAGGTTATATAATGCTTCTAGTTTAGGTAAGTCACCGCGGATAACCCTTCGGATAACAATCCCACTCCCATCATTCTGTTGCTTTTTATAATAATTATCATCAAATTCTTTTTCATCAATATTGCAATTTATCAATCTTCTCATAATGCACGTATCATTCAAGGTTCCATTATTGTATGGCTGCCATCCGTTTTTTTCATATATTTTATATGCCATCGGATTGGATACTGCAAGATATACAGCTTGTAAACCCGGCTCACTATCCATGAATTGTATGCAATACTTCATAATGCATCCGCATATGCCTTTATTTCTATGCTTTTCAGAAGTAGATACCATGCCATATGTACCAACATCATCGGATACCGTATACCACATCAGAGAAACAATTTCTCCACCTATTTCTCCTATAAAAAACACATCTTTACATTGATCGGCAACATCACCGTTTACTCTCTTATATGTATCCTGTCTCCAAGGCATTTTGGGATTTATGTAAGAGAATATCCTGTCTTCATATTTATCTGCAGGAGATTTTACTGCTTTTATTGTCAGCCATTCTCCATTTTTTAACTCTTCTTTTTCTGTGAATATAACCATTATCATTTCACCTCTTATAATCCAAGTATCTTTTCCATATTTCCATAAAATATCTTTTCCCTTAACTCCTGTGAAAAATTTAATTTGTCCATTAGAACATTAAACTTGTTGACAGCTTCAGGTATTCTCTCGTAATGGTCATCTACTCCAAAAACAAACTTTTCCTTTGCCATTTCCCAATATGTTAAGGTTTCAAAGAACCAAGGTTTCAACTCATATAAAAGATTAATTGCACCGCTCAAATCAAAAAACACATTTGGGTTTGCCCTTGCAACCATGCAAGCTTCATTATACCAAGGTACACCCAGATGTGCTCCAATTATTTTTAATTTAGGGAATGCTCTGGCAATAGCGTCAAGAAAAATCGGCTGCATTCTTTCACAGGCAACATCATGTTTTACATCCAGTGGATTAAATATCTTTATGCCGGTATGAAAGAGGATAGGCATATTTAGTTCTTCAGCCCTTTTATATATAGGGTAATATTCTTTATCACTATAATTTTTTCTCGGACTGATTGTTTTCAACCCTCTAAAACCCTGTTCATACAGTTCATCTACAAGGTGCCATGAATCAATTCCAAGGCGTATAAACCCAAACCCGACTATCATGTCAGGATAAATGTTGAAAGCCTGCTTTACTTCATCATTTCCCGGTTGACCAAATGGTTTTCCTGCACCTGATAAGCAAATTTTAACAATACCGGCGTCTTTTGATCTTTTAATCAAGTCTTCCAAAGTATGTGGATTTGAGTAGTAATGCTGATGTGCATCAATTTTTTTCATATAAAACCCCTCCAATTTAGTTATTATTATTTATTTGAAACAACCGTATATTCATTTGCGATTATTTTATAATTTTTCTATTCTTACAACTCGCTCCTCTTTAACTGCAATGTCGGCATTAAAGCCAATCAAATGACCGTACATCGAATCTTCAATGCTTGTACAGGAGATTGATGTTTCCTTTCCCAATGCCAGGTTTATAAAGTCACTGATTATCCTTGTGTCTCCTCCACCATGACCGTCAAGAGAACAATTGATATCCACAACCTCTTCAGTGTATCTCTCATCGAGATCAAGCTTGGGTTTTCGTATAATAAATTGCTGTTTCATAAACTGTCCAATTATCATACCTTTTGTACCCTCAAGTCTTATGTAACGTTCACCATATGGAGTTCCAGCGTCTAAGCCAAATGTCGCAACACTTCCATCTTCAAACTGCACACTGACATTCTGTGTGTCATACTGGTCATTGTCAAGATAATATACACATCGTCCAAAGCGATCGTCGGATTTTAAGTACTTGACCTTTTCCTCAAAAGGAATTGTTTTTCCTGATAAATCTGTACCCTTTTCTATAATGGCACGCCATGAGTATACATCGAAATCATCTCTTTTCAAGTAATTGAGATTAGCGGAATATGGGCACTCCGATTCGATTTCGCAATCTACAATGCATTTTTTTCCAGCACCCTCCGGCGCTTTTTCTGCTTTGTATTCAAAAAGGCTTCCCATGCTTGATACTTTTACCGGTCTTACACCGCTTTTAAACCATGTAAGAAGGTCCATATCATGACAGCTTTTCGCCATTAGTATTTTAGAACCGCATTCAACGGAATTACCCCATTTTCCACGTATGAATGCTGCTGCCATATGGTAGTTTGCAACAGACTCTGAAGCATAAATATGCTTAATTTCTCCTATTTCACCGTTTACAACACGCTGCTTTATTGTGCTATAGAATGGAGTATATCTGAGCACATGACATACCATTAATTTTGCATTGTATTTTACTGATGTATTGTACAACTCGAAAAGTTCTTCCTTATTGAGGCACATGGGCTTTTCAAGCATTACACACTTGCCCCTTCTTAAAAGAGGAAGAGCAGTTTTTACATGCATGTTGTCCATCGTACCGTTTATTGCCCCGTCGAATTCGACTCTGTTCTCTAAAAGTTCATCAACACTGGAAAAACAGTTTTTGGAATCAATATTAAATTTTTCTGCCGCAATATTCCTGCGAAATTCGTTTGGATCAACAACTGCAACTATCTTTGTGCCGCCATGCTTTAATGCATGACTTGAATATTGCGTGCCTCTGGAACCGGCACCTATAAGAGCAATTTTAAATTCCATTTTCATATCCTAGACATATTCAAGAAATATGCCATACTCCTTCTATATTTTCTATTATGCTTTTTGTTATATTTTAATTACATTTTATCTATTGAAAAATGTTCTTAATAACAATGCTCCCTCTTCTCTAGTATATTACACCCTCGGAAAATCACAAAGTATTAAATTTGCATATTTCAAAGTACAACATTTTTGCTTCACCCTACTTTTTTGATAGTTGCAACTTTGGGCTTGAGATAGAGTGCCTGCTATAGCTTCTTATTATGGCTTTCCAGTTCACTTATGGATGAAAAATCATAAACTTCAGTTTAATATTCACTTGGATGTTATGTAATAAATTATAATCCAAGTATCCGTTCCATATTTCCATGGAATATTTTCTCCCTTAACTCCCGTGAAAAGCTTAATTTATCCATTAGAATATTAAACTTATTAACTGCTCCCTGTATTCCCTCATAATGGTCATCTACCCCGAAAATAAACTTTTCCTTAGCCATATTCCAGTATGTTAGAGTATCAAAAAAACACATTTCCATTTCATATAAAATATTAATTGCTCCACTCAAGTCAAAATAAACATTAGGATTGGCTCTTGCAACCATGCATGCTTCATTGTACCAGGGAACGCCTATATGTGCTCCGATTATGTTTAAATTTGGAAAGGCTCTTGCGATTCCATCCAAAAATATTGGCCGCATCCTTTCACATGCAGTGTCAAAGTCTCCATTTCCGGATCCCCGTCCCATTATTCCGGTGTGGAAAAGTATTGGCATCTTGTACCTGGCCGCCTTTTCATAAACAAAATAGTATTCCTTATCACTATAATTCTTCTTAGGATTTATGACCTTTAGACCTTTAAATCCTTCATCATGAAGATGATCTACCAGACTTGGAGGGTCTATACCAAGACGCACATATCCAAACCCTACAATCATGTCAGGATAAAGATTGAAGGTCTGCTTTACTGCATCATTTCCAGGCTGATTAAATTGTTCTCCACAAGCAGATAAACAAACTTTATAAATACCGACATCCTTTGACCTTTTAATCAAATCTTCAAGAGTATGTGTCTTTGAGTAATAATGTTGATGTGCATCTATTATTTTCATAATTAATTGTTCCTTTCGCTGTTAAATTAATATCATTACTACTATTTTAACAAAGCGTCAAGAAGTTTCCCGCTTCTACAAGCGGGAGCTGAATTGGCGCAAATTATAATAGCAACCTGTTCAGTGGAGGATTACAAGACCCTCACTGAATCTCCGAACGAAGCAAGTTTACTACAATACAAAAATCACGGTTCAACATTCATTTTGTTATTATTGTGAGCTAAAGCTCTTCTCATATAATCATCCAGAAGCTCTATTTCAAATTCCTTAGTAATATCTGATATTGTAAACTCATCTGTTTCGCTAGAAAGCATTACTGAGCCAAGGTATCCAGGATCTGTCAGCTTTACTTTAGGCCCATATTTTGCTTTTATTCTCTTAAGTTTTTCCCAATTATAATCTAAATGTACAACACAGTAATCTAAATTAACCATCGCTGTAACAAAATCATGGTAATTTGTACTTGAAGCTATTATCTCACCGACCGGAGAAATAATTGTATTTTGAAGTCCTGCAACACAACCTGCAAAGTAGGAACGGCATGAATAAGCCCAATAATTCTGCATTAAACCTCCATGATACATTGATGAGAAAAGAATAATGTCCGGTTTTGCTTTAACATATCTTAATCTTAGTTCATCAAAATTAAGATCAAAACATATAGCACAAGCAACACGTCCAAAATCGCAATCAATAATGGGAGCATCCTTTCCACATAATATCCCGCTCTCTGTTGTTTCTTCAATCACTACATAGTTTTTGTTATAGATTCCAACTACTTTGCCAGTACGATCAATAATTTGTGTAGAATTTCTCAATGTACCGTCTCCTGCTTCTCTTATTGCGGAATAAGCTATATAGCAGTTATTATTTAGTGCTATGTTAGAAAAAAACTCCAACATTTGATTTCCTCTGTTTTTATAGTATTCTGTCTTCTCCTTTTCCAGCTTTGGATAATTTAAAGGCCTATCACACCCTTCAGGTAAAACAATTATATCCGGCTTATCAGGCAAGACCTGATCCAGTTCGTGTTTCCAATAACTTATTACTTTTTCTACTGTCTGAGAATAGTCAATATCAATATCCGATAAAACTGGGCGTGCGCCAATTGAACTTACTTTTGTATATCTAGCCATATTATGGTTATCCTCCTGCTTAGAGGCCTTCTCCTCTTGAATTATCTCTTTGTCATTACCAACTTCCCCTTATATTTCCTTCTCTATCTGCAATCATACTTCCCTTTGTAGCTATTAATTATATAAAACTTTCAATAAGTTTTAATGACCAGCTGGTTTTGCACAATCGTTAATATAATCTATAATCCTAATATTTTTGCCATATTTCCATAGAAAATCTTTTCTCTTAATTCCTCTGAAAACTCTAGTTTATCAAATAATGCATTAAATTTATCAATTGCACCCGGTATTCTCTCATAATGATCATCCACTCCAAAAACAAACCTTTCTTTTGCACTTTCCCAGTGTGACAATGTCTTAAAAAACCATGGCTCAAATTCGTATAAAAGGTTAATAGCGCCGCTTAAATCATACAAAACATTTTTCCGGTTAAATGCCGCCACTGCACATGCTTCGTCATACCAGGGTACACCAAGATGCGCTCCAATTATATTTAATTTTGGGAATGCTCTTGCAATACTATCAAGGTAAATTGGCCGCATTCTTTCACAGGCAACATCATGTTTTATATCTGCAGGATTGCTTATTTTCATACCGGTATGAAAAAGTATAGGCATTTTTAATTCTTCAGCTCTTTTATATATAGGATAATATTCTTTATCACTATAATTTTTCCTCGGACTGATAGTCTTCAATCCTCTAAACCCCTGTTCATATAGTTCATCTACAAGGTGCCATGTATCAATTCCAAGACGTATAAACCCAAACCCTATAATTGTATTGGGATACTTCTCAAAAGCTTTTTTAACATCTTCGTTATACTTATCACATGAATAATCTCCCAACCCGCTCAAGCATATTTTAGTTATGCCTGCTCTTTCCGATCTTTCCACCAGTTCCTCGATAGTTTGCGGTTCCGGATAATAATGTTGATGTGCGTCAATGATTTGCATAAATCATTCCTCCTATTTTTTTAACGAAGTTTATTCAACTACAATAGCTATAGAATTCTTAATTTTTAACTTGATTGAAATTTTGTTTACCATATTTTCATCTTTTTTCCACTCAATCTCACTTTCTTTATTATTTTCTGGATCTACACCGTAAATTTTATTAACGGTAAAATCATCTTCTAAAAGAAGTTCAATTCCGATATCATTATAACAGTATCCATGCGTTTTATTTATCAAAGTTACAACATACCCACCAGATGGGATTTTGAATATGTTACCTTTATAATTATCATCTGAGATATTCAAACAATGTGCTTTAAGATACCATGAACGCTTCTTTAGCAGTTCTAATATTTTACCGTATCCCTTTAGTAAGGCAAGCCTTTCTTCATCATCGGCAGGAAGCATTTTTGCTGTTTCCTTAGTACCTTTTTTATCATCAGGTTTCCATTCAACATGCATCTGTGAGCCGCAAATAATTGCATTTTTAAGCGCCTCTTCAAGCTCTGTTATTTTTTCAGTTCTTCTTAGCAACAATATTATAGGCTTATTTAATGCGTAATATTGAACTGTTCCCAGCCATTCCCAACTGCATTCAGCCATTAAGCCATCAATATATCTCATTACTTCAAGGCTCGTTGGCCCATTGCCCCATATGGATTTACCTCTATTTTTAATTTTTTCATAGATTAACTTACTAATTTTTTCTATAGCAAAACCAATCATATACGAAGGCCTGTCGTTTACAGCCGTAATACCATCATCATGATTCATATCAAAATGCCTGAAATGCAATTCATCAAAAAACAAACCATCGCACTCCGGAAAGTAGTTTAGTATCTTCTCTGTCTGGTAAATGATATTTTGACCCCAGCTCAAACCCGGATCAGGATTCATGGGGTTATTCAGATAATAATTTTTGAAGCATGGAAGTCCATCAAGTCCAATTGCTTCAGAATCCTTATACTTTACTTTCTCATATTTATTTAATATAACTGCATTTATATATATAAATGCACCTACTCCATATTTATGCAACATTTCAATATAATCGTTTACATCTTTTCTTGTAATTTTCTTATTATTTGAACGCTTCATCATACAATTATCTATTTCCCAATATTCTGCATCAACCAACCTTTTCAAATTTAGTTTTGATATATCATAAGTATGTGAAATATCATTCCATTCTTCTTCCTCGGGAGCATATAACCCGTAATAAGGGAAAATATTTGCATGAATTTCCTGCCATTTAAGACCTTGCTGCAAAGCCCAATTTTTAATATTTTCTTCCGGCTGCAAAGTGGAACATAACATGGTACCTTCAGTTTCATAAATAGAATTGTTGTTTACATTAAAATATTCAGGATACAAATCATATATGGCCTTTAAAGAGCATCTCCAATCTCCTTCATGAATGGAAAAAATCATCGATGTCTTAGGTGAATCATATTTTGACAGCCTTAAGTTACAATATTTAACCACAAATGACAAAGGAGCATTTTCTCTGATATAATAATATTGTACCTGAGGTTTATATATATCAACAGGTTGGATTACAGTAATTCCATAGTTTTCATTTTTATTATAAAAACCTGCTAAAGGTAATGATATACTATCACCTAATTCACCTCTGAATTGATCCCCTCCATATATGAGCAGCTTATGATCTATTTCTTCCGGAAGTAAATCCGCATTGCTATAAGGTGCAAAACCAGTTATGTTTGCTTTAAAAAATGGAAGGACATAGACTACTTCAACTTCAGACATTTTAGGTTTAGAAGTTATTGGAGTACAATTTAATCTGATATTTCCATCCTCCATTTTTAATTCAATATTTAATTCTGTATCACATTTACAGGACGCCAAATTTATATATAAAACATTACTCTTATCACTTTTGTTTATTGAGTAACTTTTCATTTTCACATCATCAGGAGTAAAACATAATTGCCCGGCAGTTTTGTAATGAAGTGCAATGTATCCTTTTTCTCCATCCAGTATATCAATATTTTTTTCTTTAAGTAGAAATTCCACTATGTTGCCTGTTTCTCTGTCAATTTTTATATTAAGGCAATCATTATCAACATTAATATAACTATCATATTCGATAATGCTCAGGTATTGATTTTCATTTAAATTCATGCTATTATAACCCCTTTTTAAGTTGCTGTTCTTCATAATCTCCTCTCAATTTTTGAGTAAATGAATGTTTTTATGAAATCTCCCCAGGTAAAGAAATAAAATCCTTGCCTGGGGGGATTTTTGTGTTAAATTGTTATTAATTCAAATTCAATATTGATTTTTACTGTAAACTCTGAGTTATTACAATAAAATCAACTTTCTATTTCATGAACTTGTCTGCGAGCACTTTCCATCTTGATTGCCAATACTCATATGACTTCTGAACGCCTGCGCTCTTGAAATCTGCCAAAACATTTGCCTTTACAGTTTCGAAATCCTTCGGAGCTGCCATAACAAGCTTTGGAACAGAGTTAATAGCGATTTCGAGGAGAGCTGAGTCAATTCTTGCTATATCATCGGGAGCTGTACCGAAACCTTTTAAGATAGCTGTGTTACGGTTGCTTCCATCTTTAACCCCGCGAGCATAAAGAACCTCGTTCGGGTAGGAATAGTTAGCCTTGTCTCTATCACTGTAAAATTTAATATAGTCCTTGCCATTCTCGTTGAGACCTGCGGTAAAATATGATTTCGTCCTATCTAAGGCAGTGATGGAACCATCAGCACACTTAACTCCGCGTGCTACACCTACAATAGAGTAGAGAGTATAATTGTCAACACCTGTAGCTGCCCATTCATCGCCGCCAGCATTTATAAGGGCCATGGTTTTTTCCGTCAAGCATGCTTCCCCTTTATCATTATAATCCCAGTGTTCGCCTTTAATACCACTGTAGATAAGCCGGGCGGCTTCCGGGCTATTCAAGTAGTCGAGGAGCTTTATAGCAGCAATTTTATCCTTGCAGGTGGAAGCTATGCAAATGCAGTTACCGCCGATATCAAAAATGTTTTCAGTCATCCGTGCACCTTTCAAAGGTATAATTTCCCAACCTTTTGTGCTCATTGCATAATAATGATTGAGAATCTGACCATTCTCCATCTTCGTGCTGAAATCAGCTGAAGTCTGTATAAAGCTGTCAGGATCAAGAATACCTCTGTTGTATGCATCATTCATATATTTAGCCGCCAGCCAGTATGGGCCTTTTTCATCCAGGAACATATAGGATAAAGAATTATCTTCAATTTTTAAGGCAATATATGGATTATAGGTACTGACGCCTACAACGGAAAGTAATGGACCGTAGAATGGATAAAGCTGGTTCTCAACATTATAAAGGCTGAATGCATAGATGGGCTTACCATCAGCAGTTTTGGGATGGAGCTTTACAATCTGTTCAAGTGCATCCACAAAGTCACCAAAGTCATTCAGCTCAGGAGCGCCGATTTCTTTATAATAATCCCAAATTGTGTAGGTGCCAAGATTTGTAGCACGTGGGTTGCCTCCTGCCGGACCAATGGAATTTATTATACCATAAATACTTCCATCGCCGTTGTCGTATTTGTCCTTAAGAATTGTCCACATGATGTCATTTTCAGGTTTCTTAAGGTTAGTACAATATTTGTCTATGAGATCATTAAGTTTTAATACAAGACCACCAGAAGCAAGGATCTTATAATTCTCTGCATGATAGCAAGCGAGCAAATCAGTAGTATCACCACCTGCGATAAGCAAGTCAAACTTTGTCTTGTCAACGTAAGTGCTTGTAAGCTTTACACCGGACTGTTTTGTGAATTCTTTATAAACTGGGGTATTATAGAACTTTTCGTCATCTTCCGCAATGGTGGTAATGATGTTAAGTTCTACAGGTTCTTTTTCCTTTACCTCAGGGGCAGCTTTTGTAGTTGTATCTGCTTGATTGGATGAATTCTTGCCGGATGAACAAGCCACCATTGATAAAAGCATAAGAGCTGTGAGAATTACTGCCAATATTTTCTTCATTAAATTATGCCTCCTTTAAAATATATTGATATATTCTATATAGAAAGTCTTCTTCTCCAATTGCATGCTCATTGGGTTAAAAGCTTCTATAAATAGACAAATAATGATTTACCCTTTTACGGCACCTATCATGATACCCTTTACAAAATAACGCTGCATAAAAGGATATACTAATAAAATAGGTATAGTAATAACCGCAGTGACAGTCATACGAATAGCATCAGGGGTCAGGGAGACATCTACCTTTACACCGCTTTCAATACCTTCCCTGATGCGATCGGATAAACGCTGTGCTTCCTGTAAATATTCGTATAAGATAAGCTGTAATGGCTTTAAATTATTACGGGTCATATAAATCATTGCATCAAACCATGAATTCCATTGTCCTACCATGGTAAATACTACAATTGTCGCCAGGATGGGTTTTGAAAGTGGCATTATTATCCTAAACCAACACATAAGTATGCCTGCACCTTCAATTTTGGCTGACTCCTCAAGTGACTGGGGAAGCTGCTCAATAAAAGTCTTTATTAAAATCACATAATACGCAGAAACAGCACCAGGTAATATATACACTAAAAAGTTGTTACGCAAGCCGAGATATCGCATTACAAGATATGTGGGAATAAGACCTCCACCCACATACATCGTTAAAATAACAAAACGGTAAATGAACTTTCTAAAATACATCTTTTGCTGCGTCATCAAGTATGCAAAAAAGCCTGAGCAAAAAAGGGTTACAGAAGAACCTAATATAGTTCTGGTAACAGAAACCAATGCTGCTTGCGGAATTTCCTTAAGTTTTATGACATTTATATAGTTGTTAAATGTAAAACCGCGGACCCAAAGGGTTATTCCCTTCGTAGCAAGTACCGGATCACTGAGCGAATAACAAAGCATATAGTAAAATGGATAAACACAAAAAATTGAAAACATAATGACAATCAAAATATTTGATATATCGAACAATTTGGAACCAAAACTTTTTTTACCAATCATATTATCGACTCTCCTCTTACTTTCCTCGCCAGTTTATTGACTGTGAAAAGAAGTACAATACTGACAAGGGATTTTGCGATGCCTATAGCCGTTGCAAACGAATAGTCGTGGGTCATTAGGCCTATACGGTATATATACAGATCCAAAGCCTCAATTTTTGAAGCATTAAGAGGATTTTTAAAATTCAAGTATTTATCCAGACCAATAGATAATAGATTCCCCACTGATAGAAGAAGCAGTACAATATAAGTTTCCATGAGATTAGGCACTGTGATATGCCAAATACAGCGGAAGCGTCCTGCACCGTCAATTATCGCCGCTTCATAGAGTTCAGCATCAATACCGGCAATAGCGGCAAGATAAATAATTGTACCCCATCCCAGGCCCTTCCAAATGTCAAGGGTTGTCATGAATGTCCAGACGTAATTTGAATTTGAAAGGACAGTGTTTGGTTTATCGGTAATATTTAAAACCTGCATCAGGTTATTATACATACCGTTAGTGGAGAAAATAGCAAAGCACAGAGAATATGCAATTACCCAACTGATAAAATGAGGAAGCGTTACAAAGCTTTGAATGAATTTTTTAAATCTTAAATTACGAAGTTCGTTAAGGAGTATTGCAAATATAACTGGTAGTACCGAAGTTGCCAGCGACATAAAACTCATTGCAAGGGTGTTTTTAAGTACACGGATCATATCCTTATTGTAGCTGAATATATACTTAAAGTATTTTAATCCCACATATTCTGCCTGTGACAAAGATAGTCCCGGCTTATAATCAAAAAATGCAAATGACCACCCAAAAAGCGGCAGGTAGCAAAATACGAACACGAAAATTACAAACGGCAGAGCCAAAAGAGTTAACTTTATTCCTTCAATGCTTATTTTCCTTTTCCGAAGTGTTGAATCGAGGCCAATTTTCAATATTTACAACTCCTTTGTAAGTCATATTGAATTATTAATCCTTATAATAACTACATTGTATAATGAGTTAAAAAATGTGTCAATTTAACCTTTCTGTTATTTATGATACTTATCAACACTTATGAAGTTTATATCGTACATTTGTGTCACAGAATTGTACTATTTATTCAAAATTGTTCAATTCTATATATAACGCAAAAATGATTCGAAAAGGTACAAATTGAATTTTTACATACCTTCATTTAGGTGCAAGTATGCACCTTTATTCACTAAGGTAACATAAGCACATAAAATTTATATAATGTATTTTCTTTTGTGCATTATCTATAGTTTATATCTATTTCATGCCGGTTGCTCATCCAACGGCAGTGTTATAGTAACCCGCAGCCCGCATACATGGCCTCGCTCTACATGCACACCGTAGCCTGCACCATACTGAAGTCTCAACCTGCGGTTCGTATTCATAAGCCCTATACCATTGGAATCGTTGCCATTGCGCATCCGCTGGTTGAGTTGAGCTATATCTTCATCACTCATACCGCTTCCATTGTCATCTACGCAAATAATCATCGCATTATTTTGCTTAAATGCGCTAAGAATGATATTTCCTTGCCCTAAACTCTTCTCAAATCCATGGGTTATCGCATTTTCTACCAGTGGTTGTATAATAAGACGCAGTATCTTCGTATCCAGCAGACTCTCATCTACCCGCTTTTCATATATAATACCATCATCAAGGCGTGTGTTCATGATGTTTATGTATAAATCTATGGTTTCAAGCTCCTCACAAAGTGTGCAAACCGGTGTACTGCTTTTGAACATAGGTGAAATGATACCGCACAGCATTGTGATACAATCGGCAGCATTACGATTACCTTCAATAAGGCACATCCACTTTATGGTGCTGAGTGTATTGAATAAAAAGTGCGGGTTTATCTGATTCCGCAGAGCTTTTAGTTCTCCTTCACGTTTTTCCTGCTCTACTATCTCATTTTGTTTCTTAAGCTTTTGCATGTTCTTTAACATGTCATTGTAGCTCATGATAAGCATTGACAACTCATCATACCCTGTAGCAGGTAAAAGTTCATCACAGGATCCTTGACCAGTGCGGCGCATACTGCGTTTGAGCGTAATAAGCGGTTTGAATGCCTTACCGAGCCATAGGTAAAATAAAATGCATGCCAGGATGAAGCCCGGTATAATTATACACAAAAGCGTCTGTGATATCTCCGTTAATTCACTGAAATACTCCTGTAAAAGTATATCGCTTGTAATAATCAGCTTTGCATCCGGCATTGTCTCCCATATCATCTGGCTTTCTGTACCTGTGTCGGTATACTGCCCTTTATTGCTTCCGGTAATAATAT
>ERZ795032.1334-NODE-1334-length-17604-cov-4.327825_pt1 | contig 17604 bp, 16 predicted proteins | sample MGYA00375124_ERZ795032 | MGnify/ENA primary metagenome ERZ795032 (study PRJEB30167, sample SAMN05720154) | activated sludge metagenome | isolation source: Anaerobic digester | place: China | collected 2015-12-16 ...
CGTCGGCAGTGGAGCCGTATTCGGCACGACCCCCACCATGTCGCCCAGCCCTCTCGCGGCGAGATTGGCGCTGTCCTTCCCGGAACAGACCCATACACGGTCGCAGCGGGAGAGGATCCGGCGTTCCTGGTGCTCCAGGAACAGGGCCTCCCGCCGGAGCCTCTCCGCCTGCTTCCGGTCCCCGGTGATCCGGGCCAGATCAGCCAGTCGGCCGCGGGTTTCCGATTCAACGTCATCAAGGTCGAGCTGGCGTCTCGCGCAGGGCGCGACGCACCCGGCAACCTCCGCTGCCGGCCACATATAGAGCCGCATGATATGGAGCAGCGCTATGGGTTTGCCCCTGACAAACCTTCGGATACCCCCGGCAACGTACGGCGTTACCGTCAGCCAGTCAGCGGGTGTCCGAACAAGGCCCATACGGCACAGGAAGCGGTGCAGCACTCTCACCGGGTCCGCCCATGACTGCACGGGAATCCGCCGGCGTGACACGACCGGTAGCTCGGCGGCAGCCAGTTCGGCTTCGGTACAGGGAAAGTAGCGGCTTCCAGCCAGGAGATGGACATCATATTCCGATGCAAGGGAACGGAGCGTCTGCCAGGCCCGCATGGAAAGCCCATTGCCGGCGGGCCGCGGAATGGCGGGTGAGATAAAAAGGACGTGTCGGCGCATGACCGTCTTCACTGGTGAAAATAGTACTGCAGCAACTGTCGTCGCGCCCTGAGGTTCTTCATGCCGAATACCGCAACCTCGCGCGCCAGCAGATCAGGGCAGACCCCCACCTTCAGCGCATGCCCGAACCACCTCCAGTCACCCCGCATCCTGGCGAAATAGGCCAGCTTCAGGTTAACGAGAAAGCGGTCCGCTCGCGTCGTCACCATGCCTTCCCGCATGATGCGATGGTAGAAGGAGGGTATCTCCTCGAAATACCGCCGGCGGGAGCGGGTCGTGTTCCCGCCGTGCCTCCTCACCAGGGCCAGGGTCTCTTCCACGCGGCGAAAACACCGTCCCTGCCGGGCAAGGAGCAGAAAGAAATAGGTGTCCTCTCCCTGCCGGAGATCCTCGGGAAAACGAACTCCCGTGACCGCGGAACGGCGAATCAGGCAGGTATGGATTGGAATCAGGAAACGGAGGAAGGCGGAAAAGGGATCCTCTTCGAATATCTTCCGGTTCGCCACATTCGTGGCATCCACAAGCCGAAGGGGATGGCTGTCAAGCAGTCGGTGGTTGAAAAGCAGGGCGGCGGGAATCCATGGGCTCTGGCCGTCGGGTGTAAAGAACATCTCGTAGAGACAACTCGCCACATCCACGGGGGGTTCCTGCTCCAGCAAACGGGCGCATTCCTCTACCATGCGTGGATGAAGAAGGTCATCGTCGTCCAGGAACAGGATTCCATCTCCGGTCGCATGATCCAGACCGACGTTCCTCGCCGCCGACACACCGCCGGCAACGGGAAGACGTAGCAGTCGGATCAGCGGAGAAAGGGAAACCACGCGCTCAACCCCGCTCCTGTCTTCCGCACGGGACCCGTCGTCGATGACCAGGATCTCGTGGACCGCCCTCGTCTGCATCAGCACAGACCGGACCGCGTCCTCAAGGAAAAGGGATCGATCCCTGGTCGGAATGATGACCGAGACATTCATTGCATCCTCCTTGCGCAGGGCCTCCCGATTCCTGCAACGCCGATACCAATGCCGTGCATCAGAGATACCGACCCTCCAGAGCCGTGGCATACTCCCTGGTGAGGGGAGCGGTTCCGTCGGGTTTTCGAAGAAGAAAGCGCCTCAGTTCACGAATCGTGTCCACATCTTCCCACCTGGGAAGGAGAGAGGTCAAAAGGGACGCGGCTTCGGCGCGGGCCAGGCTTTCGGCCAGCACCCGCCCCGTGCTCCAGGGAATTGAGCGAAAAAGTTCCGGATGGAGCCTTCCCATGGCGACGAGGTAATACCCTCCGTCCGTGGTCGGTCCGAATACCACGTCCGCCGCGCCCTGTTCCAGGTACCGAAAGGCTTCTTCCACACGGCTCAGGGGAAGGTCCGGCGAATCGGTGCCCATCGCCGCCGCGACCGTGAAACCGGCGGAGAAAACCCGCCGGAAGGCGTTTTCCAGCCGCGCACCGAGCCCATCCCCCTCTTGGGGAAACAACGTCACGTCGGGCCACTTTCCCCGGAAATAGTCTTCCGTTCCGCCCGACGGATCGAAAAAGAGGAGTATCTCGACCTCACGCAACGACGTGACCCTTGCCAGGGTATCCGCCAGCATGCGGCGGTAAAGCTCAGCCGCGTCGGATGGAGAGAGGGGCGGGCACATTCTGGTCTTGACCCTGCCCGCGACCGGCTGCTTTGCAAAGATCGCCAACGCTCTTCTCACGGGAAAACTAGCTTTATCCACATAGTAGGAGGTTTTCAACAGAATTATCCACACACAGGGGCACTATCCGGGGATTTTTCCTTGTCCATCTCGATTGACGCATAGGCGGAATGATTATGGATCGACTCGATATTCTCGGCCGAAACGGAGAACCATGAGACGTTGTCCATATTCCGGAGACGGAGAGCGGCCTCCCGCACCATATCCTCCACGAAACGCGGGTTTTCATACGCCTGTTCGGTAACGAACTTCTCGTCTTCTCTCTTCAGAAGCGCATACACCGGGCTGCTGCCGCATTCCTCGATGGCGGCAACCAGATCCTCGATCCAGACGAACTCCCGGTAGCGCACCTGAACCGTAATCACGCCCCTCTGGTTGTGCGCTCCGAACCGGCTGAGTTCCTTGCTGCACGGGCACAGGGACGTAACAGGCACCCGCATCTCCAGGATGAAGTCGAAGCGGTCGGAGAGGCTGGCAAGGAAACGGCAGGTGTACTCCATGAGGCTCACTGCGCCGGATACCGGGGCGCGCTTCTCGATGAAGTAGGGGAACTCCATCTCCAGGTGGGCGCGGGAGGCGCCGAGCTTGTCCTTAATCTTCTGGAGAGTGGCCTCCATCTTGTCCAGGGCCATGTCTTTCCGATGCGCGTTGAGTATCTCAACGAAGCGGCTCATGTGGGTCCCCTTGAAGTGGTGGGGAAGATCCACGAACATGTTGATCCGGGCCACGGTGTGCTGGAAAGCGTTGTTCTTGTCCATCACCGTGATGGGGTAGGAGATGTCCTTCACCCCCACCTTGTTGATGGCCAGTTTGCGGAAATCCCGTGTCTTCTGAACGTCGCGCATACCCCTTACTCCTCGTTTCTCATGACATAGCGCACCGGATCCGCCACCCCGGCCTCGGCGAACCCCTTAAGCCGCAGGCGGCAGGAATCGCACCGGCCGCATGCCAGCCCTTCGGGCGTCGGGTCGTAGCAGGAATGGGTCCTGGCGTAATCCACCCCCAGCGCCAGCCCCTTCCCGATGATCTCCGCCTTGGTGAGATGGATGAGCGGGGTATGGATGAGGTACTGTCCGGCGCCTTCCACCGCGGCCTTGGTTGCAAGGTTCGCCAGGGATTCGAAGGCTGCGATATACTCGGGACGGCAGTCGGGATAGCCCGAGTAGTCCAGGGCATTGACCCCGATGTAGATGTCGAAGGCTCCGAGCACCTCGGCCCACCCCAGGGCAAAGGAGAGAAAGATGGTATTCCGGGCAGGAACGTAGGTGACCGGAATGTCGCTCCCCACACCCTCCTTGGGAACATCGATCTCGGCGGTCAGGGCGCTGCCGCCAATCTTGCGCAGGTCAATCTCCACGAGGAGATGCTCCGCCGCACCCATGGCCCCGGCATTCTCCTTTGCCGTCTTCAATTCCGCCCCATGCCGCTGGCCGTAGGCGAAGCTCATGGCATAGGGCTCGAAACCGTCGGCCCGCGCGATGGCGAGGCAGGTGGTGGAGTCGAGGCCGCCGCTGTACAGGACCACCGCTTTTTTCATGTCGGAGCCTCCCCCTCTCCCGCCGGCTTTTTCTTCCGCGGGCGTCTGCGGCGCTTCTTCTTCACCTCACCCTCCCCGCCCTGCACAATCGCCGCGGCTTCCGCGACAGGGGGTGCGGACTCTTGTGCGCCGGCTCCGGGTATCACGGGCTTCTCCTGTCTCGGCCTGCTGCCGCCACCCTTGCCGGCGCCGCCCTTCCCGCGCCCCGTCTTCCCACGCGAAGGCGTCGCCTTCTCTTTAGGTCTCGGCTTCGCGCGGACGTAGTCGTGGACGTACAGTTCGTCGTCAGCCCATTCAACAGGTATCTTCTGCTTCGAGTACTCCTCGATTGCCTCCAGGTGGAAGGCGCCGTTCTCGTCGGCCAGGGAGATGGCCTTTCCCTCCGCGCCTGCCCGGGCCGTTCTGCCGATACGATGAACGTAGTCCTCGGCGTCCTGGGGAAGGTCGTAGTTGATCACATGGGTGACCCCGTCGATGTGGAGGCCGCGCGATGCCACGTCGGTGGCGATAAGGATCGGCAGCTTTCCCTCCTTGAAATCATCCAGGATGCGCAGCCGCCTCTTCTGGTCCACGTCTCCGGAGATCACCTTGCACGGGAAGCCGTTGGCATTGAGACGATCGCGGAGGAACTCGGTCTCGCGCTTGGTATTGACGAAGATCATGGTACGCTCCATCCCCTCTTTCCTGAGGAGGCCGAGGAGGAGCGGAAACTTTTCCTTGCTGGCCACATGGTAGAGAACCTGCTCGACCCGCTCGGCGGTCATCTTCTCCGGCGTGGCGGACACCTTTTCCGGGAGGTTCATGAATTCGTAGGCCAGTTCCATGACCCGCTGGTTGAGGGTGGCGGAAAACATCATGTTCTGCCGCTTGTCAAAAGGGGGAAGGCGACGGAGGATGAAACGGAGGTCCGAGATGAAGCCCATGTCGAACATGCGATCCGCCTCGTCGATGACCAGCGCCTCGATCTGCTTCAGGGTGTAGACCTTCTGCTTCAGGTAGTCGATGAGTCTTCCGGGTGTTCCGATGACGATGTCCGCACCCTCCTTCAGTGCATCACGCTGCTTCTGGTAGTCGACACCTCCGTAGATTGCCTGGATGGAGAAACCGGTGTGGATCCCCAGCAACTGGGCGTCCTTTTCAATCTGCACCACCAGTTCCCGTGTCGGCGCAAGGATGAGAGCACGGGGATTGCTCTCCTTCGCCTGGTCGGGATGTGCCAGAAGGCGGGTGAAGAGGGTGATGAGAAATGCGGCGGTCTTTCCGGTACCGGTCTGGGCCTGGCCGGCCACATCCTTGCCCCCCAAGGCGATTGGGAGTGTCTTTTCCTGTATCGGCGTACACTCGGTAAAACCCGCGGCCTCGATACCTCGCATCACCTGTTCCGGAAGGTTCAGTTCGGTGAATTTCATAGTCGTATTTCCTTTTTTTTCGCTATTTCAAGAGGATAGCTATAGCACAGCGGACGACAAATGGCAAGGCGGACGCCGGCCGCCCGACGCAACCGGGGCATCACCAACGGGACGTCGCACACATGGCGCTTCTCCACCGGGTTTTGCTGTGGTAGAGTAGGCCCACTTCACAATCAGGGGAAGAAACCATGCAGTCTTTCATCCACATCGAATCGCCCACCTATCTGCGGGCGGAAAACCTGGAAAAACCGGCCGACTGGGCAGCTATCTTCGGCAACGGGAACCCCCTTGCCCTGGAAATAGGCTGCGGCATCGGCGACTTCATCGCCCTGACCGCGGCGGAGCGTCCGGAAACGAATTTCATCGCCATCGACTTCTACAACAAGGGATGCTACAAGACTTGCCGCAGGATAGACGTGCGCGGGCTGAAGAACGTGCGCGTGCTGCGGGAAGAGGCTCGTCAGTTCATCACCGAGCGCATCCCGGCCGGGTCGTTGTCCGCGGTTTACATCAACTGCCCGGATCCGTGGCCGAAGAAAAAGCACCGCAAGCGGCGGTTGGTGAACCGCCAGTTCATGGAATTCCTGCGGGAGTACCTCTCAGCGGACGCTGACTTCTACTTTGCCACCGACTTCGACGATTACGGCATCGACGTTGCCGGCATGATGGCGGGACTGGACGGATTCGAAAACCGCCTGGCCCCGGACCTCTACAGGCATGAAATGGAAGGGTACCACCTGTCGAAATACATGAAAAAATTCATGGCCGAAGGGAAGAAGATCTACTTCGTCCACTACCGGAGAACCGGGGGCTAGGGATCGGATGCCGGGGGCTGGTTCAGCCATGCCCTTTGCCCAACACCTTCTATTTTTCACTTTTCACATTTTACTTTTCACTTTTCACTTTTTACTTTTTACTTTTTACTTTTCACCCAATTTCACAGGAGAAACACATGCGCGCATACCTGACAGCCGACCTGCCCGGCATCGGCGGGATTATCAAGGAATCGCCGGAAGACTTTCTGGTGACGGAGATCCCGCTCTACCAGCCGTGCGGTGAGGGTGAACACACCTATGCGGAGATCGAGAAGCGCGGCGTGACCACGCTGGACGCCGTCCGGCGCCTCTCCCGGAGCCTCGGCATCCAGGAACGGGACATCGGCTATGCGGGGATGAAGGACGCCCGGGGGATAACCCGCCAGACTCTTTCATTTCCACGCATAGAACCGGACCGCCTCCTGTCCCTCTCCCTCCCCGGCATCAGGGTCCTTTCCGCTGCCCGCCACCGGAACAAACTGAAGACGGGGCACCTGGCAGGGAACAGCTTCACCATCCGCATACGCACTGTCGACCGGGACGCCCATGACAAGGCATCCGCAATTCTCGACGTTCTGTCGCAACGGGGCGTACCCAATTACTTCGGACAGCAGCGGTACGGCGGCCTCGGCAATTCCCACCTGATAGGCCGGGCTCTCCTGAACCGCGATTTCAAGGCCGCGGTCGATGCCGTGATGGGTGACCCTGAATCAATTCGCGACGAGGGATGGCGAAGCGCCGTCGAAGCCTATCACCGGGGAGACCTTGCCGGAAGCCTCGAACTTTTTCCCGGACAGTGCCGCACGGAACGGGAAATCCTGAAGCGGCTGGTGAAACGCCCGGACGGGCATGAACGGGCTTTGGACGCCGTTCCACCTCGACTGAAAAGGCTCTACCTGTCAGCCTGCCAGTCCTCCCTATTCGACCAGGTGCTTGAACGGCGGATTGACCGCATCGACACGGTTGAGGAAGGTGATCTGGCTTTCCGTCACGACAACGGCGCCTGTTTTCTCGTGGAAGACGCTGCCGCGGAACAGGAACGGGCACGGGATTTCGGCATCTCGCCCAGCGGCCCCATGTTCGGCTGCAAGATGAAACTCCCGGAAGGAAATCCCCGTGAACTGGAAGAAGGGGTGCTGCGGGAAGAGGGACTCGCCCTGTCATCGTTTGACCTGGCGGGTCCCCTCAGGATGGAGGGGGAACGGCGCCCGCTTCGCATTCCGCTGCGGAACCTTTCCACATCGCCGGATCCCGAAGGATTTTGCCTGACTTTCTCCCTGCCGAAAGGGGCCTATGCGACATCGGTAGTGCGGGAGATAATGAAAACTCATTTTCCGTCTTGACAATAGTAAAACAATATTCTATCTAATTTACCATAGTGCCCTTTCTACCAGGCAATAAGGTTTTTGTCAGTTTATTGTTGAAAATGATTTTCACACCAACTCATGTTACCATGCAAAATAAAACATCATGATTGAAATTCACATTGTAAGAAGTTTTCATTTCAACCAGTTATCTGCGGCTTCTTCCACCGTGCGCGGGCGTACCGTTCCCAGGTCATTCCCCACCATTTTCCCGTGGCCGGCCATCAAGAAACTACCGAACGAAGGATAGCGCGCCATGGCGAAAAAAGAAAAATCCGACTATTTAATCCAGTCCGTATCCCATGCACTGGATCTGCTTGAACAGTTCCACGAGGAAATCGACGAACTGGGCGTTACGGAACTGAGTAAACGGCTGAACCTTCACAAGAATAATGTCTTCCGGCTGCTGGCAACCCTTGAATCGCGCGGATACATCGAACAGAACAAGGTAACCGAAAACTACCGGCTCGGACTGAAAACCCTGGAACTGGGGCAGACCTTCGTGAAACAGATGGGTCTCCTGCGCCAGTCCCGACCGGTGCTGGAAGAGATGGTCCGGGAATGCAACGAGACGTCCTATGTGGCAATCCTCAAGGACTTCTATATCATCTACCTCGATGTGGTGGAAACGGACCTCACCGTGCGCGTCGTTCCACGGGTCGGTTCACGCCTGCCGGCATACTGCACCGCGGCCGGAAAGGTCCAGATTGCCTACCTGAACGAGGAGGAACTCGAACAGTACATCCCGCAAAAGGAACTGAAGGCGTACACCCCGCATACGCTGACCGATCGCGACGAACTGATACGGAACCTGAAAACGGTGGCGGAAACCGGCTACGCCATTGACGACGAAGAACTGGATGTGGGGGTCAGATGCGTGAGCGCCCCAATCCGTGACTATACACGGAGGATAGTGGGCGCAGTCAGCATCTCGGGGCCATCCATGCGCCTGTCACTGGAGCGTATCGACAAGGAGCTGATTCCCCTGGTCAAGAAGGCCGCCGAAGAGATTTCCTTCAAACTCGGGTACCACAAATAGGGATCTTTTCCCGCCTTTCCGCTCACGGCAACCTTGCCAGCAGCTTTTTCCATTCCTCCCCGACAGCGCGTTCCGTTTCTTCCGGAGCGCCGCTGTTATCAATCACCACGTCGGCGCGGGCGACCTTTTCCTCCATCCGCATCTGTGCCGCAATCTTTCGGAGCGAATCCTCGCGGTCGCTTCCGTCACGTTTCATGAGCCGGGCAAGCTCCGTTTCTTCATCCACGGACACAACCCATATCTCGTCCATCATCGATTCCAGCCCCGCCTCGAACAGCAGCGGGACAACGTAGAAAACCACCCGAGTCCCCTTGCGCCTCTCTTCGGCGAGGCGCCGGCCGCACAACTCCGCGACAGCCGGATGAATCATCGCTTCCAGTTCCCGACGGGCAGCCCCATCGGAAAACACTATCCTCCCCAAGGCCTTTCTGTCGAGAGAGCCGTCCAGACGAAGAATCCCATCGCCGAATCTTCGAACCACCGCCTGGTAGGCCGGCTCGCCCGGCTCCACGACCCGACGGGCAAGGATATCGGCATCGATAACCACCGCCCCCGACGACGCAAGGATTTCCGCCACGAAACTCTTGCCGGAGGCAATACCTCCCGTGAGTCCGACAACCTTCATGGTTTTCTCTCCTTCCGAAAAAGAAAACCCCCGAATCGGGCGAAACGGGGGTCTTCTTTGGATGCGCCTTCCGATACCAGCCTGATGGAAAGGACTCAGAGGCCCAACTCCAATTGCCTCCACTCTTCCTTTCTAATCTTTGGACCGGGGTAGTAGCGCGGACAACTGGCAATCACCGCGGCGGGAGACTGCTTGCAGTGCCTGCGGCACGTGAGACAGAGCCTGTTTGCGTCCGGTTGCTGTTTCATGGGCCCTCAGGCGATTTTGCGAAGCCAGCCGAATGTGTCGGGGATCCTGCCGTACTGGATTCCCGTGAGAGTATCATACAGCTTCCGGGTAAGACTTCCGACTCCTCCATCGCCCACCGTGAGGCTCTCGCCCTTGAAGCCCAGGGTTCCCACGGGAGTGATGACCGCGGCGGTGCCGCTGCCGAATGCTTCCTTCACCTTGCCTTCCTTTATGTCGGCAACCAACTGGTTGATCTCGATGGGACGCTCCTCCACGCGGAAGCCGAGGGAATCGGCCAGACAGATTACGGAATCCCTCGTCACGCCGTTGAGGATGGACCCGGCAAGGGGCGCGGTCACGACGCAGTCCTCGTAAGCAAAGAACATGTTCATCGCACCCACCTCTTCCACATAGCGGTGATGGACGCCATCCAGCCAGAGGACCTGCGCGAACCCCTTCTTTTTCGCTTCCACTCCCGCTATCAGGGATGATGCGTAGTTGCCCCCGGTCTTTGCCTCGCCGGTCCCGCCGGGAGTCGCCCGCACGTATCGGTCCTCCACGAGGATCTTCACCGGATTGAAGCCGGAGGCGTAGTACGCCCCGACCGGAGAGAGGATGACGAAATAGTAGAAATGATCCGAAGACTTGACGCCGAGAACCGGTTCAACCGCTATCATCGCGGGACGGATATAGAGCGATGTCCCTTCCGTGGTGGGAATCCAGTCCTTTTCCATCTCTACCAGCCGCATGATGCTTTCCACGAAAAACTCTTCCGGAATACGCGGCATGCAGAGCCGGTCGGCCGAAAGGTTGAAGCGGCGCGCATTCATTTCGGGACGGAAAAGCGTAATCGTACCGTCAGCCCACTTGTACGCCTTGAGACCCTCGAAAATCTCCTGGGCGTAATGGAAAACGAGACATGACGGATCGAGCACAAAGGGTTCATAGGGCTTTATCCTGGCGTCGAACCAGCCACTGTCGCTCTTCCACTCCACAAGCAGCATCCGGTCCGTGAAGATTTTTCCGAAACCGAGCGCTGATTCATCGATGTTTCCGGACTTCTTGCTCTCTCCCGGTAAAGGGAGAATCGTGATTTCCATGTCTGAAACCTCCCCTGTGAAGCTCAGTCAGCCTTCTTCATTAGATAGTCGTGTAACATAGAACCGACAGCCGGGCAAGATTTTTTCACTCTCTCTTTTCACCGCGACACACTGTGTAGAAATAATAACCCATGTATCACGCACTGTTATCCGAATCGATGCCACGCGCAATCACTTCAATATATTTTAGCCACGTTAAATTTATTGGAGTACAGGCAATCCCTGCCACCCATACACTCCGCTTCGGAATGAATTGAGCAACTCTCATTTTTTGGGTTGAAATGGAAAATATTTCCTGCTATATTTTTAGCACTCACTGGGAGTGAGTGCTAATACGTTGCAACACCGATAGTCTTCGGCGTTTTCCATACAAAGGAGGCAGCAACCATGACAACAGCCCTTCCCGTCGTATCCGACAGCATGAATCTCTATCTTGCCGAAATCCGTCGCTTCCCGGTCCTCACCGCGGAGGAAGAATATCGCCTTGCGGTCAAGTTCTACGAAGAGAAAGACCTTGAAGCAGCCCATACACTGATCACCTCGAACCTGCGCTTTGTGGTCAAGATAGCCGGCGAGTACCGGGCATACGGCATGAAGATGATCGACCTCATCCAGGAAGGCAACGTGGGGCTGATGATGGCGGTGCGCAAGTTCAACCCCTACAAAGGCTTCCGCCTCATATCCTATGCTGTCTGGTGGATTCGGGCCTATATCCAGAACTACATTATCTCGGCATGGAGCCTGTTGAAAATCGGAACGACCCAGGCACAGCGCAAGCTGTTTTTCAAGCTGAATCAGGCAAAAAACGCAATCAGAAACATGATTGGAGATGACGATGTGCCCGCGGCCTCCCATTCCCTGGATGTGAAGGAATCGGAATTCGTGGAAATGGAGCAGCGTCTCCGGGGTGATTATTCACTGGATTCGGAGATTGCATCCGGCGAAGGGTACACCCTGCTGGAAGGGCTGGCGGACGACCGACTGAACCAGGAAGAGGTCCTCGCCGAACACCAGGAAGCAGCCCTCCTGCAGAAGGAGATATCCCGGGCACTGACCCGCCTGAACGAGAAGGAACGGTACGTCATCGAACACAGGGTTTCCGCCGACGAACCAATGACCCTGCAGGAGATCGCTGATCACTTTTCCATCTCGCGGGAAAGGGTCCGCCAGATCGAAGAGGGCGCCCTGAAAAAGATGAAGACGATCCTCACCCCGCTCGTATCACCGTCACTTGACCACATCCCCGCGACCGCCTGAGTGAAGGTCGCGGCAGTATTTCCGGCCCCGTCGTTTCCGTGATGGGGCTTTTTCATGCCCGGAATCGGAGTCGAAACCATGCTCACCCGCGAACAACACGAAAGATATTCCCGCCAGATACTCCTGGAAGAGATAGGCTGCGCCGGGCAGGAAAGGCTCCTCAACGGCAGGGTGCTTATTATCGGGGCAGGCGGCCTCGGTTCTCCCGCCGCCCTCTATCTGGCGGCCGCGGGTGTCGGGACCATCGGTCTCGCCGACGGCGACCTGGTGGAAATCTCCAACCTCCAGCGGCAGATCCTTCACTTCACCCCGGATATCGGCACGGCCAAGGTCTCATCAGCCGGGAAGAAACTTTCAGCATTGAATCCCGAAATAACGGTCGTCGCCCATCAAGCCGCCGTGACCAGTGAGAACATCGAAGAAATCATCGCAGGATACCATTTCGTGGTGGACGCCACCGACAATTTCCCTGCCCGGTTTCTGATCAACGATAGCTGCGTCCGCCTGGGCATCCCCTATTCCCACGGAGGAGTGCTCCGCTTTCTCGGCCAGAGCATCACCGTCCTGCCGCACACCTCGCCCTGTTATCGTTGCATCTTTCCCGAACCGCCGCCGGCCGAGGTTGCCGCGGCATGCTGCCGTGACGGAATTCTGGGAGTCGTCCCCGGGATCATCGGTTCGATCCAGGCTACCGAGGCGATCAAGTACCTGACAGGCTGCGGGGAGCTGCTGACTGGACGACTCCTCACCTATGATGCGCTGCGGATGAGGTTTCGCGAGATTCCCCTGCAGAAGAATCCCCGCTGCCCCGCCTGCGGCCGGTAATCTGTTCCACCATCCAAGTACCGGATCGGACACCGGTCAGCCATCACACGACTTCTTCCCTTCATACTTTTCCCTACCCTCCAACCTGAACCAGAAAGCATTAGACATTATGCAATGGCTCATGATATATTTTTTAACAAGCTCATTCTCGCACGCCATGCGGAAAGTTGGGAATATTCACCATGGGTATTCATTACTCGAAAAGGCCGGGCACCTGCCGGAGTATACCACTCCTGCAGGCCCGGCCTTGCTGTTTCCAGCCTGAAAACTCTTGCCACGAAGGCCGTCCATGCCAACATCGGCGCCAACCGCATCAGCAATACCCGAGAGAAGAGGTCGTCGACCTCACAATCAGTCGTCAGAATCTCCCCAAAGACTCCCCGCTTTTGGGTCGGAGGACGCATCAACACTCAAGGAGGGAACACCATGATCGGATCCATTATCGCGAAGAAGAATGTCGGCGCAGCTCTGGAAGCGCTTAACCGGCGGGATGTACCCGCTTTCCTGAAAGATTGGGCGGACGATGCCGTGTGGAACTATCCCGGCAATCTGCCGGTCGGCGGCAGGTTCGTGGGAAAGAAGGCGATCCGGGGCTGGTTCGAGAACCTGATGCGGCAGATGCCCCAACTGAAGTTCACCGTCCACAGCGTCAGTGTCTCCAATGTGTTCGATCTGGTCGGCAACAATACGGCGGCGGCCCATTGGGAAGTGGACTTCACCAACAGGGACGGCTACCGCCTGCAGTACAGCGGCGTGGCGGTCCTTACCATCAAGGGGGGAAAAGTGGTCGAGGGAACGGATTTCCTCTTCGCCATGAATGAACCGATCGGACGCCTGTGGGGTGATTCGAAACCTGAGGCGTAACCGGCAAAACCTGCAACAGGAGATCGGTCCGTATCCAGGGAATTTGCTTCACGGTAGAATCGGCGGCTTCCTGCCAACCCACGGCTGAGCCTTTTCCAACTGGCCGGCGAGTCTCAACAGTTTCGCCTCGTCACCATAGCGGCCGATGAACTGGACTCCGCACGGCAACCCCTCCCTTGTCCAGTGCAACGGTACGGACATGGCCGGCTGTCCGGTCATGTTGGCGATGAAGGTGAAGGGCATCTGTCCTCGCATCATGCCGGCAACGAATTTCTCAAGTGTCGCGCAGGTCAGCTTCCGGCTGGTCAGCATCATCCTGCCGACAAAGGAATTAATTATCCTCATCGAAAACAGATCCGCTCCGCAGGGCTGCTGCGATCCGACAGGGACGGGTGGCTCACCCAGGGTTGGGGTGAGCACCACATCATATCGGTTCAGCATCCGGTCCATTATTGTCCCGAACTCCCTCCATCTGCGTTTCGCCTTCACGAAGTCGAGCGCATGCAGGCTCCGCCCCATTCTGTACATGGTGAAGGTGGCCACCTCCAGATCACGCTTCACCAGGGATCGCCCGTGCAGTTGGATCAGTTTGTCGACAAGCGCGGCGGCATTCCCCATCACAATGATGTTGTAGCACAGCGCCGCATCTTCCTCCCTGAAGTCGGGCTCTGCTTCCACGACTTCATGACCCAGTTCCCCGAGCAGGGCGCACGCTTTTTCCACCGCCCTCACGCATTCCGGATGGACGTTCTTTCCATATGCCGACCGCATGAAGAAGGCTATCCGCAACTTCCCCGGCGTTGTATCCACTTCCTCGATGAAGGGCCTTTCCTTGGTGAAAATGCCGTACGGCGCTCCGTTTTCAAAGCCGCTGACGGCATCGAGCATGGCGGCGGAGTCGCGCACCGATCGGGTAATCACATGGCTTTGGGACATGCCGTCCCACTCTTCATCGAAGTCGGGTCCTACCGGATTGCGCCCCCTGCTCGGCTTGAGACCGAACAGGCCACAATAGGACGCGGGGACGCGGATAGATCCTCCCTCATCCGTGGCTGAAGCAAAAGGTACGATGCCCGCGGCCACCGCCGCGGCCGAACCTCCGCTGGAGCCGCCGCAGGAGTAATCGAGATTCCAGGGGTTCCGCGTCGGCCCGAAGGCCTTCGGCTCGGTGACGTAGGCAAGCTTGAATTCGGGCGTGTTCGTCTTCCCGAGGATGACTAAACCGGCATTCTTGAAACGTACCACAATTTCCGCGTCATACCGGGGCGTGTTCGCCTTGAGCAGTGAGCTTCCGCAGCTCATGGGGACATCCTTCAGGGCGTGGTGCGCGTCTTTCAATAGAAAGGGGACCCCGCTGAAGAGCGCATCTCCGCGCAAGAATTTTTCCGTTTCTCTTGCCAGGTCATAGGTCTTCGTCACGATGGCATTCAGTTTGGGATTGAGGCTTTCAGCACGGCGAATAGCCTCTTCACATACTTCACGGCCGCTAATGTCACCCTTTCTGATCAACTCCGCCAAACCAATGCCGTCAAACTGATCGTATTCGGGAAATGAAGCCATAGTGACCTCCCGTCAGGATCCTTAACGTCCAATCTGAAACAGGGCTCTGAAATCACCTTGATGTAAACTGTATTCCTTTATCCGTGCCATTACAGAGAGAGTCTCTTCTTTTTTCTTCAAGCATCAGATGTCTTGCGTTTAATAGTACATCGATGACTCTGAATCTCCAGATATCGTTAATACTAATTTTGCAATATCTAAAATTGACTTATGCCTTTTCGGTGATATGGTGGGCACATACATACATCGTGAATCCGGTCGATGTACTCCTGTTTCAGCTTGTACCGTATTGCTGATCCGACTCTGCACGGAAAGGAGGCGGTATTACAATGAACGGCTCACATGACATTTCTTCGGATCGCTACGATGTCATCGTCATCGGAAGCGGGATGGGCGGCCTTACCGCCGCGGGGAATGGAGGATTTGGGGTTGTAAACCTTGTGGTGTGCACGATGCCGGCAACCGCGGGAGGAGTTGTCGTTGTGGATTGATAATGATTCGCTTTCAACGAATATTACCAGTCCCCCATCAGGTTAATCCGGAGAGAAGACGAGTTCAGGTAACGAAGAGTATGGGAAAGGGGGCTATCCTTGGGACACTTGGTGGGAAAGGATGTTTTTCGCAAGCTGGGCAGGAAGATTGATGGAATGGAGATACGAGCGCCGTGGAACGAGAAGCTGCACGCCATTCTCAAGGAACTTTACACGGAGGAAGAGGCCGATGTGATCATCAGGATGCCCTACGGCCTTTCCACATTCGAGGAGTTGGAAAGGGCAACCGGTTATGAACAGGCGAGTTTGCGCCGAATCCTGGATGCGCTGACCAGGAAGGGCCTGGTGGTGGATCTCTGGATACTTGATGCCTATCGCTACTCCATCTCTCCCATGGTAATCGGAATCTTTGAGTACACCATGATGCGTGTTGGGCCGGACCTGAACAGCAGGGAGTGGGCAAAGCTTTTCCATGAGTATATGGTAGGCGACGGTTCTTTCTTTTCCGCGAATATTGGTAAAGGCGACCGAATCTCGATCATGCGTGCGCTACCGTACGAGGATGCGGTCAGGTCCGATGAGCATATAGAGATCCTGGATTACGAAAAGGCGTCGGCCATCATCGACGGAGCGGACAAATTCTCTATCGGGCTCTGCAGTTGCCGCCATGAGATGATGCATCTCGGTAAAAAGAAATGTGATGTCCCCATTGAAAGCTGCAGCCAGTTCGGTTATGCGGCGGATTTCATGATCAGGAACAATCTTGCACGGGAAGTGACGAAAAGCGAGATGAAGGAAAACTTCGCACGGGCACGGGAAATGGGGCTGGTGATGGCGGCGGACAATGTGCGAAAGAACATGAAATTCGTATGTCTGTGCTGCAAATGCTGCTGCACCGTCATGCGGGCCATCAGCGAGGCAGGCTATCCGCACGTGATAGTCACATCGAACTACATCGCCGGGATCAACGGGGACACCTGCATCGGCTGCGGCAAATGCGCCGACGCCTGCCCGATACAAGCGATAACGATGATCGATGGGGAATGGAGGAAAAAGACACCCCGCATTAACACGGAGATCTGTCTCGGCTGCGGCGTATGCGCACTCAAGTGCCCGAAGGCCGCGTGCCGGCTGGAAATGCGGGCAGAGCGGGTCCTCCATCCCGAGACCACCTTTGAGAGGATCATCCTCCAGTCTTTGGAAAAGGGGACCCTGCAAAACCAGATCTTCAGCGACCCCAAACGGATCGACCAGAAGTTCATGCGCGCCTTTGTCGGAGCATTTCTCCGGCTTCCGCCGGTAAAGAAGGCTCTCATGAGCGAAAAAATGCGCTCCGGATTCCTGAACGCCATGAAAGAGGGGGTGAAAAAGCAAGGAAAGGAGTGGGTCCTGGAGATGTAATCCTGCAAATCGTCACCGTGCCGCCTTCCCATCGCCGATCTCTCCGGATATTTGCATTGACAATCAAGTGAGCCTCCCGTATCCTTTCCCTACAATTGAATAGAAGACCTTCTTATCAAGAGTGGTGGAGGGAGAGGCCCTGCGAAACCACAGCAACCGGTCCTGAAAAGGACGCCAGGTGCTAAATCCTGCCGAAAGGCACAGATGAGAAAGGCGCTTGAAACGGACCAGGAATCCCGAAAGCCCCTTCTCATCCGATGAGAAGGGGCTTTTCCATACTACACGTTACGTCCCGGGTACCCCATGTCGGTCGGCATCGTCGAAACGCAATTCGTTACCTTTGATACGGAACTCCGCCTGGAAAGCGGCAGAATCCTCGGCCCCATCACGCTCGCCTACGAGACCTACGGCGAACTGAACAGCGACCGCTCCAACGCGGTGATGATCACCCATGCCTGGACCGGAAGCGCCCATGTGGCGGGAAAGAACAGCGAAGACGATCAGAAGGTGGGCTGGTGGGACGCCATCGTCGGCCCCGGGAGGCTGCTGGATACCGACCGCTATTTCGTCATCTGTTCCAATATCATCGGCTCGTGCTACGGCTCAACCGGCCCCACCTCCATCAACCCCAAGACCGGCAAGAGGTACAACCTCTCCTTCCCGGTGATTACCGTCCGCGACATGGTGCGCGCCCAGGCGCTGCTGCTGGATCACCTGGGGAT
>ERZ795032.1344-NODE-1344-length-17506-cov-12.052662_pt1 | contig 17506 bp, 37 predicted proteins | sample MGYA00375124_ERZ795032 | MGnify/ENA primary metagenome ERZ795032 (study PRJEB30167, sample SAMN05720154) | activated sludge metagenome | isolation source: Anaerobic digester | place: China | collected 2015-12-16 ...
ACCCCCCGCGCAGAGTGTTTGGCATACCGGAAGTGTGCCCCCGCGGGGGCACATGTGGGCACAGGAGAAAAAGGAGCATGGGCAAGAGAGAGAACGCGAAATCAAGCGTTATCCGTCGAATCCGGAAACCGCTGAAGGTGACTATCGACCCTGAAAATCACGAGTATTTGAAGGAAATCGGCGTTAATGCGTCTCGATTGCTCGATAAAGCGATATATGAACTCAGAAAGGTATCGCACCACGGATTAGTTCTTATTTCGCAAAAGAAGGAAGAATTATGGGCTCGGCCGGATTTGAACCGGCGATCTTCGCCGTGTGAAGGCGACGTCATGACCCGGCCCGTTTCCGGTTTCAGCCCCCAAACGTGCTCCGATGATTTTTCAAGAACCTTGCGGGAGAGTGAAACGGACCGCAGCCAGGAGGGTATCACCACCTTTAACGAGTTCTACGAAACCCATAGAGAAGGCTTTGAGAAGTGGTTAGATCGGCGGGTGAGAGAGGGTGATCTCTCTGATAGGTCCCGGAAAGATTACCTCTCAGCCGTTGATCGTTATCTCATTGAAGAGGCCGACGACGATATTATAAAACCGGCAGATTTTAGAAATATGAGCGGCGATAAGCAAACGAGGGGCGTTAAGAACTTCTTTAACTATCTGGAGGAGATCGAGATAGAAAACCCGTTAGGGTATCCCCTCGACAAGTGGAGAAAGAACGTAAAGATCCAGAAGTCCGGAGTGGTGGAGATATATCCCTCGAACCGGGAGATTGTAGAGGCGTATAACGCATGTCCTCCGGAGTATAGGACCTTCTTTAAGGCCCTCGTCTATACCGGCAACCGTTTTTCCCAACTATATGCCGCTCTGCAGAATTTCAATCCCCAGGAGGTAACGATCATCGGAGATGTAGCACATCTCCCGTCGGCCAGCCTTTCAAGCGGCACAAAGAGATCCTATCGGTTATTCTTCCCGGCAGCCTTCATCCCCGAACTCTCTAAGATATCGTTGCAGTCAGAGGACAACATCAAGAAAGGGATTCAACACGGCAGGGTATCCGCAAAGACGATCCGGAAGTGGAACCTTAATTTCCTCGTAGAGAACGGCGTTTCAGAATCAATAGCGGATTTTATGCAGGGACGCGCCCCGGTGACGGTAGGATCGGCGCACTACTTGAACAAGATCAAGCAGTCCGTAGATGCTTATCAAAAAGTGGTTGAACACTTCCCGATACCGCCGGCCGCCGGAGAGAAGATCCCCCTTCCCGCCGGGACCAAGACACCCACACCGCGGCCCCAGCCGGCCCCCACACCGAAGAAGGAGAACCCGAAACCAACCCCAGCCCCGAAGAAAAAAAGCCCCCGGAGAAAGCCGGACACCTCGAAGCAATATCCCCCGCTCAAGACGACCGGAAAGGACCTGCAAAAGTTGTGGTTAGATCATGAATCGGGTTTCTCTGCATGGTGCTTAAAGAAGGGGAAAGGCATCATCAAGAAACCCGATCAGGAACCCTATATCGAGTATGCCGTTAAAATAAACGGTTTCTTCCGGAAGGTGAACCGCCCTGTTGAAATGCCCGCAGACACAGCCTCAGCCGGAAAGAAGGAGGTTACAGCGTTGCGGTTGTTCTTATTCGACTATCTCCCGGAGAAAGGCATCACTAAGCCGTTAGGGTATACCGGCGATCAGTGGAGGGAGTATGTAAACTATTCCGGCAAATCCTGATACCTCTTTTTCCCAGGATGAATCACCCCAGCCCGGGAGAGATCGGCCGGTATACGCAAACGGCAGAGGCGGTTTCCTTCGAGATTTTGGAAAAATATGGAGTTATACGAATTTCCTATGCAGTTGTCGTGAGGTCGCGTTTGCGATGGTGCGCCGCCGCACTATCTGGTCGAAGATGCCTTCGTTATCGACCCGCTCTGTTTGCTCCAGGAGAGTGTAAACAATCCCGTTCGGACTGATAAACAGAGCATCCGGATACTCATCAATTTCTAAGTACTTCCACCAGACGCCCCTATGATCCGTCTTGACAATCTCCCGGTGATTGATACCGTTGAGGATTACATCGGTATTCCCCAGCGGGACCCCGGTAATAGTGCAGACCACGCCGATCCGGGCGAGTTTATCGCGGACGTTGAACATCCCGTCGATAAAGTGGGTTTCACCCTTGTAGTTTGTCCGGCCCATGAACCGGATTTTCAGTTTTTCAGCCGCAAACGCACCGATGATATCCGGGAGGACTGTATCAGTCACCGGAGGCCAGAATACTGGATTGCCCTCGTCACCGACGCCGGGAGGATCGTGCATCACCATTGCAGACGGATCAATCTCCCGGGTACTGGTATCCGTATAGGTCCCGGAGGCCACCAGCCCGGAGTGTTCCAGGAACACCAGATGCCCCGGATCTTTATCCATCCGGTTAAAGAGGAGGGAGGGATAAGGAGCGGATTCGTATTCCGTCCCTATATCAACCACGATGATCTCCCCCTTCAGTACTGGTATGCGTTCTCATACGGGATAGCAACAATAACCTTGTTTGCCGTGTCCGGAGAGGTTGCCGCCGTGATGAAGAACTTGTGAACGGTGACGTTATCCGGATCAAGCCAGGAAACCACATCGTTCAGAGACAGGCCGCCGGACTCCTCGACAAAGAACCAGCGCCGGGTCTGTGCGATCGGCGACATCCAGTTTTTGATGTCGTTTTCGTAGGTGGGGAACTCGAAATAGATTTTCGAGTTGCCGAGAGACCGGATCGCGGGGCGTAGCCTGCTTTCCAGGACGTTCGTATCTCTCGCCTCTGCGATCCCGAACGGCCGGAGACAGTGATAGTAGATCGTGGAACTTCCGGGGGTGGCAGCATACCCGTTATAGATGTAATGGTAATTGCGCTTGGTGTAGGCCATCACGTTAGTGTAGCCGTCGGAAAACTCCTTCCATGCGTCCGGGAGGAACTCACAGGCGAAAAACGCGCCGGAGGATACATCCTCAGTATACGGGTTCTGCACGACGCCGATAAACCCATACTTATCAACCCAGTAATTGAACTGAAACGAGGTTGAATCTACGCCCATCCGGGCCGTTGAGGGGTTGCCGGTCGATTCATGAGTGAACAGGGGGGCCATAGCCCACCGGCGGATCGTGTCGGCGGGGGTGTGGGTTTCGAGGTTCCAGCCGGTCGAGAAGGTGACGCCGATCCCGTTGCATATGTTGCGCGTGTCTGTGAGGGCTCCGTTGATCATCGTGTGAATGTAGATGAACAGATTTTGATCCTTGTACCGGAGGGCATACCCGCCGGAGGGCTGATCATCGTACATTGTGAAGTCATCGGTTGCGGCGAGTTCTGCCGCAAGTTCAGCCACAAACCCCGGAATGGAGTTAGTGCCGTAGTGAAATCCCATGTATTCAGCCTCCTTTAACTAAATATAAACCGGATGCTCCAGTTCTGAGCAACCTGCGTAGTGTTCACCACTTCGATTCTGAGGTTCCCGAAGTAAACGCCCTTTCGGAACTCCATCGCGCCTATTTCATCGGAAGCGAACATCCAGAGCGAATTATCCCGGAATATCGAGATAACAACCCCTTCGGGAGCATCGACAGAGAGATACATCAGCCGCCGGTTTACACTCATATCCCGGATATAGGAGCCTCCAGCCGTCAACTGGAGGTTTCCCGCGCTATCCGGATGCTGATATACCAGGTCCTCACCGCCCGCTTCCCCCTTCGGAGACACGGCCGTGTGAATCGCCCGGAGGATGTTCTTGATATCCGCGAGTTCCTCGCAGAGCGCCCGAATCACCCGGTCCATCAGCGCCGCCTCCAGAGCAGGAGCACGACCACCCACACACCGACCACGCCGGCGACCTTGATGATCGTTTCCCAGGGCATCCCGCCGGTTTCCTCATCGATACGACTACAGAGGGTCATTACTCACCACCCTCCCCGCCCTCATCCGGAGGAGTGATCACAACCTCCTGTACGAGGAGTTGTTCTTCCATCACCGCATGAGGGTTATCGCGCCTCTCCCGGTGTACTTTGCTCTGATACATTTCCATCTGTAACCCGTGGACGTAAGCCTCTTCACTCATCGAGCACCACCGCCGGATTCCGACTCCTCTTATGGTAGGGACAAGTGGCCATCTCGAGCTTCAGGCTATCCATGCCCTGAAGGATCTTGAACAGCACCAGGTACTGCCCCCCGATAGCGATAAACAGCCCTACAAGCCCGACGACATCCGCGCTCATGCCTTGATCGCCTCCCGGATCTTCCCGATAGCCGACGACTTCAGGACCTCCAGCAGCACCACGGCCACCCCTGTAAGGAGCAGAATGAGGATGGTGTTCCTGCTCACTTTTTCACCATCCTGTAGAGGTAGACCCCGACACCCAGGAACAGGAGCAGGAGCAGGACACCAAAGAACTTCATGCCGGCGTCCTTGATGTTGTCCGGCGTCCACGACTTCTTGACCGCCGTCCCGGTTGCATCGATAGCCGAGGCCGCCCCCGCACCGGCCGCCCAGGTGCCGAGGCCGATACCCCCGCCGACACCGACCGGGTAAGCCGCATATCTTGCGACCTTTCCGAGCGCAGGGCCGGCAGCCTTGACGGTTTCGGTCTGCTTCGCAGAGATAGCCATCTCCCGCGCAGCGTCCCGCGTCGTTTTGATGTTCTCCAGGCCGGCTTTTTTCAGTTTCCCGGCCGCCTCGAACATGGCATTATAGATGCTCATGCCCTCACCGCCTTCTTTGCACTGTCAACCGCACCGGATACGGTCTTTTTCACGCCGCCGATCATCTGTTTTCCCTTCTTCGACCGGAGGAACACGATCCCCCCGGCGACCAGGACGCCGACCCCGACGAGTGCCGGCAGAGCCAGCCCGTTCTCCTTCGCCGCTGTGAACACCCCGCCGATTCCGGGCAACCCCTCACCATAGGTAAGGAAATCCTGTGCGTAGGGTTCAAACCCGAACGGGTCCGGATACGCCGGCGGGTAGTATTCCTCTTCCGGAGGATAGTAACCCGGATCTTCTGGATCATACCCCGGTATCTCCGGAAACTCAGGGATATCCTCGAATCCCGGCAATTCAGGGAAAGTCCACCAGGGTTCTTCACCGCCGGAAGGGAGGACCGTCCCATCCAGCCCCGGCAGACCGCCACCGGACCCCGGCGGGTATGCCTCTTCGGGAGCCGGACCGCCGAGAGCACCGAGCGCCGTAAGGCCGATTGCCCCGACACCCAGCCCAAGACCGGCAGCCTTGAGCGTATTTCCGGTCTTACCCATGACAGTAGCCGCCTTTGAGGTTTCACCGGCCGGTTTCAGGCCCGAAAGCGACTTGCTGATCTGCTCGGATAGTTTCGCCTGCTGTTCTCGCATTTGTGAGGCTAACTTAGCCTGCTGCTGTCGTACGTCATCCTGAAATTTCGCAAACTGCTTTGCGTAACTCTGTTGTGCCGCTTTTGCCTGCTGCTGATACCCCTTTAGGTATGAGGTTGATGTTATCGGCGCTGCCTTCTTGTACTGCTTCAGGTACGAGGCAGGAGTTGCCTTTTTCCCGGCCTCGCTCACCGCCCCTACAATCCGCCGAATTGTGCTGATTTTTCCCATTTCACCACCTATCTTCGCTGTTTTCGCTGCTACCTTCCCCGCCTTCGCCGCCCGCGCCGCCGCGTAAGAGGCCCCGAACGTAAACGGAGCCGCCGCAATTGATATTGCATCAATCACAGCCCACAACGCGAGTTCTCCATCTATCTCGTTCCCCCGGCCAGTCAGCCACTTGTTACCGGCATCCAGGAGATCCAGAGGGAGGAGCACATCAGCCGCAGCGGTCGCGGCGAACTGAGCGCCGCCGCCGGCGACGTTCCCGGCCGCTATGTGGCCGATACCTGCCTCGTAGGACTGATCACGCGCCCCGATGACCGTATCGATGAGGTTCCCCCCACTGAAGTCCGGGAGAGCGATCTTCGGGAGATCCACTCTCGGCAGTTCCCCTCGCGTCACCGCCCCGGAGATCGCTTCCCCCGCACCGGAGACAAACCCCAGCCCCGGAACGGACGAGAGATCCGGAAGGGTGATCTTCGGGAGGTTCCCCCCCTGCATCGCCCCGGTGACAGCTGCACCCGCGCCGGCGACCGCCGAAAGTCCCGGAACCCCCGAAAAGTTCGGTAGAACAGGAAGGTCCGGAAGAGAGATCTTCGGCAGGTCTATCTTCGGGAGGCTTCCCTGTGTCACCGCCCCGGCGACCGCTGCACCAGCCGCCGCCGGGAGCGAGATTGCCGCCGCCGCTGCCGGCAGGGAAACCTTCGGAAGTGTCACCTTCGAGAGATCCGGGATAGTCACTTTCGGAAGATCCACCTTCGGCAGAGTGGGAAGGGAAACCTTCGGCAGATTTGCCACCACTCCGCCGGCCGCCTGTGCCGCCTCTGCCGCTGCTTCAGCCGCCCATCTCGCCCGCTGTGCCTGCTCCGCAAGGTAAGCCTGTGCCGCCTTACTGCCTGCCTTCATACCGATAGGCAGTATCCCCTGTGCCGCGAGATTCAGTGCTGAAACCGCCGCAGACCCGGATTCCGCTACGTCCTTCGGGAGATTCGCGATCTGCGAGAAGTCAGGGAGGTTCACCCCCGGCAGAGTGGGAAGGGAGATGTTCGGAAGCGAGATCTGAGGAAGACTCGGAAGAGTGATCTTCGGCAGACTCGGTACTGAGAATGGAAGAGAGATCTTCGGGAGAGATGGAAGAGTGGGAAGGGAGATCTTCGGAAGGGATATCTGAGGGATACTAATCCCAAAGAAATTGAACGCCATTCCGATTCTCTCCAATCAGCATCAGCGGGTCCGCTCCAGAACCGCCCGCTCCGCAGCGTCGAACACGCCGGAGTTCACGACATGCTCAAGGCAGATGTACCGGAGATTCGCCGCGTTGCTGCCCTTCGAGGCAATCTGCCAGTCGCCCTTGGTAAACCTCCACCCTCTGAGGCCGTAGCCGTCGTTCGTCACGTCCTTGGCGTAGTTGAGCATCGCCACGCCCGCCGGGATCGTCCCGAGGTCGTACTCAGCCGCGTTGATCTTCTGCAGCGTAGCCCAATCGACATGCAGGACTTCCCGCCGGTCCGGAGACGTGTTGATCAGCCCGATAGCCGTAGGATCAACCGACCCCGCAAGGCCCGTAGCCGGGTTGATGAACTGCAGCAGCCCGGCCCGCGCAAGACTGCCGGTAGGCAGGTCGAGAACGTTGGTGAGTTCCGAAGAGGCCGTGACCGGCACACTGAGAGCGTAGACCTTCGGCTCTGCAGCGTATTCGAGATTCGCGCCGTAGGTTGCGATGAACTCCTCCGGAGAGAGGACGTTCTCCACGAGCGTCACCGTGCAGGTGAGCGCGGAGATCGTCACATCGGTGGCGACAGTCGGGTTCACGACGATCTTCATCTCCAGGCTGTCCTTCGAGGCCGCGAGAATGTCCCCCTCGTCAAGCCGGAGGTAGTACGTGAGCGTTGCGCTCGCGCTTTTCGCTACGTCAACTGCTCCGGTGAGTTCCGGCGCAAACCCGTTCTTGCTGTTGTATTTGTTGAGCAGCGCGATATCCGCGCCGGAGAGCGCGTAGTGAACGGTCGAACCGTCCGAGACAACGCGGATCTCCTGTATTGCCCGCAGAATCGCCTCGTTCGTTCCCTCATAGTCGTTCGTGTCGTCTGCATTTGCGACCGTTGCGTTGATCTTGAGGATGAGCTGATCGATCACCGCATCGCGCGGAAGGTCGATCCGGGTGTTGATCAGGCTGAGCGTCTGATTCAGAGTCCGGTATTTCGAGTACATCTCTGGTTTCCTCCTCACTCAGCCTTGGCCGCAATGATAGCCATCACGAAGGCCACGACGAACGAACCCACCAGCATAGGAAGCCCGATGCTGAAAAACGACTTTTTAGCCGCATTGATGCCTGTTCCGATATCAAAAGCCATGTTTTACCTCCTGTTACTCTTTTTCTCCACTGTAAACCGCCGTTACACTCCTCGCCGCGACCACGAACGTCAGAAACGCCCACGGAAGCGCCGAGGCAACCAGAACTGCAATTGCAGCATCCATACGGTCAGAGAATCAGAAGGTGTGGTAAAAAAGAGGTAGCAACAAAGGAGTTAGGAAGACCGGGTATTTTTGAAATAGGCCGTTATCAGGTGCGACACCACCGCATCGATGGAGAGGGTTTCCCCGTCAGTCTGGAGACGGTCCCGAACCTGCTCCAGCCGCCGCAAGGTCTCCATTTTCAGACTCACCCGCCACCAGCCCTTAGCCTTAGGCATCTTCACCGCCCCCGGATAACATACCGCCGCCCATCAGCATCGTAAACCCAGCACTCACCACCCGCCGGGATACGTACATTAAAGGGTTTTCCCCGGATTCTTTTCTCCGCCGCCTCTTTTGTCAGGAACCGCCGAGAGGAGATAGTTTTTACCTGTATTCGTCGTATTTTGCCGTTCTTTTTCGCTACGATATCGGAGAATCCGGCCGAACCCGGAGAGATGGAGACGGAATACCCCGCCCGCCGGAGAGCAGCCGCCGCCCGCTCTTCTCCATTCCGGCCCCGGCCGTAATTCTTCCCGTAGTTCTTCCGCCCCGCTTTTGTGTTTTGTGCCTTTGTTGCCGCCATATTACCCATAGTGCTTTGTGTGCCTATTAACATTACTGCCAGGAATAATCTGATACTCCCCAGTCAAGTGCTGATACTCTAAAACATCGTATCTGTTGAGTTTTCGGTTAATCTCGTTAAAATCCGGGATTAACGCTTCAACATACCGGATATCTTGAGGGATCAGGAATTTGAGGACGTACGTATAATAACACTGACTCCAGAGCAGTTTTGGGAAATCCTGTATTCTCTGAGTCACGAACCAGAGACAGATCCGCCGGCCCCGACCCTCTCTAGCGACCAATTCAAGGACCGGAGAAGGTGAGTAAGCGTTTTTGTTGTAATTGTGCGCCTCCTCTACGACGATAACCCGCTCCGCTCCAGCCGTATAGACCGCATCGATCAGCTCCGTGTACTGCTCTACCAGGTCGGCCGTCTTTGTCCGGAGAGATGGAATACAGAGCACGTACGGAAACTCTAGCAGTTTAGCCCAATCATACCGCGCCCCGGGTTTAATCTTCAAGAGTTTAACGCCTTTCAGCCCGATAAGCCCGATATGGTTCCGGGTCTTTGTATCCAGGATGATAAACGGTTTTTTCTCTGCGTATAACTTCTCTATCAGCCAGCCCAAAAAGTAACTTTTGCCGGCCCCGGTCGGTGCGGCGATCAGCCGGTGAACGTTTTGTGATACGTCCAGGTCTACCAGCCCCACCACCCCCCGCCCGCCTCCAGGTCAGCCATAGCCGCCCATCGAGGCACGAAGTCCCCGCACACCTCGCAGGTGAGGCCGTCCGGCCCCCACACATACCGATGGAACCCCAGCCGGCAGAGGAGGCGCCGCAGTATCCCACTCATCTCACATCCCCCGGAGAGCGCCGCCTTCAAGCCGCGTCATCCAGTCCGGAGACGGGACAACCTCCGGTGTGCCGACCTCAGACCGTCTCTTTACCGGATACTCCTTCCCGGTGACGGGATTTTTCATCACGATTCTCTTCTCCTCTTTCTCCTCCTCCTCTCTTTCGTCGTTCTCCTCCGATCTCCTCTCCTTCTTCCGCTTCTTCTCCTGCTCTTCTCTCTTCTTCTCCTCTTCCCTCTTATGGTACAGCGCGATCAGGGTAGGACTAAAAGCCAGCCCTAGCCCCGCAACCCCCATAACGAGAGCAAAACGCGGATCGTCCGGGAGAGTCCCTTCAGGGAGATAGTGCCAGAGCGCTTCATTTAGAAATGGTTTGCTAAAACTCTCGTAAACAGCGTTGTTTGCCGGTGGAAGGCCCTGCTCTTTGAGGAATACCGCCGACTGTTTGATCGCCATATCCAGGATCGCTATCGCCGGATGATCGCCCTTCTCCTCAGCCGGACCGCTGGAAGCCCCCGAAGCGCCCCGGTCCGGCCGCTCTTCGGTATCGTCGATCAGGATATCGTACGTGATATCCTTCTTATCGACCGTCACCTCTTCGGTTTCCGTCACTCTTCCCGCCTCCGGAGGACGATATCGACTTCATAGCCCTCTACCCTGATCTGTACCGCAACCTCTCCTTTCTCCTCGAACTTCTCCCGGAGACCGCTATCCTCCATCAGCCTTTCCGCGACGGTCGCAATTCTGCCGGCCGCGTTCATTCCGTCCAGTACGCCAAAACCCATTAAATCACCTCAAAACCCCGGAAACGCCGGGACACGTTGATTAATCCGCTCTACTTCAGCCGATTTATCGACCGGAGCAGCCCGCCGCCGGCGGACCAGGCCGACGAGAAACCATCCCGCACCGACCGCGAGCAGGAGCAGCGCCGCATAGGTAATGATGCCCCCGCCGGAGGTGTTTTCATTCTCTTCTCCTTTTTCTCCTGACTTCTCCTCAGGAGAATTCATAGAGGATCTAGGAGAATTCTCCGGAGAAGTTGGAGAATACTCTCCCTTTCGTCCCCGCTTTTCATCCACTCCATCAGGCGCTTCATGACCCATACCAGGATTCTCAGCATTTGCAGCCACAGGAACGTTAGCAGGAGCGCCATCAACAGGATCTGTACTACCAGGCTTATTTCCATCTTCTTCCACCTCGCTCTTCATCTTAACGCGGTATTTTCCGCAAACCGGGCATTTCCGCTTCTTTCCGATTCCGGCCGTCCGAACCTCCCATTCGTTGCCGCATGAGAGGCAAACGGCGATTCTATCAGCAGAAACCATAGGAGAAAAGAGGAGAAGTGAGGAGAAAAAGAGATAGCAACAAAGGAGAAGTCAGGAGAATAGGAGAATTCTCCAGGAGAAATGAGGAGAAAAAGAGAGGGTGTCAAAGCCGCCCCCGCAACTCTTCACAGACCTCAGCGATCCGCCGGTCGAGATCATAGTATCGGATATCTCCTTCGGCCCGGTCTTTCCGCAGGTAACATTCGCACTGATAGGTATCCCCTCCCAGCCGATGGCACCTCCAGCCGTCGCCCTCGTCTATGTGATCCTCCAGGGGATGCCCGCACACGCAGCAAATGTTACCCATCATGCCTGATCACTGATCACTTCACATTGTTAAGCAGCCCAAGCATGGCCAAAAAAAGAAAGGCCACAAACTGCACCTGCAATAGCACCGCTCCAGCCGATGCAGCATAGAGCGCCCAAGCCGTGTTACCCACCACCCAGGACGCAAACCCCGCCGCCCGGACCCGGGAGGATCGCGCCGTGACCAGGACGGCACCGAGGAGAGCGCATACCAGGCCGACCACCTCGAAGCTGATCACGCCGTCCACAGCTCCTTCGCGCACTCCTCACAGACGCCTTCCGGGAGCGTCTTCCCAGCCCTTTCAAACGCCTCTAGATATTTCGCCCGGTATGCATCAATCATAGGATCTCGACCGCACCGAGGACAGCCGCCGCGGTGAGGCACCCGCTCCACCGGCACCTCTTCGCCGTCCACCGTAGCAGTAGCAGAGCAGGCAGACCCGACCGGCCCGGGACCGTCAAACGGATCGAGTTCGGCAGAGTCATATAGGCCCGACACGCAAAACGCCCGCCTCAAAGCATGAGCCTCCGCGCATTTCTGCAGCATGACGTACGGCATCCGTTCCCAGGCCCCCGGTTTTTTGCCCGGAGGTGTCGGCCGGTAGAACTCCTCCAGCCGAACCGTCACCCGGATCGGGTGAGACATCCGCTTATGCCACACCGTGCAGGTAGCGGAAAACAGTTTTCCGTCCCGCTCCTCGAAGGTTGTTTCCATCCCATCAAAATCCCCGGAACGGTGAGCGATAGCCAAAAACCCATCCCGGCCGACGAAGATCCCTGCCGGTGTCGCCCATATCTGCCGAGCGAACGGGTCCAGCCGGTACTTCTTCGCAAGTTCCAGCATGAGCATGAATTGTTCCGGACTGCAGCCTTTAGCGACCGTCTCAAGCAGGATCTCTCGTTGATGTGCGTCATACTCTACAATGTCGGTAGTCACTTCACCTCGCCCCCGGTATGCATCTCTCGCCATAGTTTCCGCGCCCGAGGTAGACCGCCCTTTGTGATTGCCAGGACCTTCGCCCAACACTCCGAGCAGTATTCAAGCCGGATATCCCCTTCGCCCCGGTTTTCGTAATCGATGAATCCGCCATCTATCCGGCAGGCAACCTCCCGCCGCATGAGGAGATGCCCGCACAGAGAGCAGAAGGTTTCATCCTCACTGTCATTCATCGGTATCACCCACGATATGCTGTTGTGCCTTAAACTCCGGTTTCGGTGCTGCAAATCGGGATTCGTGCAGCAGATTGTACTTGTGCGTTTTTCGGTGCTCCCGGAGGATAGTGCTATCCTCGTCGCCGGACCTCTTCGGCCGGCAGGCCCGCGCGAGCTTCCGCCGGTGAGCGTCCCTCGCGTCCTTAATCTCCTGATCCTTCACCATCAGAGATACACCTCCAATTCAGGATATTTCTTGATAATCGCCGCCTTTGCAACCTCGACGGATACGCCGCCTTTCGATGCTACCAGGGAGCAACGGACTTTCATACCCCGGGTGAAAGCATCCTTGCCTCCGCACTCATGCACCCACTCCGGGATACTCCGGTACTCGTGAGCATCGTTGAATTGCCGCTCAATAAGTGTACTAAGTTCCGAAAACTGCTTTGCCTGTTTCCGCTTCGCTTCCGCTTTTTGAGCGTTAATAGAGTCGATACGCTCCGAAATTTGTAATACGTTTTCCTGTAGGGTTTCTAACTGCTTTTGCAAATCAGATGTTACCAACCCCGCCATAGCAGGATCGTTGAGGGATGCCGATCCAAAATGCAGCCGTAATAGCCGGCAGACTAAATCGGAAAAACTACCGTGATTTTCCTTATACGCCTTTACATAGGGTTGCAAATCCTCCGGGATGCTAACAGATGTGATCATCCGCACACACCTACCCCCCATGAATGCATGTGGAGACGGCCCGCCGGAAGAGGGAGAGGAAAGTGTACTAGTAGGTAGTACGTACTACCTATTAGTACAGTAGTAGTAGTAGTAGTAGTAGTAGAGGTTGCACTGGAAATCATGCAGGGTTCACCCTCTCTCCATCTGTGTTTTTATCCGCTCTGCATCTCGTTGGAACGCCTCTGAAAGTGCTTTTGCGTCCCATTCTACTGTGAAACTCTCTCCCCCACAGCACCCACAAACCTTTGCTTCCGCTGGAACGTAGTTGAGGCATTTTCGGCACATCCACCGCCCCGTAGTCATGATTTTTGGTGTCCAGGACCCCCGTTTTTGAGGGTCTACCCCCTGTTTTTGATGCCCGGACCCCTGTTTTTGAGGGTCCGAAGGCACTTTTTGGGAATTTGGGATCATGCTTATGCCGCCCCCCTGCTTCCATAGGCCGGCCGGCCCCGTACGGTATCTTCCAGGTCCGAGATCCAGAGTTTCAGCCCCATGATCTCCCGGTCACGCTTCTGCAATTGCCGTTGGAATGATGATTCCAGAGCGTTTAGCCGTTTTTCGAGTTCGATCCGGCAAATTACCGGGTTTTCGCTCTTCTTCTTCATGATCGGCCCTCTCTCAGTTGCCAGGAGATCCGCCGGCCGGGTCCTCCGTAGACCCGCATAAAGTGCCGGCGGGACCAAAGTACCCCAGCCGGGACGGGGATACCCTTCTCATCGAGGTCCCGGAGGGTGAATGGCCGGCGGCCGTATGTCTCCTCGACCGCCGCCAGGAAGTCCCGCCGGGACACCGTATCCCCGCTCATACCTCACCCTCTCCGAAGAGCGCCCCGAAAAACTCCTTCCGGAGATCCCGGGCGAACCGCTCCCGATCCTCCGGGTCCTCGATGAGCACCATATCCGCCCCGCAATCACAGACCGGCCGAGGGTCCGGTGAGAGCAGCCGGAACCCGCACCCAGGACACTTCCACACCTCAAACTTCATTCTGCAGCCCTCCGGGTGACATCCTCGATCAGGGTTGCAGCCAGGCCGAACGCCTCCGCCCGGCCGCGTAAGTATATCGCGTGGTCGGGGAGGTCCCGGTTATGCCTCGCCGTCTCCGCGCAGGTCTTCGCAGCCTCCCGCAACCAGGAGATCACATCCTCAACGGTCCGGAGGTTGTCGATATCAGGTAGGTATCGCTCGTCAGTCATTCGGACCGCCCCGCTGCTTGATAGGAGGAATCCCGATCTCCCCGACGCGGTGGAACTCGTTTGCGAGCGTCACCAGGGCATCTTGTGCGACCAGGCAGACCGCATCATCCCCGAAGTCGATCCGGCAGAAGTGGTATGCGAGTTGTGCAGCGAGACGGCGATCTGCTTTGGCATCGAACGACCCGCACCAGAGAGGCCATGCCGCATAATCCAGGTCGGCCCCTCTCAGGTTTGCCCCTTCCAGGTTGGCCCCTGTCAGGTCGGCCCCTCCCAGGTTTGCCCCTGTCAGGTTTGCCCCTCCCAGGTTTGCCCCTTCCAGGTCGGCCCCTCCCAGGTTTGCCCCTTCCAGGTCGGCCCCTCCCAGGTTTGCCCATCTCAGCTTTGCCCCTGTCAGGTCGGCCCCTTCCAGGTTGGCCTCTCTCAGGTCGGCCCGCTCGCCGCCCTCATCATCGTTCAGCCACATCAGATGCAGCCGCAAGGTTTCTACAAGGTCCATCACTGACCGCCCCCGGTGAGGAGTTCTGCAGCGTACTGTTTCAGAGCATAGGCAGCCTTGATCTTCTCCCGGAATACGTCCGGGTCCATGAAATCCCCATAGACTTTGATGCAGCCGCCTTTGCCCGGAGTCCCGACCTCGATACTGTCCGGGTTTTGGGAGATGTGGATATGCCGGTACTCTATCGCTCCCCCGTAACCCGGAGGAAGGATCGGTTCAGGCATCAGGCCATCTCCTCAGAATTGAGTTCCGCGACCAGGTTTTCTGCCGCCGCGAGATCCTCGATATACTCCCCTCGATACTCGACGTTGCCGCCGTGCAGGGGTTTGTTTAGATCCAACTGCCGCCCGACGATGTACATTTTCTTGCCGTCGATGACCTGCGAAAAAACGCGCCACCATGTGCCGGACATCAGACCGCCCCCTTTTCAGCCCCAGAAGACGCCGGAGGGTATGCCAGCCCACGGAGGATCTTACTGATCTGCTGCTGAGGTACTCCGTACTCAAACGCCAGCCGGCGCTGAGTCAGCCGGCCGCGCCCCTTCGGCAGGTGTCGCGTCTCAGCCCACCGCCGCCGGATCTCCTCTGCCTGCTCGTTCGTCAGTTTCGCGTTATGGTTCTTCTCCCCCCACTGAGCGCCGCCCGGCGCGTTCGGGTTCCGGCAGTTCTCCAGAGGCGACACCAGCCGGAGGTTTGAGATCCTGTTGTCGGTTTTATCGCCGTTGATGTGGTCGATCTGTTGCTCCCTCTCTTCTGGGACCAGGCCCCCGTGAGCGCCTATCCAGACCGCTCGGTGGTGCTGGATATTGATTCTCTCGTCGCCCCACTTCGTCCCGATAACCAGATACCCTTTAGAGAGGGTTCCTTTCACCTCCGCATGGAAACGGTTGTAGATCTTCCCCTCGTGTGGGATAACATACCAATCCCCTGAGATGAATTTTTGAGACGCTACGAAGTCCGAGAGATAGGGGATGGTGCTGGAGTCCGTCATCAGTCCACCTCGATGATCGGGTCCGGCCGCTTCCGCTGCTTATCGGTCTTTGAGAGATATGTATCAACCACACCCTGCAGCCGCACAAACAAGCAGATACCCGGTTGCCCTACATGCGCGGGACAGTCCAGACAGGGACCGTTAGGGCAGCGGCAGGTATCACACGCGGCATGCACCGACTCAATGACCTCCGCAACCCTCACCAGGACATCCGCCCGCTGTCGCAGCCTCTCAGCCTCCGCCCGGAGATCTTCGGCCCGGGTCACTTCGGCACCCCCGGCGATCGCAGCTCCTGCCAGTTTGCTACACTGTTGCAGTACGGGCAACGGTCCGGCACAACGGCAGCCACATCCACATAGAGTTTGCAGGGGTGAGGACAATGGCGGCACTCAAAAACCCGGGTAGGTGCTGCACTCCCCTTCGAGGTCTTTGAGGGTTCCGCTGTCGCCCGGCGATCAATCTCCCACACACTGGGAGACTCCAGCCGGCATAGGCGCTCATCGATAGCGTCGAGTTCATCTGTCTCCAGCCGGACGATCCGAGTGTTCAGTCTAGACAGATAGACGTTGATCTCATTCAGCCGGTCCTCCAGCAGCGCAAGCGCCCGACCATAATTGTTCTCCACTTCAGAGATCCGCCGGGAGAGGGTTTTGAGTTCGTCGGACATGATGCAACTCATCCCCACACCCCCGCGATAGTTTGATATTCTCCTACGCTCATTCTAAGTGCCGACATCATCGCGGCATCCGGGTTTTCCATCCCGACAGTTTCCAGCCGTGCAGGGATGGAGGCCCCTACTTCATTCTTTCCGTTCATTCTGCTTTCGCCTCTGTCGATTTTCGTTCTTTGATCAGATAGCGGATCACTTCGGTGTTGTTTTTCAACCCCAAATGGTCTTTCACGCGCTGAAATTGCGCAAATTCGTCTTCAGACAGTTTCACATAGATGGATTGCAACTCACCACCTCTTATACTAGGTAGAATATTTCTACCATATTCTACTTTGTACCAATAGTCTATAAATACATTCCGAATTATTATACCGTAGGGTGAACCTGTGACCCAAAATGCCCCCAAGTATAAGGGAATAAAAATCTCAATCGATGATGAGTTTTGGGAGAAATTCCAGCAAATTAAGAAGGAACTGGGATTAACAAGCGATAGCGAGGTGGTGCGGTTCGTCATCACCCAGTATTACAAGAAGGAGTTTCAGCAAGACAAAAAAGAGCAGAAGAAGAGCAACCCCGGATGGGTCAAAGTCGAGGAAGGGTGGATTGATTAAATGCTCCTGCCTATCAAAGTCTCTCCCCGCCGCCGCGTGTGGGCTGATGTGTCCTTCCGCTACGAGAAACACATCTATGCTTCATCCACAGAGGACGTTGCCAGGTATACCCTCAAGTACGGCCGGGTCAATGGCATCTATGAGGATGAGGAGATCGCGCATGATCTCAAGCGCACCGTTGCCGCACTTCTCCGGGACGGCATCCCCCTGCGTCAAGTGGTCGAAGAAACTTCCGCGCTCTACGGTGTCCCCCAAGACTGTGTCGAGGAAGTCATTTCAGCCTGCCCGCCTCAATAAACCCTTTTTCCGGTCGCGCCCCCCTGTTGTTAGTTACCACCTCTTTAAGACCCCTCACGCAGAGAGTTAGATATACCGAAAGTGTGCGCACATGTGCGCACATGTGCGGACAGGAGAAAAGGAACATGGAAAACAGAGAAAAGAAGAAAACAAGCAAATTGCATCGAGTTAGGCCGCGATTGAATTTATCAATCGACCCTGAGAATCACGAGTATCTGAAGGAAATCGGCGTTAATGCGTCTCGATTGCTCGATAAAGCGATATATGAACT
>ERZ795032.1345-NODE-1345-length-17506-cov-3.879090_pt1 | contig 17506 bp, 15 predicted proteins | sample MGYA00375124_ERZ795032 | MGnify/ENA primary metagenome ERZ795032 (study PRJEB30167, sample SAMN05720154) | activated sludge metagenome | isolation source: Anaerobic digester | place: China | collected 2015-12-16 ...
TTTGCAAAAGTTGGCCAATTTTCACCGGAAAAAGCTAAAGATAACCATTGTGGGTATTACGGGTACAAATGGAAAGACGACCACGAAGGAGTTGATTGCCTCTATCCTTTCCAGGGAGTTTAAGGTTGCTTTTACCCAGGGAAACTTCAATAACCACATCGGTGTGCCTCTCACATTATTGTCGATAAATAAGTCGCACGAAATTGGTGTCATTGAGATGGGCGCCAATCATCCAGGCGAAATCCGTGAATTATGTGAGATCGCCGAACCCAATATCGGATTGATCACCAACATCGGAAAAGCCCACATTGAAGGATTCGGGTCGTTGGAAAATGTAATCAAGACCAAATGCGAACTTTACGATTTTATCCGTGAACACGAAGGCAAGGTGTTTGTGAACAAAGATAATTCAACGTTGAGCGAAAAATCGGAAGGAATGGACAGGATTTTGTACGGACGTGATAACCCTGGCTTGTTTGTGTCGGGTACATTGTCGGCTGAAACACCATTCTTGCATTTCGATTGGAATTTTTTTGAACACCCTCACCGTGTGAAAACTCATCTCGTGGGAGAGTATAACCTCGATAATGCCCTGGCTGCTGCAGCCATAGGTAAATATTTTGGCATCAATGCCGAGCTTATCAGTAGCGCCCTCGAAGCTTACGAGCCTAAAAACAACCGTTCGCAATTTGAACGTACTCAGCACAACGACCTTATTATTGATGCTTACAATGCTAACCCCACAAGCATGAAAGCCATGCTTGAATTTTTCTCAAAAATCAAATCCGATTTACCTAAGGCGGTCATTTTGGGTGAGATGAAAGAATTGGGACCTATAGCCGAAGTTGAACACAGGAAAATGTTGGACTATCTGCACGGGCAGTCATTCGATAAAATTTACCTGGTTGGTTCTGTATTTACCGACGGAGTAACTGGGAGCATCACAATGAAAAATACGTTCGTTTTTGAGCGAGTGGAACAATTGATTGAGGAGTTGGAACGACATCCTTTAGCCGGGTATTATGTCCTGCTAAAAGGGTCACACTCGGTCCAACTGGAGAAAGTTATACCATTTTTGTAAATTTGTAAAGAAGAAACACGACATGATACACTACCTACAATGCAACAACTGCGGCAATCGTAACGAGATGAAATCGGAATATGTGGTATTCTGTACATCGTGCGGACAGAAGCTCGACAATAATTTCACCCAATGGCAGCGAAGAAATCCCGGCGGAACATTTGAAGATTTTAAACGAAACGCCTGTTTCACAGAAGATCAATTGCCACCCGCAATACCGATAAAGAAAGGCAAGATACTCAAATCGAGATCTCTGAAGGAGAAAATTCTTATCGTAGTAATAACCACAATTTTTGCGGCTGTCGGTTCATGGCTTGGTAGTGCGGCTGTCACTGCACTTAAGAACAACAAAAAAACCGATGAAAAGGTACTCTCGGAACAATGGGTAAAGAAAACCTACGGAACTTATCAGTTAACTCTTGAAACACCCTGGGAGCTGAAATCTTCGACACCACCCCCGTTGCCCGAGAATATAAAAAGAATGCTGGAGAAGATGGAAACATTTGAAACGTCCAATGACAATCAATTTAAGGTAGGGGTGATTGAGGCAAAATACAATCCAGCCGAGATTGGCGAACTGAATATGCAAGGTGCTGCTGACGGTGCAGTTAACGAAGTTAAGGGTATGCAAGGAGTTACCAACTTCGTATATTCAGAAGACAGTTATTCTGTCCGTAACCTTCCCGGATTTATCCAGCGAGGGACATATACCCAGAACGGATATCACATTGCTTTTATAAATATAGGAATAGTGAAGGATTTAAATTATTGGCAAGTGATGGTTTTAAGCAGAAGAGACGATAAAGTTGCAGAACAGGCAGCAGAAAGAATTATCCAATCCATACAAATCAATTATCCGTCTTAGCGGATTAAAACAATAAAGAGCATATTTTTAAAAAAATCGATATTATGAAATCATTAATTGTTGCAGCATTAATCCTTTTCGGATGCTTTTCTTTTAATGCGCATGCGCAAACCTACAAAATCAACAAACAAAAATACGATTATAAAATGTACATGCCACAACCCGGAGATCCGAATAATCCCGCGGTTATGGGGCTTGCCTCTTTCTTTATTCCGGGATTAGGACAGATGCTTAGTGGGGAAACAGGTCGTGGCCTTGCTTTTTTAGGAGGTTCAATAGCTCTGTCAGGCATTACTGTTGCCGGAGCATTAATGTCGTACGATGAAGTTACAACCTACAACCAGTTTGGATCTTTCACGGAGTATGAAACAAACCCTGCCGGTGTGGCGATAATGCTTACCGGGTTGGCTGCTACCATCGCGCTCGATGTATGGGCTATTGTCGATGCGGTAAGGGTGGCAAAAGTAAACAATATGTATATTCAGGATCTTCGCGGGAACTTGAGTTCTGTAAAAGTCGAATTGAATCCTTTTATTGATACGCACAACTATCTGGGACAGGCCAACACTTCTGCCGGCTTGTCGCTGAAAGTTACGTTTTGAAACTTACTTCTCAAATTTCACATTCAATACCACTACTTCCGAAACCGTGCCTATGCGGTATTGCGGGCCAGCTAATCCCAGTCCCGAGGTTACATAGATATGTGTGTTCCCTTTCCGGGCATACCCGTATGCCACTTCAAAAACTAAGCGTGTGGCAATATTTCCGGGAAAAGCCTGTCCGTGGTGGGTGTGTCCGTATAGCGCAATGTCGGCTCCGGCATTGACCTCTTCGTCAAGGTCGTTGGGGCTGTGGTTCAGGACGATGACCGGTTTTGATACATTCACGTTTTGCCGGTTCAAAATTTCGGATAAAGGCAACCGGTCGGAGAACACAAAATCTTCACGTCCAACCACATAAAAAGCGCTGTCAATCAGGACAGCCGAATCGCGCAGCATTTTTATGCCCGCATCGATCAACCATTGTATTTTTCGTTCGGCTTCGTAACGGTATTCGTGGTTGCCCGTGCAGGAATATACGCCCAGAGGCGCCTGCAGCCGCCGGAGTTCCTCGTCCATCCTTTGTCCCTGAACGGGTTCGATGCTAGAGTCGAGGATATCCCCCACAAAAAGGATCAAATCGGGTTCCTGCTCCATGATTAAATCCACCATTCTTTGTGCGTCATCCCGGTTGATCAGGTATCCCAAATGTAAGTCGCCAACCATCGCAATCCTCACGGAGTCCATTTTTCCAGCTGATTTACCAACCTGTATATCCACCTGTCGTACCTCTGGATGGTTAAATTTGTAATTGCCATAAGACAACGTGAGTATTACCACTGCAAAGGAGGAGAGAAAGAGGGTGAGTTTCATTTTTGCTGGCTGGTTCAATAATTCTTTGGGACGGGTGAGTTTCTTCCGGGACGCCAGGTACAGAAAGTCACCTATCAATACCAGGCCCCCCAGGTATAGCAGGAAAAGCATCCAGCTGGTCCCCATCATGCGGATGGGATGGATAATTTCAGGAGGGAGATGGCGGTAGAATGCAAATCCCGTAAGATACACCAAAAGTTCGAAGGCGAAAATAACCATCCAAAAAGTCCGGAGGAGTTTTTTCGTTTTAAAAACATCCCAACCCTTCAGGAAAACAAGGATGTTGAGCGTGAAATGTATAATGAGTGCGACGATAAGTGAACGCATAAAAAAGTAAACAATTTAATTCTCCAAATCCAGTACCAGGTACTCCGAGCGGGTGCCAATGCGGAACTTTCCGCCCCAAATGCCCAAGCCTGAAGAAACGTAGAAATGGGTATTCTTCTTTTGAATATACCCTTGAGAGAGTTCGAAAATTTTATCTGTTATCAACGAAGCTGGAAAGACCTGTCCCCGATGTGTATGTCCGGAGAACTGAAAATCGATTCCTTCCCGCACTGCCTCATCCAGATCGTAAGGCTGATGATTGAGCAGGATAGAAAAAGTCCGGTTGTCACTGTTTTTTATCAGTTCCGGCAATGTCTTTCGGTTCTTCCGGGAATGATCTTCTCGTCCGATGATTGTTAACCCATTCGTTTGAAGCACGGAGTCACGCAATAGCGTGATTCCCGACCGGGTGTAAAAATCTGCACTGTTTTTAATACCCGAGATGTATTCGTGATTACCGGTACAGGCATAGACTCCCAAGGGTGCTTTAATTTTCAGCAATTCCCTGTCGAGCGAATGCATCCATACGGGTCGCAACTGGTTGTCAACCAAGTCTCCGCCAATAATAACCATGTCCGGATTTTCAGCATTGATCATCTCCACCCATCTGCTCAGCTCTTTCTTTGAAATGGTGTATCCCAGGTGTAAATCGCTGATACCGACAATTCTCATCGGTTTATCGATTTTTTCGGTTTTGATGGTTATGTGAGAACGTTTTTTGTTGTGATATTGCCAGTTACCGTACAAAAGTATCAACGCCGTAAGCCCCAAACCTGTAACGGCAGTTAGCGCGTTGTGATGAAAAATGCCACGAACAGTTTCTTTGTCGGCAATAGGTGCAACCCAGTTGATGATCCTGAATAAATCGACAAAGAGAATGAGCATGAAAACATACAGGAAGGCGATCATCCATGATGTCCCGAACCGATAGAAGAAGCCGGCAGTTCCGACAGGCATAGCCTCGCCAAACCGGAAAAAAATAAGCAGGCTGGCAAATCCAAGCAGAAAAATACCCATTACGACAATTCTGACCCACGCATTTGCCGGAATAAGCTGGTATATCCTGATAGCTGCATATACGTTGGCCGTTACATAGAAAAAGAGTATGGTTAGAAAAAATGATTTCATTATCTTTTACAAGGTAAGGAAAAAACTGACCCACAAAGGTACGGAAAAATCGATGACCATTCCGTGGAAAAGTGCCACAACCACATAGTCGGATCCCGAATATTTGGTGATCATGGGTAAGGTTGTGTCCATGGTGGTCGCGCCACCAGCGCAAATAGGGGATAGTTTTCCGAAATATTTTACCAGCCACGGCGTAAAAACCAGGACAATAAACTCACGCATGATGTTAGCCAACAAGGCTACCGTACCCAGTTCAGCTCCACGAAACTCGGAGATGAGGATGCTCGATAGCGAATAGTATGCAAATCCAGCCCCTACACTCAGGCAATCGATCAAGCTCCTTTCCGGGAGCAAAAGGCTCGTTAGTGCAGCTCCTGCAAACGTTCCAACGGTGGTGGCAACGGGTACTAGGGCGATCTTGAACCCGAATCGCTTCACGGCCGTAAACATGTTTTTGCCGGAACCTATCTGTACCCCAACAAAAAATAACAGTCCGTAAAGAATCCATTTCGAGATATCGTCTTTCAGCAACACGTCGGGGATGTGTCCCCAAAGAGCAAGAATGACACCCAGGGCAAAAAGCAGAAGATAGATAAGGGATTGCTTCATGAATTTTTACCCTTTCTTCTGAAAAACGTCGAGTACACCAGCCAGGCACAGAGAACAGTTCCCACAGTCGCCCCGAAACTAATGATCAATGCGTCAAGGCCGATGGTACTGAAATTTGTCACTACTTGTTCATTTGCACCTACCGAAACGCCCAGGAAAAACAACAGCAACATAATGATCAGGCTTATAACGGATCCCACATGCTTCACTTGCGGGAGTTTTCTGGCAAAATATCCCACGACAATGCCCGATAGTATGATGAGGATAATGTTGAGCATACGACTTTTGTTTTTAATTGCAAAAGTAAGAATTTTTTTTCCCCCCGTAATCATTGTACAAGATTAACGCTATTAGTGTAAGAAAACCGGACAATATTGCGTCTAAACAGGGTAAGAGCAAGTCCAATGTTTAAAAATGCAAAAAGAAGCATCAAAGAATACTGCCTTTACTAAATTATCGTAACGGGGGTGCTTTTATAGGTTGCCTCTTGAATTTATTAACTACTTTTGCTAAAATTTTAATAAGTACCTTTATGAAACAAACTCTATTATCACTGATCCTCCTGCTGACTTCCGTTGTGGTTTATGCGGAGGGCACTAATGTGAAAGGACAACTGGTAAGTGCGAATGATAAACAACCACTCCCTTACGCCACTGTTTCGGTTGCCAGTAAAGCGGTACCACAAAAATCCATCAAAAAATTTGCTACCGACGACAGCGGAAATTTCACCACTACGCTGCAGGCCGGAGACTATATATTCACGTTTCAGTTTGTAGGGATGAATAATTTCAACCGCAGCGTGGAGGTGAAAAACGGAGAATTGCAGGTCAATCTCGGGCAAATTGAAATGTCGGAAAGCTCTACCGAGTTGTCTGAAATCAGTGTAACCGCACAGCGTCCGTTGGTAAAGGTGGAAATCGATAAACTTACCTACAGCGCCAAAGACGATCCCGAATCATCTACCTCTAACGTGTTGGATTTGCTTCGTAAGGTACCCCTGGTAACGGTCGACGGTGAAGATAATATCCAGCTGAAAGGTTCATCAAGCTTTAAGATATACCTGAACGGGAAACCGTCAAACATGATTTCGAACAACCCGTCGCAAGTGTTGAAAAGCATGCCGGCAAACAGTATAAAGGACGTGGAAGTGATTACCGATCCCGGAGCACGATACGATGCCGAAGGCGTGGGTGGAATCATAAACATCATTACCGATAAACGGGTAGACGAAGGCTATTCGGGTTCTGTTGGAGCCAACGGCGATACGTTTGGGGGATATGGTGGCAATGCCTATCTGTCGTTAAAATACGGCAAGTTCGGACTTACCGGAAACGGAAGTTATTTTTACCACAACAGGCCGGAGGCAAAAACATCACTTACCCGGGAAGAAATGGCTCCAAGTCCGGTAAATGAGTTGACACAGGACGGAACTTCCAAAAACTACGGAGGTGGACTGTTTTACAATACGCAGCTTAGCTACGAGCCTGATACACTGAATCTGTTTAACGTTTCTGTCGGACAATTTGGGGGGAAATTTCATTCCAATTCATCACAAGATGTCCTTTCTCAAGGCGCGAGGGATTATTCGTACCTGTTGAATAATAATTCGATAAACCATTTCGGGTCATTTACACTGACAACCGATTATCAGCGGACTTTTAAAAAGAAAGGCGAGTTACTTACTGTTTCCTACCGTTTTGAGAGGAACCCCAACGACAGTGAGTACGAAAGTGAATACAGTCAGGTTGTCAATTATTTTTACCCTAAGGGCTATCGCATGAAGAGCATCAACAATGCCGGAGGTAAAGAGCACACTGGACAAGTCGATTACGTGAATCCTCTTACCGACAAACACAGCATAGAAGTGGGATTGAAGTATATATTTCGCGATAACTCCAGCCGGGGTGACAATACTTTCCTGAATCCGGATGACGGAGGGCAATGGGAAGAGGATAAAAGCCGTAAGAATGACCTCGACCACGAACAACGGATTGCATCGGGATATGCCGGATACGGATTAAAAGCTGGAAAATTCGGTTTGAAGCTGGGGCTTCGGGGAGAAAACACTGCCCAGAAGATACATTTTATGAGCGTGCAAACCGATACGGTTGTGCATTCCGATTTCTTCGATATGGTTCCTTCTGCCGCTTTCTCCTATCAGTTGGGAATGACGAAAACCCTGCGGTGGGGTTACAATATGCGGATATCACGCCCGGGTATCTGGTACCTGAATCCCTATATAAACGATTCTGATCCCAACAACATCCGTTACGGAAATCCTAACCTGGACGCGGAACAGACCCATAATCTTAATATCAATTACGGTTCGTTTTCACAAAAAGTGAACTTCAACGCCACGCTTAGCTATTCGTTTACCCAAAACGCCATCACATCAAGAATATTTATAGATGAATATCAAGGCCGAGAAGGGGTAACTCACAATACCTACGATAATATCGGGAGAAATCAATCAATAGGGCTTGATGGATATCTTAGTTGGACGCCCACACCGGTTATCCGGATGAACGTGAACGGCTCCCTCAGTTATACCGATATTCAAAGCACGGAGAATGCCGGGGTAAGGAACAGCGGATTTTCGGGTCGCGGTTTCGGAGGGATAACATTCACATTGCCCAAAGACGTGAGGCTGAGTGCAAACGGAGGAATATTTACGAGCAACATACAACTGCAAACTACCCAATCGGCCTTTTATTTCTATTCGTTCAGCGCCATGAAAAGTTTCTTTAACAAAAAGCTGGATGTTTCCCTTAATACAACCACTCCCTTTCACAAGTACCGCGATTTCAAGCTGACAACAACGGGTGAAGGATTCGTTCAGAAAATGAATTTTCAAAACCCGATGCGCACTTTCCGCCTGAGCCTGACGTACCGTTTCGGAGACTTGAAATCTTCGGTAAGGAAAGTTCAGCGCACCATTACCAACGAGGACGTTTTGCAGGGCGGTAGTTCACAGGAAGGAACCGGTACAGGCTCTTAACCATACCCCTATGCGAATCGATATAATTACTGTTTTGCCGGAAATGATAGAAGGAGCGCTTAATTGTTCCATTCTAAAGCGGGCGCAAGATAAAGGACTGGTGCAGTTCGGCCTGCACAACCTGCGTGATTACACGCTCGACAAGCACCGTCGTGTGGACGATTACCCTTTTGGAGGCGAAGCGGGGATGGTGTTGCAAATCGAACCGATAGACCGCTGTATCAGTCACCTGAAATCGCAGCGCGATTACGATGAGGTGATTTTCACTACGCCCGATGGCGAACAGTTTTCGCAAAAAACCGCCAACGAATTGTCGCTTCTGGAGAACCTTATCATACTTTGCGGGCACTACAAAGGTGTGGATTACCGGGTACGGGAACACCTGGTAACCCGTGAAATATCCATCGGCGATTTTGTGCTTACCGGAGGGGAACTCGCCGCAGCCATGATTGCCGATGCCGTTGTCCGGGTAATCCCCGGGGCTATTGGTGATGAGCAGTCGGCACTCTCCGATTCGTTTCAGGACAATTTGCTGGCACCCCCCGTTTATACCCGTCCCGCGGAATACAAGGGCTGGCGTGTACCCGATGTGCTTCTTTCGGGGCACGAACGTAAAATTGCAGAATGGCGGCTGGAACAGGCGCATGAACGTACAAAACGGTTGCGTCCCGATTTGCTTGGACGTTGAGCAATTAATAAAATTTAACCTTGTCTGGCGCAGCGTTTTTCTTAAAACTGCATCTGAATAAAAGAGGTCAGTCTCAAATTTGATAACCTAAAAAATAGCATTATGAGGCAAAATTGGATAAGAAACATTGTGGGCGGATTGAGTTTTACAACAGCGCTTTTTATATTTCAGGCTTGTTACGGTACGCCGCAGGATTTTGGCTTGGATGTGTTTGTAGAAGGCAAAGTAGTTTCCAAAACAACCGGCGAACCCATTAAAGGCATCAAAGTTTCGGCGGCCTCATTGCAACATACGGTGACCGACGACAAGGGGATGTTTTCTTTTTACACCGTCAAATCAGCTTCAAATCAGTTTCGAAGATGTGGATGGAGTCGACAACGGAACATTTATCAGGAAAGACAGCCTCGTCTCTATCGTGAAAGATAAAATCTACCTCGATATTAAACTGGAAAACGGGAAATGATTCCGTCTGTTAAACGCGCCTTGTTCCGGAAGTTCAAAGCGGTTGAAACGCGGCGCCACGAGCTTAGCTACCTTTTCTGGGAGTGCACGACCCGGTGCAACCTGGATTGTTTGCATTGCGGAAGCGATTGTTCAAAGCAAAGTAACTATCGGGATATGCCGATGGAAGATTTTCTGAAAGCTCTTGACACCATTAAAAACCCTGCAAAAAACCTGATGGTTGTCGTTACCGGCGGTGAACCGTTACTGAGAAAAGATCTGCCTGCGTGCGGACGTGAAATCCGCCGGCGCGGAATGCGCTGGTCCATGGTTTCTAACGGGTATTTTTACGATGAAGCGGTACATAATTCGTTACTCAACGCCGGTTTGGGAGCGCTTACCATCAGCTTGGACGGGTTGCCGTAGTCACACAACTGGTTGCGAAACAATCCGCGAAGTTTCGACAGGGCGGTCGCGGCAATCGACCTGGCAGTCCGTTCGCTCCGGTTAAACTTCGATGTGGTCACGTGTGTCAACAAAAAAAATATTTCGGAACTTTCCCTAATCAAGGAGTTTCTTAAAAGCCACAAGGTGAAGGCATGGCGGCTATTTACCATTATTCCGATAGGACGGGCGGTCCAAAACGAGGAGTTGTCGCTCTCGGATGAGGAATTTGTTTATTTGATGGATTTTATTCGGGAGTTGAGGGAGAATGAGGACGATATCGATGTGAAGTTCAGTTGCGAAGGATTTGTGGGGAAATACGAATGGAAAGTCCGGGAGAGTTTCTATTTCTGCAGGGCGGGTATCAATATCGGCTCTATCCTCATTGACGGCTCCATATCGGCTTGTCCCAATATCGATCGCTCTTTTTCACAGGGAAACATTTACACCGATAATTTCAACGACGTATGGGAACAACGTTTCAACTCTTTTCGCGACAGGAACTGGATGCGCGTGGGTCAATGCAAAGATTGCAGGCGTTTCAAGGATTGCCAGGGAAACGGTTTTCATAACTGGCACGGCAGTAAACAAAATGTATTGGTTTGCCATCGGTCGAAAATAGAAAACGCGCATTATTAATTCTTTGAACTGAAAGTCGTCATTTTGTTGGTTATTAGGAGTTTTAATTTTTACATTTCTTTTGTCATTTAGAAACTCGATTATTTCTATTTGTTAGTTATTTTCAAAAGATACACTTAAATTCTTTTGTCATTTCGTCTTTTTGTCATAATTTTGGGGTATAATGCCAATACACATTAATACCACTATTATGAATTTAAACGACTATCCTGCGGAGCCTTTCCGCATAAAAACGGTGGAAACCGTTAAAATGATCTCCCGTGAAGAACGGGAAAAAGTTATCCAGGAAGCCGGATACAACACTTTCCTGATCAACTCCGAAGATGTGTATATTGATTTACTGACCGATAGCGGAACCAATGCCATGAGCGACAGGCAGTGGGCCGGTATGATGATGGGCGACGAAGCCTATGCCGGAAGCAAGAACTTTCATCATCTGGAACAAGTCGTGCAGGAAATTTTCGGATTCAAACACCTGGTGCCTACGCATCAGGGGCGCGGGGCTGAGAACCTGCTTTCGCAAATTGCCATTAAACCCGGGCAATTCGTGCCCGGAAACATGTATTTCACCACCACGCGTTATCACCAGGAGCGCAACGGCGGAATTTTTGTCGATATCATCCGCGATGAGGCGCACGACGCCGGATTGGACATTCCGTTTAAAGGAGACATCGACCTGAACAAACTGCAAAAACTTATCGACGAAAAAGGGGCTGAGAACATTGCCTATGTCTGCCTCGCCGTTACCGTGAATCTGGCGGGCGGGCAGCCTGTTTCCATGAAAAACATGCGGGAGGTGAGGCAACTGGCCGATAAATACAAGATTAACGTGTTTTACGATGCCACCCGATGCGTGGAGAATGCCTATTTCATCAAAGAACGGGAAGAGGGCTTTGCCGGTAAATCGATCCAGGAAATCGTCCGCGAAATGTTTAGTTATGCCGATGGTTGCACCATGAGCGGAAAGAAGGACTGTCTGGTGAATATCGGCGGTTTTCTGTGCATGAACGATGAGGACCTGTTTGCCGCTGCAAAAGAACTGGTGGTGGTTTACGAGGGAATGCCTTCATACGGCGGAATGGCCGGACGCGATATGGAAGCCATGGCTATCGGATTGCAGGAATCTACGCAAGTTGAATATATAGAGCACCGCATCAAGCAGGTCCGTTATTTGGGTGATAAACTCAAAGCGGCCGGAATTCCTATTATAGAGCCTGTTGGGGGCCACGCCGTTTTCCTGGATGCGCGCCGTTTCTGCCCGCACCTCACGCAAGATCAATTCCCGGCGCAAAGCCTGGCGGCAAACCTCTACGTAGAATCGGGCGTTCGAAGCATGGAGCGAGGCATCGTTTCTGCCGGACGCGATAAAAACACGGGCAAAAACCATGCGCCCAAGTTGGAAACGGTTCGGTTAACCATTCCACGCCGTGTGTATACCTATCGTCACATGGATGTGGTAGCCGATGCGGTTATCAACCTGTATAAACACAAGGAAAAAATCAAGGGGCTTCGTTTTGTTTATGAACCCAGGCAGTTGAGGTTCTTTACGGCACGGTTTGAGGAGATCTGATGCGTTTTGTAATGCTTGGAATTTCCCTGCCTGAAATAGCCAATCTCGTGGCCTATGCTTTTAAGCTGTTGTTCGAGAAAAAGCAGGTTCTCCTCGTTACTCTGTTGCGAGACGGGCTTGTTCTGATAAAGGGAATAATCATCCCGGTACTGTTTCGGAGTGATGTTGGGCATCAGTACATTAGCGCCGATGAGGATGGCTTTTTCGCGGCCTTCCTTTTCAATGGATTGCAAGGCGGTGGTCGCGGCGATGTTGATATCGGGCATGAGGATACGCAGGAGGGCTACCATTTTAAGGCTTAAATTGAATCGTTCCCGCAGCGAAAGCAGTTCACTCTTGTTTTTGTAGAGTGGAGTCTGTGCATGTTCGATGTAGGGGCCCATACCACACATATCGATGTCGAATTGCTTCATAAACAACAAATCGTTTGCCAGGTCTTCGACAGTCTGAAACGGTAGGCCGATCATGACGCCTGTTCCTGTTTGGTAACCTATTTTTTTTAGCGATTCCAGGGCATTCAGGCGTTTGTCAAAACGGTGTGTATCATCGTCGGGATGTATTTTACGGTAAAGTTCTCCGGAGGAGGATTCGATACGGAGCAAATAGCGGCTGGCTCCGCTCTCAAACCACCGGCGATAGACCTCTTCAGGCTGTTCGCCGCAAGAGAGGGTAATGCCGATTTCCCGGTTGGTAATACGCATGGCTTCTTTCAGTAAGGAGTCGATCTTTCGGGTAAATGTATCCGACGTGAGTTCTCCGCTTTGGATGGCGACGGATCCCAATCCGTTTTCGTAGGCAAACCGGATAGCTTCCAATGCCTCATCGCAGGACAAACAGTACCGATGTGTGTGCGTGTTATCCCGGCGGATACCGCAATAATAACAATTCTTTTCGCAAATGTTGGAAAATTCGATCAGCCCGCGCAGATAAACGGTGTTGCCCACGTTCTCTTGTTTGATTTTAGCGGCATAATCAAACAAAAGTTGCTTTTCCTCACCCTCGGTGCAGAGTAGGCGGACTAAATCTTCTTGGAGAAGTTTCTGTTTATGCAATAGGGTTGGAATCATAAAAACATTCTCGTTGCCCGTTCAAAAATACCGTTTACATACGCGAGGACCATTCCGTAATTGGTGACTGGAATGTCCTTTTCCGTGAACGGTTTTATCCGGTTTATCAGTTGTTTGCGTGTAACCATGCATCCCCCACATTGGATGACGAGAGAATAATCGATGGGTGCAATCTCCGACAATCCGCCTACAACGGTGAACGATAGGTTTTTACCGGTGAAGTTCCGGAGGAGTTGCGGTATCTTCACCCGTCCGATATCGTCGCAGTTGGTTTGATGAGTGCAGCTTTCCAACATAAGGATATTATCCCCGTCTTTTAGTTTAGACAGGTGAGGAGTGCCTTGCAGGTAGTCATTGAAATCGCCTTTTTGTCGGGCAAACAGGATGCTGAAGCTTGTTAACGGAACGTTTTCGGGAATGCGTGTTGCCACATAGCCAAAGGCCTGACTGTCGGTAACAACAAGCGCTGGAGGTATACCTAGCTTCAGAAAATCGTCCAACTCGGTCTCTTTTACCACTACTGTAATGCAATGGTTATCCAGAGCATCGCGTATGGCCTGGTTTTGCGGCAGGATCAGTCGTCCTTCGGGAGCTTCGCTGTCAATGGGAGTTATGAACAATACTGTGTCCTTCGGTTTTACCAGATCGCCTATAAGCGTTCTGTGTTGTTGGCTTTCCCCGGGTATTATTTTCTTTAGTGCATCAATTATTTTCTCCGAATCTCCCGGATCTTTTGCACTGAAATCGAGAACCGAGGCATCGCTGTGGTGTTTTATTGCGGTTTTTGTGAGGGCAGCAATTTTTGACAGGTCGCTTTTGTTGTGAAGGATGAGGTAGGGGATACCGAATTTCCCAAAGTGCCGAATAAGCTCCAGTTCGTACTGTCCAAACTGATTTCCCGCAATCAGTAACACGGCGCAGTCCACTTTCTTTATCGCATCGAGTGACTTGTTGATGCGTTTTCTTCCCAACTCTCCCGCATCATCAATTCCGGCAGTATCCACCAATACTACAGGTCCGATTTCAAAAATCTCAACGGATTTCTTTACCGGGTCGGTCGTCGTGCCGGGTATGTCGGATATTATAGCGGTCTCCTGCCCCGTGAGCAGGTTGATCAGTGAGCTTTTACCGGTGTTCCGGCGGCCAAAAATGCCGATATGTGGTCTGGAATTGGTCATTTCCCCAATTAAAAATACAAATCCCGTTCTCCCCGTTTTATTTTTTCTATTCTTTCACGTACCTGATGTTGTACATTTTCGTTGAGTTCGTGAATGTTTTTTTCAATCACGTCCCATCCCTTTTCTGCGGTGTGCTCCGGTGCATAGTCCATCAGGTATTCGGCCAGCGTGAGTATTGCGTTGGGAGTGCAGAACCGTTTGATGAAGCCAGGAACGGAGAACTCCATAAAGTGTTCACCCGTACGTCCCAGACGGTAGCAGGCCGTACAGAAGGACGGTAGCATATCCTGCTGAAGCAACTCGTCGATGATTTCGTTGAGTGATCGGTCGTCGTTTATACGGAATTGCCCTTTTTTGAGATCATGGTTTTGCTCCTTTTCAGCGTAACTGCCCAATTCAATTTTTGTTCCACCGTCGATTTGCGATACCCCGAACTGAATCAGTTGGTTACGAAGCTCCGCGGGTTCGCGGGCTGTAAGAATCATTCCCGTGTATGGAACAGCCAACCGGAGTATAGCTACCAACCGGGTAAAATCTTCGTCCGACACGAAATATTCATCGCCCAAATCAAGCATTGATGTGTCTTTGATCCGGGGGAACGAAATGGTGTGTGGCCCTACGTTGTAGCATGCCTCCAGATGATTGGTGTGGCGAACCAGCCCCATCACCTCGAACCTCCAGTCGTACAATCCGAAAAGTGCACCTATCCCCACATCGTCCAGTCCGGCTTCCAACGCCCGGTCGAGTGAAGTCAGGCGGTAGTCGAAATCAGCCTTTTTACCGCGTAAATGATAGGTCTTGTATGCTTCGCGGTGATAGGTTTCCTGAAACACCTGATAGGTGCCGATACCGGCTTCTTTCACCGTACGGAACCCTTCTATGTCTAGTGGGGCCGCGTTAATGTTTACACGGCGGATTTCGCCGTTGCCTTTCTTCACGCTGTATGCGATTTTTACAGTTTGGGCAATGAATTCAGGGCTGTATTGCGCATGTTCGCCGTAAACGAGAATCAATCGCTTTTGTCCATTATCTTCCAGTACTTCTATCTCTTTTACCAGTTCTTTGTCTGAGAGCGTTTTACGAACGGCATCCCTGTTAGAAGCCTTAAATCCGCAGTAAGCACAATTGTTGGAGCACTTATTGCCCACATAAAGAGGTGCGAACAGCACGATTCGGTTCCCGTAAATTTTTTTCTTAAGTTCCTTGGCTCCCTCCTTAATGAGTTGTACCGACCCCGGATCGGTAGCATTGATAAGTATGGCCACTTCTTCGAGATTCAGCCTGCTTTTTGCGAGTGATTTTTCAACCACTTCTTTCACCTTGACGGGTGTGGAGATTGTTTTGTTGAGGAAATCCCAGATCTCGCCTGTATCGATGAAGGGTTGCATCGGTGCATCGGGAATGGCGTATTTTTCCGGGGTAAATTTCATAAAATGTTTATTCACAAGGTGAACTGCAAAATTACAAAATTTATTCCATCAATCACAGAACTTTCTCGTGTTCTGTACTGGAAAATCAACTAATGCATAAATTTTCCCACATGTTTGGGTTTCGACTCCTCCATTTCTTCTTTCAATTTCTGCACAGCTTCCTGAAGCTTATCGGATTCTTTTCGTTCGGAAATCAGCATGGATAAAAGAATAGAAATAATCAACGTGCCGATGATAACCGCGAGCGAAACCCATGAATGGTGTGCAAAAAATTCTCCTACCGAATGCACGGAACTCAGCAGCATTTTCATGCCTATAAACAAGAGAATGAAACTCACACCTGTTTTCAAGTAACGGAACATTCCCATAATTCCTTTCAACGCGAAAAAAAGCGATATTAAGCCCATCACTGCGAAAACATTGGAAGAAATGGCAAGAAAGTTCTCTTCACTGAGTGTAAGGACGTTGTTTATACCTTCTTTTATAACGCCGATAATAGCCGGAATAGAGTCAACAGCAAACAAGATGTCGGTGGAGCCGATAACAAGCAAGGCAAGAAAAATATTGGTTAAGTGGATTTTTCCGTTTATTTGAGTGAAAAAATGAGGCGAATGTATGTCGGGATCGATGGGGAATAACCTGGAAGCTCCCTTGTACAGAATGTTCGATTTGGGATTTACGTTTTCATCTTCTTTCGAAAAAGCCATCTTGTATGCCGTCCAAATCAAAACAACACCAAATATGTAGATAATCCAGTGAAAGCGTTCTACCAGTTCCATTCCCACCAGTATAAAAAGAATTCTTAGTACAACCGAAATCAAAATTCCCAGTTTCAGTAACTTTGGTTGGTTTTTCGGATGAATGCCCATCATTGAAAAGATCAGTATAAATACGAAAAGATTATCCACGGATAACGAATATTCCGTCAAATACCCCGAGATAAATTTTGTCATCATTACAGGACCGGTTCGCACCGTGCTTTCCGGATTCTGAGGGAAGAGAAAATAAAGAGAAGCTCCAAATGCTATTGCTACGGAAATCCATACGGCTGTCCAGGTTAAGGATGATTTCACACTAATTGTTCTTTGGCGGTGGGAAGTCACGTAGAGGTCTATTCCATACACAATGATGAAGATGGCTATAAAAGCAATCCAGTAAAGTGCTATTGCATTCATAAAAAAAGAAGAGAATTACCGTTGTTTTTTAATGGTCTCTACGATTTTAAAGGGTAGATGTTCTGCCGGATAAAAATCAGCTAAAATTACACTGAATTTCCATCCGTTATTCTTAATCCGGTTTAAATTAAGTTAAAAGCCAGGAGCATCTTCGCTTCTGGCTTTTTTATGTGCGCCGTGCATGGTGATTAACTCGATGGTGAAAGTCCATTATGGAGGTTTATAGTCGCCAACCATTAGCCAACGGCAAGGGTGTCCATCGTGAGGTGGAATCTGAAGGAAGCCCACGGCAAAGTCCTGCCCCGAGTAACACGAATCGTATACAGGCATAACCTGTGGGATAAGACTGCATTTCAAGTCAAAATCCAAAGACTATACGGACACAGGGATGTAAATGCGGCGGGGATATGGGATAAAAGTTAATTGCCTTACCACGGGAGGTCTTGCGGACGTT
>ERZ795032.1353-NODE-1353-length-17468-cov-221.147993_pt1 | contig 17468 bp, 19 predicted proteins | sample MGYA00375124_ERZ795032 | MGnify/ENA primary metagenome ERZ795032 (study PRJEB30167, sample SAMN05720154) | activated sludge metagenome | isolation source: Anaerobic digester | place: China | collected 2015-12-16 ...
TCGGGGAGGGAGCGACCCCTGAGCGCGTATACGTCGTCGGACCGACGGACAGCGGGAAGACGACGCTCTGCCGCTACCTCGCCGAGCAGGCTTTCGCCCACGCGCAGACCGCATACGTCGACTGCGACACCGGGCAGTCCCGGATCGGCCCGCCGACGACCGAGGGGATGGCCCTCTCCTCCGGCCCGACCTACATCCGGTTCGTCGGGTCGACCTCCCCCGGCGGCCACTTCATCCAGACGCTGACGGCGGCAAAACGCCTCGTCGAGAAGGCCGCCGGGGCTCGCGTCACCGTCATCGACTCGCCCGGCCTCGTCGCCGGCAGGGTCGGCGCCGAGTTCCAGTTCCATATGATCGACCTGCTCCGCCCCACCCGGATCGTCGCCCTCCAGCGCGGGCGGGAACTGGAACGGCTGCTCGCAAACTTCGCCCGGTCCCCAAAGACCGCCGTCCACCGGCTCCCGGTATCGCCGGCGGCCGTCGCCCGGACCGCAACCGGGCGGCGGCGCTACCGTGAAGAGCGATTTCGGGACTATTTTTCCGGCAGCCGGGTGCAGGAGGTTCCGCTCCGGGGGCTCGGGCTCCAGGGGCGACTGCCGGACATGGCAAACCCCCGCGGGATCGAGGGGAGGCTCGTCTCCTTCAACGACCCGGAGAACTTCGCCCTCGCCCTCGGCATCGTCGAGGAGATCTCCCCCGGAGAGCGGACCCTTCGCGCCCTCGCACCGCCCTTCGACCACGCCGCCGTCGCGTCGGTCAGGTTCGGCTCGCTCGCTCTCGACCTCGATGCGGGGCCGGGGCTGATGGAGTCGCTCCACCCCTATGCCGGGAAGAGCGCGAGATAGAGCACGTAGACCGCCGCCTGAGCGACGGTGAGCGGGACGCCGACCCGGGCGAACTCGCCGAACGTCAGCGTCTCGCCGCCCCTCTCCGCGCCCTGGATGACGATGACGTTGCTTGCCGCGCCGAGGATCAGCATGTTCCCGGCGATGGTGCTCCCGGCCGCAAGCGCCATCATGCCCGTCGTGGAAGTCCCGAGGTGCGCAAGGACCGGGAGGGAGAGGGCGACGAAGGGGACGTTCGAGACGAACTGAGAGACGACGACGCTCATCGCCATGATGACCGGGACCGCCGCAAGGTCGAGCGAACTCTCCTCGATGAGCGGCTGGAAGAACCCCGACTGCCAGACGCTCGCCATGAGGACGAAGAGGCCGGCGAAGAAGACCAGTGTCGCCCAGTCGATACGGCGGACGAGCTCAAAGCGCCGCGAACTCCCGATGAGGACGGGCATGGCCGCAACGACCGCGATCCAGGTCAGCCGGAACTCGATATCCGGGACGAGCACGGCCGCGGCGACCTTGGCGGCGATCAGGAGGACGAGCAGGACGAGCGAGAGGCGGGCGAGCGCCGCGAGGGCGGGGTCGCGGATCTCTTCCTTCCGGTGGACCAGCGGGTCTCTGTGAAACTCGCCCGGAAATGCCCGGCAAAGGAAGATGTAGGCGAGCAGGAGCGATATCGCCGTCGGGACCGCAAGGTAGAGGGGGAACGTGACGAACGGGTTTCCGATGCCGCCCGAGAGCGCGATGAGCAGGTTCTGCGGGTTCCCGATGGGGCTTACGACGCTCCCCGTCGTTATGGCGAACGCGAGCGAGAGCAGCAGGAGTTTTGCGGATATGCCGTGCCGCCGGGCGAAGTAGAGCATGAGCGGCGTACCGACGACCGCGAGCGTATCGTTCATCAGGAGCGCCGAGAGGATGCCGCCGCCGACGAGGATGAGGACGACCAGGTGCCGGACCGACTCCGCCCGGGAGAAGAGGCGGTACGAGAGGTGGTAGAGGTAGCCGCTCTCTGCGAGCGCCTCCCCGATCACGAACATGAAGAAGAGGAAGAGCATCACGTCGGGGTTGATGGACAGAAGTGCATCCGCAGGCGTGATCGCACCCGCGACAAGGACCGCAGCCGCTCCAGAGAGCACCACCTGCCAGATGCAGAGGCTCGTGTTCCCGACCTTCCGGACGGCTATCAGGAGAAAGACGACGACAAGGACGACGATCGGGATGAAGGTGCCCACGCTACCACCGGCAAATATGCTGATCGAACGTCGGCCGCCGGCCCAAAAAAGGGTGCTGCCCCGGCTCTCAGAGGGCCTGCCCGACGGTGTAGTTGATGACGCACTCGCAGATATCCCCGGAATATTCCCCGATCCTCCGGATGCTCGCTGATATCTGTCCTATGGGTATCGCCGCAACCGCCTCGAGGTCGAGGGCCCGGGTATCGATATCCCGGGTCTTCATCTCAAGGTCGCGCACCATCTGGAGGGTTGCGTTCGCCTTCCTGACGTCCCCTGTGTAGAGCGCTCCCATACTCTCCGAGAAGATCTCAAGCGCAAGCGTGCTTGCCTCATCCATGGCACCGACCATCGCCGTTCCACCGGCTTCGCGGTCGATCAGGGCGTTCGCGTTGTGCGCCACCTGTGTTGCGTGGTCGGCTATCCGTTCGACTATCCGGCTGACCTGGAAGTAGTACGCCGCCTGGCTCACCGTGACGTCCATACGGCGCGAGAGCGCGGCATCGATCACGATGAGGTTCTCCTGCCGCGCGACGAGCCAGTGCAGCCGGTCCACCTCCGTATCCCGGGCGATGACATCGTGAGCCAGCGCTGCATCACGCCCCCGTATGGCGGTCATCGCATCCTGCTGCATGCCTCGCGCAAGGAGGTGCATCCTTTTGATGGTGTTCTCAAACGGCATCTCGACGGGGTTGAGGAGATCCTTGATCACGATCGAGGAGTCGGTCTCGTCGACCACCTCCTGCCCGATCGTCATCTGCGTGAACTCCCTGACCAGCTGCCGGACGAACTGCGGCATCCTATCCCTTGCTTCGATATGGATGGCCGTGAACCCGGCGACGTATGCCCCGACGAGAAGGCGGAGCAGGGAGGTGCGATCGGCCGAGGCGCCGACCTCAAACACCCTGACCCGCTGGAGCGACTCCCCGCCGATCTTCGGGGTGATCAGGAGCGAACCGTCGGGCTGTACGATCAACCCCACAGGGTCGTTCTTCTGGATCTTCGTCGACCGTATCCACTGTTTTGGCAGAGATACGATGTATGACGAACCGCCGGTTATCTGAACTTTTCTGATCTCCATGGATGCCCGGGTGTTAGCATCGAGGGGATATATACATACGCCGAATATATATACGTCGCACAATATTAGCGGAGATACATATACTTTCGGGAATATCTATCATCCGGAGAGGCGCCTTAACGCCACATGAGCCACGTGATCCCGAGGAGCAGAGCAAAGAGCAGCACGATCAGGGTGACCGACCACCTCAGGTGCCGTCGTGCGACGGTCCGATCCCGGGTCTCCCGCGGCTCGATCTTTTGCAGGGTCACGGCGACGAGCGCCCCCGTGATCAGCCCGGCGATCTGCCCGGCCACCAGGAGCGCCGACGACACCAGGCTCATGGGCTGGAGCACCAGGACAAGGCCGGCCACCACCGTCGGCGGGATGATGGCGGAAGCGATGGCGACGCCGGCGATCACCTCCGATGTGCCGCGATTGAACGCCAGCACCGCCACGAACCCGAGGAGGACCGCCACCAGGGTGTAGATGGGGTTGGCGACGAGCCGCGAGGTGATCTCATCGGTCAGCGCAAGCGGCATGGCGCTCCCGATCAGGAAGGTTGCCATCACCGAGAGGAGAAAGACGCCCAGGAGCAGAGCCGAGAGCACGCCCAGGCACTTCAGGGACTCCCGGATCATGCCAAGAGCAGTATAGATGGCAAACCCGTAGATCGGGCCGATGATGGGGGAGAGGAGCATGGCCCCGATGATGATGACCGGGTTGTCGAGGAAGAGGCCGGAAAGGGCGATCAGGCCGGCGATGGATGTCAGCGCCACTTTCTCAAGGTCGAGTTCTGCATACCCCTTGACCGAGTCGATCAACTCCTCGACCGGCGTCTTCTCCTCTTTTCTGCCCTCTTCCTGCTCGGCGTGCAGAAGGAGCGACGAGACGACGAAGTCCGGCGTGGATACCTCGATCATGTTCTCGTCATGCTGCAGGTCCAGCACATCCCGGAGCCTGCCGACCAGATCGTCGAGGTTCTCCTCAGGCGTATACACCACGATCTCGTAGATGTCCTGCACGAGCGATACCGTATAGCGGAGCCCCTTGAGAGCCTCTTCTACCCGATCACGCCCGTCTTTCCGGACGTATACGATGATCTTCTTCATGAGTCCGTCCCGGGAAGGACGGTGGTTCTGCCGGGGATCGGGCGATCCCGGAGAACCCCCGATACATCCTCCGCCATCTTCGCTGGTCTCCCGCCAGTGGTCGGTCCGGGGAGAAGAACCTGGCGATCGGCACCCGGGACCGGTGCGGGGAACCCCTGTTCCTGCGAGGAGAGGGTCGCCGGTGCATGATGGCACTCGTTGTTCCCGCTCCCCGCCGGGTCCTGCATAAGGTATATAACTTCAGACCTGCACTGAAGGCCGCCCTCCAGTGAGGACACCCTGCACGAGGTGATGGGAATGGAAGAGAATATGTTTACCCCTGGCGGCAGAAAACGACTGCAGGCGAAAAGCGACCGCGAGAACGCCCCGTATCCCCGTGGCGACGGGAAGGTCAAACTGGTCACTCCGGCATGGCTCGCCGACCACATGGACGATGCCGATCTCACGATCATCGATACCCAGCCGAATGTGCACGACTACATCCAGGAGCATATCCCCGGCGCCGTCTACCTGACCGAAGGGGTTCTGCGGGTATCCAACCGCGGCTTTCCGACGTCGTACAGCCCGGATGCCTGCATCCAGGAGTCGTTCCGGCGCGCGGGCCTCAAGGCCGACTCGCCGGCCGTCGTCTACACCGGGAAGGGCGTGTTCTCCGGCTGGGGAGACGGGCTCGCACAGGTGATGATGGCCTATACGCTTGCAAAGTACGGTCACGACACCGTGTACATACTCGACGGGGGGATAGACGGGTGGAAGAGCGAGGGCAAAGAACTCTCGCAGGAGTTCCCGTCCGTCGAGCCGTCCGGGTTCACCGTAAACGTCCGTAACGACTATGCCGTCGGGTACGACGAGTTCCAAAAGATCAAGGATAACGACGACGTGATCGTGCTCGATGCGCGGCCGAAGGCGTTTTACGAGGGGACGAGCGGCCCCTGGCGGGCGCGCGGGCACATCCCCGGGGCCATCAGCCTGCCCTGGCGAAGCCTGATGGACGACGCGAACCCGGCGCTGTTCAAGTCCAACGACGAACTCGACACGATCCTTGAAGGGCACGGCGTCGACCGGTTCAGGACCGTCATCTGCACCTGCGGGACCGGCAGGGAAGCCACGAACGAGTTCGTCCTCCTGAAATGGCTCTACCGCTACCCGAACGTCCGGCTCTATGAAGGGTCAATCACCGAATGGACCAGGTATCCGGATAATCCCGTTGTAACGGGACCCCGGGCACGAGAAGAGAGAACGGAGGCGGCTCCTGCGCGGTAACCCGTGCAGGCTCCGGGCAACGACCCGGAATCTTTATTTTACAGCCTTTTCAGTTAGAAATAACTATATAGTAGTACCGCCCAATTACCCAGAGAGAGATCTGGATCCACACAAGACACTTCCCCCCTTGACGTCGTCTTTTCGTGTATCCTTTTCTCTCAAACCGCGCTTACCGCAAACCTCTTCTGGTATCCCTCCAGTTACCGGCGAGGATCCGCCGCGCCGGATGAGGGCGCCCGTCACGCCCCTTCTCTGCCGACCTCGATGCTCTCGCCCGGCGTGATGACCGCGACCCGGATCGACGTCGTCCGTTCGATCGCCCGTTTGAACCCCTCCAGATCCTGCCGGATGGCCGGAAACGTGTCGTAGTGCATCGGGATCACGAGCGGCGCGCCGATGTACCGCGCCGCGATCATCGCCTCATCGGGTCCCATCGTGAAACGCCCGCCGACGGGGAGGAGCGCCACGTCCGGCCAGTAAAGGTCCCGGATGAGCTGCATATCCGAAAAAAGCCCCGTATCGCCGGCATGGTAGATGCGGGTGCCGTCCATCGTGACGACGAACCCTCCGGCAACGCCGCCGTAACAACCCATGCCCTCATTCTCCAGCCACGATGAGTGGAGCGCGGGCGTCATCGTAAACCGGACGCCGTCGACGGTGATGCTGCCCCCGATGTTCATCGGTTCTACCGGGAGACCCTTTGCTGCCAGGTACTTCGCCACCTCGTTGACGGCGACCGTCTTCTTCCCTAACTGCACCGTCATACCGAGGTGGTCTGCGTGGGCGTGCGTTACGGCGACGATATCGGGCTCTACAGGGAGTGTACCCTCCGGGATGAAAGGGTCGATAAGGATCGTCTTCGATCCGGAGAGCAGGAAACAGGCGTGGCCGAGCCAGGTCAACCTCATGGAGAAGAGATCGGTCTATCTCTTAAAAAATGTTGGGAGAAAGGCAGGGGGTGAGTACGGATAGATTCAGAACTCCCCCATATCGATCGCCTCGGCGATATCGATCGCCTCGGAGAGGCCGTCGTTTGCGACACCGCGCGTCATCTGTTCGGAGAGGTCACGGTCTTCCATCACGTCTCTGATCCGTTCCAGGTACGGGTCGAGCGTGGTATCCCTCTCCTGTTCGATCACATGGCGATATTCACGGAGCGTCGAGGGGCTCACGTCGAGTTCCTCGCTGATCTCCTTCATAGTCTTCCCCGAATCGAGGAGATCCGTCATCATTCCGCGATCGAACGGCATCTTGAAGTCGAGGTCGCGGAAGAGCTTGAGGCGGACCCGGGCACGCGCCACGGTCTTGCTCAGTTTCTCATCGCCGAGCGCCCTCGCGATCTCCGTATCATTCTTACCGTCGTAGTACGCGACCACGAGTCTTGCGAGCTGTCGTGGAGCGAGTTTGGTCTTGAAATACCCCTGATCGAGGACTTCCCTCATGATCAGGGCGATCTCGCGCTCGACAGCGTCGCGGTCCCGGAGCGTACCGTGAACCTTCCTCATCGGTTCAACGATCGTCTTTTTGTTCGTGATGGTCGTAAACAGCTCAAGGAGCTGCTGCTTGCGGGTATCTTCTGCCATATCCGTGCCTCTCTGTCCTGTATTCCATCATCCGACTCTGGAGGTCATTCATGACGACCCCGGACATATATAGATTATCCCCCGGCGAGGGGGCGTAACGCTCCCTACATTACAACTGCTACCATTTAAAACTTTCTATATAATCCGTGAAGGGAGGCGGATCTTTTTCCGGGATATAACAATATCTTTTGGTATATTGCCGGTGGTGAAAAAAATTCCACCTCGTACAGCCCCTTTTCGAAGAATTTTGATCCCGGGCAGGGGAAGAACCATTCTTTAATAGCACCGGCGCTCAAGTGTACTGCAGGATTATGGCCGAGACGAGCGATATTTACGAAAAAGTCATGGATGTAGCCAGAAGACGCGGGTTTGTCTGGCCCTCGTCCGAGATATACGGGTCGGTCGCCGGTTTTATCGATTACGGCCCGCTCGGAGCGATGCTGAAGCGGAACATCGAGAATCTCTGGCGATCGTTCTATGTCTTCCAGGAAGGCTACTACGAGATCGAATGCCCCACCGTCGGAACCGAAGCAATCTTCGTCGCATCCGGTCATGTGAAAGAGTTCGCCGACAAGATGGTGCAGTGTCCGCACTGCGGCGAGTACCTCCGCGCCGATCACATCGCGGCGGAGAACGGCATCGAGAACGCCGGCACGCTCTCGGCCGCGGCTCTCCAGGCGGCGCTCTACGAGCTCCCCTGCCCGGCGTGCAAGGAGTGCCTGGGGGAGGCGGGCGTCTTTGCGTTCAACCTGATGTTCGAGACGACCATAGGCCCCGGGTCGCAGCGGAGAGGCTACCTGCGCCCCGAGACCGCCCAGGGTATATTCACCGATTTCCCCCGCCTCCTGCGTTTCTACCGTGATCGGCTCCCCTTCGGCGCCGTCCAGATCGGGAAGTCGTACCGAAACGAGATATCCCCCCGCCAGGGCATGATCCGGTTGCGGGAGTTCTCGCAGGCGGAGGCCGAGATCTTCGTCCATCCCGATGAGAAGGATCACCCCGCGTTCTATCGTTACGCAGACCATACGGCGCCTCTCCTCACCATCGCGCGGCAGGTCGAGAACCTCGAGCCGGCCGCAATCACGATGCGCGCCGCGGTGGACGAGGGCGTGATAGCAAACGAGTACGTCGCCTACTACATAGCGCTCACGCACGAGCTCCTGCTAGCCATCGGCGTGGACCCATCGCGGCTCCGGTTCCGCCAGCACCTGACGGACGAACGGGCGCACTATGCGGCCGACTGCTGGGACGCCGAGGTTTACTCCGGCCGGTTCGGGTGGGTGGAGATCGTCGGGATCGCCGACCGCACCAACTACGACCTGCGCTCGCACGCCGCGCATTCCGGCACGTCGATGACGGTCTTCGTACCCTACGACGAACCGAGGAGGGTCGTGAAACGGCGGATCGTTGCCGATATGGGCGTCCTCGGCCCCCGGTTCCGCGGGAAGGCAAAGGCGATCGCGGATGCTCTCGCCGCCTCAGACCCCGGGGAGGACGGTGCCCGCGTCACCGTCGACGGCGAAGAGTTCTTCATACCCGCCGACCTCTACCAGGTCCGCGAGGAGGAGGTCGAGGTCCGCGGCGAGGAGGTGATGCCCCACGTCATCGAACCGTCGTACGGCATCGACCGCATGATCTACGTCGCCCTCGAGCACAGTTACGCGGAGGACGAGGTGGACGGCGAGGTGAGAAAGGTGCTCCGCCTCCCGCCGACGGTGGCGCCGGTCCAGGCCGCCGTCTTCCCGCTGATGAACCGTGACGGCCTCGACGGTATCGCGCAGGCGATCACGGATCGGCTCACCCGGTGCCGCATCCTCGCGCAGTACGACGACTCCGGCGCCATCGGCAGGCGCTACCGGAGACAGGACGAGATCGGGACGCCTTTTGCCGTCACCGTCGACTACGATACGCTCGAGGACAACACCGTGACCGTCAGGGACCGCGACAGCATGGAGCAGGTCCGCGTACCGGTCGAACGGCTGCCGGAGGTCCTCTCCGCGCTCATCTCCGGCGCCGCCGCGTTCCGCGAACTCAGGGTATGACCTCTGTCTCCCACCCGCTGATCCGGCCGGAGAGCATCGAAGAGCGGCGATACCAGCTCGCCATCGCCCTCCGGGCGCTTGACGCGAACACGATGGTCGTCCTCCCGACGGGCCTCGGGAAGACGGCCGTCGCGCTCCTCGTCGCGGCATCCCGTCTCTACTCCCACCCGGGAAAGGTGCTCGTGCTTGCACCCACAAAACCCCTGGTCGAGCAGCACCTCCGTTTTTTCAAACGGTTTCTCCTCTTCCGGGAGGCTTCCGAGCCGGAAGAGTCCGACTTTGCCATGTTCACCGGGGATACGTCCCCCGACGATCGGGCGAAAGCCTGGGAGGCGTGCCGGATCTGTTTTGCCACGCCGCAGGTGATCAAGAACGACTGCCTGGCCGGCAGGTACAGCCTCGCCGACGTCGTCCTGCTGGTCGTGGACGAGTGCCACCGGGCGGTGGGAAACTACGCCTACGTCTTCCTTGCCCGGCACTACTGCACGACGGCACAGAAGCCCCTGCTGCTCGCTATGACCGCATCCCCGGGAGGGGATCGGATGAAGGTGCAGGAGGTCTGTGCAAACCTCCATGTCGAGGCGGTCGAGACCCGGGTGGAGACCGACGAGGATGTCCGGCCCTACATCCACGAGCGGGACATCCAGTACGTCGACGTCTACCTTCCCGAAGAACTGCAGGCGGCACTCGTCGCCCTCCGGGGGCTCGTCGAGGCGCGTCTCACCCGTCTTGCGAGCCTCGGCTTCCAGGTCCCGAAGCCGGACAAACTCTCGATCAAGGCGTTGAACCTTCTCAACGCGCAGATCCAGCAGCGCATACAGGCGCGGGACCCTGCCGCCTTCGCCGCGGCGTCGCTGCACGCCGAGTGCATGAAACTCCGCCACGCCATATCGCTTGCCGAGACGCAAGGAAGCGAGGCGCTCAAACTGTATCTCGCCCGGCTCGGCGCGGAGGGAGCTTCGGGCGCCGGGAGCAGGGCAAGCAAGCACCTCATCGGCGATCCGGCCTACCAGCGCCTTGTCGAGGTCGCCGGCGGCTGGAAGGAAGAGCTCCACCCCAAAGTCCCGATCGTCTGCGAGATCGTGCGGGCGCAGCTTGCGGCGCACCCGGACAGCCGGATCATCGTCTTTGCCACCTACCGCGACACCGTCCAGACGCTCGTCGACGCGATATCGGCGAGCGGGGTCGCCTGCGAGCGGTTCGTCGGGCAGGCGTCGCGGGACGCGGAGCGGGGGCTCTCGCAGAAAGAGCAGATCGCGAGCCTCTCCCGGTTCCGCGAGGGCGAGTTCAGGTGCCTGGTCGCGACATCGGTGGGCGAGGAGGGGCTCGATGTCCCCTCGACGGACATGGTGATCTTTTATGAGGCCGTGCCCTCGGAGATCCGGAGCATCCAGAGGAAAGGGAGGACCGGGAGGAGCGGCAGCGGCACGATCGTCGTCCTGGTGACGAAGGGCACGTCCGACGAGACGTTCCGCTACGTGAGCCAGACCCGGGAGCGGGCGATGGTAAAGGGGATCAGGGATATGAGCGTTGCACCTGTTCCGGTTCCCGACTCCATTTCTACTCTCACCCCGGTTCCCGCCCCCGCGCCGTCGATACCGGCCGCCACCCGGCAGGCCGATATCCTCGCGTTCGCCTCCTCCGGGCCGGCGATCGTCGTCGACGACCGCGAGATGTCGTCGCGGGTCATCGAGCGCCTGCACGAGCTCGGGGCGTCGATAACGATCGAGCGCCTCGACCTTGGCGACTACGCCATAGGCGACCGTATCCTCGTCGAGAGAAAGACCGTGCAGGACTTCGTGGACACCCTCATCGAGCGGGACCTCTTCGGGCAGGTAGGAGCCATGGCCGACGCGGTGCCGCGGCCGGTCCTGATCGTCGAGGGGGGAGACGATCTGTACGGTGTGCGAAACCTCCACCCGAACGCCGTCAGGGGCACGCTTGCCGCCATAACGGTCGGTATGGGGGTCACGCTGATCCGCACGCGGGATGCGGACGACACCGCCGGGATGCTCTATGTCCTCGCACAGCGGGAGGGGGGCGAGCGAGGAGAGCGCAAGGTGCACCCGAAGAAGTCCCACCGCTCGGTTCGCGAGGAGCAGGAGTATGCGCTCGCGGCGTTCCCGAACATCGGCCTGAAGAGCGCCCGGCTCCTCCTTGAGCACTTCGGGTCGCTCAAGGCGATATTCGATGCCGATGCGGAGGACCTTGCATCGGTGCACGGTGTCGGAGAAAAGACCGCCCGCGGGATATGGGAGCTTGCCCGCCGGCCTTACCGCTGATTCAGCCTTCCGAGCGCCCGCGCTCCCCGGTCTACCGCCTTCATCAGGGTCAGGCACTCGCCGGCCCGCGGTTCGCTCCTGATGCGCTCGCAGAGATGGACGATCGTCCGCTCGATCTCCGCGGCGACCGGACCCGGTGGTTCCCGGGCGGGTGACGGCGACTGCGCCGGTTCGGGTACGGGAAGAGGACTCTCCGGTTCCGCGAGCGGACAGACGACGCACCGGGTCTCTCCCCGGTACTCAAAGAGGGGGTACCCGCAGACCTTACAGGATTTTGCAAGCATCTTTCCTCCTTTCAGGAGATACTCGGCCATAACTTCGTCAGCCTTATCCGCCGTCATTCCATCAAACTCCCTTAATCAACCTATATATGTCTGGATGCCATTAATAATAGAGGGGTAGCTCTCATGGCAAGTCCAGATGAAACAATACGAATCTGCATCCAGATGTTGCAGAACATCAGCGAGGATTCCACTATTCCACGTAATATCCGGCGGGTCGCAGATGAGACGAAAACGGTCCTCCTGGATAATTCCCGGAGCATCGGCCTCCGCGCCGCAACCGCGATCTCGATGATCGACGAGATCAGCAACGATCCGAACATGCCGGTCCACGCACGGACCCGCATCTGGGAACTGGTATCGCAACTGGAGACGGTACCTCTCGATTAAACTGCTCATTCTTCTCGAAAACAACTCCGGCAGGACCAGGATAGAGCGATACTATTTGTGGTTGCAAACGCAGCCGTATCACTCTATCCGCCGTGTGTCTTCACGCACCCCGGGTCGCGCATCTCTCCTTTTTCCGGCGCTCAGTCGTGGACGGTGACGTGGACCGTTCTCCTGCGGCTTGCCCTGACATCGAGCTCGAGGAGGACGATCTGCTGCCAGGCGCCGCACGCGAGCCTGCCCCCGATGACCGGGATGGAGAGCGACGGCCCGACGATAGCCGCCCTGACATGGGACCGGCCGTTGCCGTCCCCCCATGCCGCATCGTGCGCATAGGGGATATCGTCCGGGGCGATGACCGCAAGCGCCCGGGAAAGGTCGGAGAGCACGCCCGGCTCGTACTCGATGGTGGTGACGGCGGCGGTCGAGCCTGTGACGAAGACGGTTACAAGCCCCATCCGGACGGCGCTCTCGGTGATCGCCTGCTGTACCTGAAACGTGAGGTCGGTGATCTCTCCCTCCCCATGCGTCTCCAGCTCGATCGTTGTATGGAACATGATACTTCCTGATGATCCCTGCACCCGGATAAACCTCCTGTTCCGACCGGGGCCGGCACAATGCAGGGGGCCGGGCGGGATGCCCGCAAACGCTTTACCGGTGAGGCGGGGCTCTCCTTCCCGGTTGATATGGTTTACCGCTGGAACGACAGGAGGGATGAGGCGGTCGTCGAGATGAATGCGCCCGATGCCGGCCAGGCGATCTGCGGGTGGCTGATGCACGCCCTGCAGCAGGCGATATACGACTCCGGTCCCGAGCCTGCAGGCTATTTCTTCAGGGAGCTTGAGCGGCACAACCCCGCATCGCTCAGGTGCTTCAGAGAACCGGAGTTCTGGCCTTCCGGAGGATGTTCGGCGAACCCCTGCGGGACATAAGCACCTGCAGGCCCGCACCGCCGACATCCCCGGGAGAACAGCCGTTCGCCGTTCATCTCGATGCAACGGCGAACTCTCTTCCGCCGATAATCGAGACCGCCGTCGCCGTTTATCCGGCAAAAAAGAGTTTTCCCGGCCATGAATCGGATCCGGTCACCGGATATCCTCCCGCATGAACCGGACCCATGCCAGCCCGAAGAAGGCCGCGGGCATCGCGAGCAGGGCGATGAGGTTATAGGCAAGGGCGCCCAGGAGGCTTCCGAGTCCCGGGGTATTATCCCCTGCGGGTTGCGATGCGGCACCGAGAATCGTCTGGTAGTTGCCGGTCGGCGAGACGAGCGTGACGATATCGGTGATCGTCCGTCTCTGGTTCGTATACTCTCTTGACGCCCGCTCATACTCCGCGAGGGCTTCCGGGTCTATGGCATCGCCGGATGCCCGGACCCCGACTTTCGTCGTCGTCACCATATAGGCCGACGAACCCTGCTGGTAGGAGTAGGTGGCCGTGCCCGGCTGGGCGGGGGGGTCGCCGAAGACGGCCGAGTAGACCGGGGTGTACGCGAAGATCGGGACGAACGACGAGAGGACGATCATCACGATCAGGGAGTACAGCAGGGCGTTCCCGCTGTCTTTCGAGACCGTCGACATCAGGAGGGCGAGGGCAAAGAACGTGAAGACGAGGAGGAACGACGCCGTCCCGAAGACCAGGATGCGGACGAACTCGCCGAGGTCCGGGACGATGCCGAACAGGGCCATGACGGCAACGGAGACGACCAGGACGGCCCCCATCGCGAGCGCGATTGCACCGACGCCCCCGAGGGCCTTTCCGTTGATCACTTCGTCCCGGAAGACCGGGTAGGCGAGCAGGCTTTTCAAGGATTTGCTCTCTTTCTCCCGGGTCACCAGGTCGAATCCCATCGCGATCCCGAGCACCACCCCGATACCGGCCATCAGCATTCCCATCTGGGAGTATGCCGAGAGGATGGAGGGTCTCATCAGCCCGGCAAGATTGCCGGCGAGCGTCGGGTCGTCTTCACCTTCCGCGATCATCTGGACCGCGTTGTAGTCGGAGAGGTCTCTGGTGTACTGGACCGCCCCGGTGATCATGCCGACGGCGGCGACGACGGCCAGGATCGCGAAGAGCAGATGAAACCGCCTGCTCCGGAGGTGGTCGGAGAACTCTTTGCCCGCGATGATGCGCAAGGCCGTTCGCGTCATGCGGTCCCCTCCGTATAGTACGAGAGCAGGATATCCTCCATGTCGGGTTTCTCGACCGCCAGCCGCCGGAGGAGGATGCCTTCGGCGTACAGGGTCTTTGCGATGAGAGTGCTGATATCGCTCTCCGCGACGATCCGGGCTGAGCAGGCGTCCTGCGAGAACTCTGCGGAGAGGATCTCCGGGCTTGCGAACCGGGGCATCGGCGTCCCGGTCTCGACGTCGATCGTCACCCGGTCCTGCATCGCGGCGCGCGAGAGCACCTCCCGGTCGCCGGACGCGATGAGCCTTCCGCGTGCGAGGATCCCGACGGAGGTGCAGACTTTGCTCACCTCCGAGAGGATGTGCGAGGAGACGAGCACGGTCGTCCCCCGGCCGGCGAGGTCCCTGACGATCCTGCGGTAGTCCAGCACCCCCCGGGGGTCGAGGTTCGCCGTGGGTTCGTCGAGGATGACGACCTCCGGATCGTTGACGAGCGCCCGGGCGAGGCCGAGACGCTGCCGCATTCCTTTCGAGTAGCCGCCGACCGTTGTCCCGACGCCGTCCAGCCCGACGAGGGCGAGGAGGTCGCCGACCCGCCGTTTCCGCTCGGCTTCGCTGAGCCCGTAGAACCTCGCCGCATAGTCGAGGTTCTCTGCGGCGGTGCGATCGGCGTAGAACCCGACGTCTTCGGGCATGTAGCCGATCTTTCTCTTCACCTCGATCGGGTGGGCGGCAACCTCGATCCCGCCGATGGAGCACGCGCCCGACGTCGGCCGGATGAGCCCGACGAGCATAAGAATGGTGGTGCTTTTGCCGGCGCCGTTCGGGCCGAGCAGCCCGAAGACCTCGCCGGCGGGGATCTCGAGGCAGAGGTCGTCCACGGCCGGGATGCCGTTGTAGACCTTGGTCAGGCGGTCACAGAGGATCATAGGGTAACCCGCTCCCGGGGCTTTCGTGCGTCCCTTTCGGGAGGGGCGGATTCGCAGACGTGCCCTCTTGCACCTCGATCTCCGGCTCCCTGTCGCCGTCCATTATCAACATCGCCTCGATGCGGTCCACCTTCTTCTCCATCTCCCCGACGTGTTCGACCATTGCCTGTATCTTCCGTACTTCTTCCTCGTTTCCGAACGTTTGCTGCTCGAGGAGGGTATCGAGATACCTCTCGCTCCATCCCTTCACCCTTTTTACGAGATAGCAGACGGCAAGGCAGCCGTACGCGAGAATGAAGACGGGGAGCAATCCCGGCCAGATCCAGCGTGCGACAACGGGGTTTGCCAGAGCTACGAGGATGCTCATGACCAGCCACGCCGTGATCGCGACCGCCGCCCAGGCGATCCAGTCTCTGTTCCGATTCTGCCCAAGTTCCATAGGCGTTACTCCTGCTCGGAGATCTTTACCAGAACCGCCTCGATCCGGTCGATCTTGCCTTCCATTTCCCCAATCTTCTCGTTCAATACGGTTAATTTCGCACCGGCATCCGTGTCTTTGCTCTTCTGCTCTACCAGGGCGTCGAGATACTTCTCCAGCCAGGCCTTCAGGCGGCCTCCGAAGATACAGACCACGATCCCGATGAAAGCGAGCAGGAAGACATACTGCAATATCCCTGCCATGAACATCACGACGATGCCTAAATTCGGCTGATAAACGATTGTTACCAAAAGACCGATAAGCAGCAGTGCCAGGAGTCCGATCACCGTCCAGGTCAGCCAGTGAAATCCGCGCGCGTTTGAATGTTCCATATTTTACTCCTCCGTTTTTTTTATCGCATCCAGGCTTACAACCAGTTCGAAGGGAACGGCCCGGTAATACCTCCTCATCAGGGGAGGGTCGTCCGTTACCCTGCTGGTTCCGGTGACGAGACCCATCCTCTCCAACTGCTTGAGGTAGATGTTGACGAGCGTCCGCGAGATCGAGAGCTCTTCCGAGATCTCGCGCGCATACTTCTCCTCGTCTGCAATCGACTTGAGAATCCTGAGCCTTTGTTCATTTCCGAGGAATGCAAGCAGTTTCGAGAGCTCGGGAATGGTGCTGGTCGTAATCATTTTACAGGTGCAAATATATTTTTGCATGATATAGATGTTTTGATTCATTCCCTCGCCGGCGGGGATCTCGAGGCAGAGGTCGTCCACGGCCGGGATGCCGTTGTAGACCTTGGTCAGGCGGTCACAGAGGATCATCGCCTGGCCTCCGCATCCTCATCGTCCTCGAAACAGAAGATCTCCTCGATGGCGACGCCGAAGGTCTTCGCGATGTTGTAGGCGACCTCGATGGAGGGGTTGTATTTGCCCCGCTCGATGGAGTTGATCGTCCGCCGGGTGACCCGGATCCTGTCGGCAAGTTCCTCCTGGGTCATGTCGTGCATCGCGCGAAAGACTTTGATCTTGTTCTTCATCGCCTCTACGCCCCGTATTTTCTGTTGTAATGCCATAGAAACGCGCCGTACAGCCCTGTCAGCAGCACCGTGATCGCCCCGAGCGCCGCGCCGAACGCGCGGGTGGTGTCCCGGATACGGTGGCCTTCGGCAAAGAGATCGTCGAGGGCGACGACGTCGTCGATGGTCAGGTTCGCCGGGTCGGGGATGAGGTAGGTATTCTCGTAGAGAAACTCCGGGTTCGGAGGGGCGGAAAGCACGCCATAGACGACCAGGATAGACCCGTTTTCGCATCTGCTCAAACTCGAACCGGACCCTCCGGTGAACGAGAAGATCATCAGCACGGCGAACCCAATCGCGGCGATGAGAATGGTTACCTCGAATGCGCTGAGCGCCGCCTTTCCGTGCAGGATCGTAGAGAGTTCATCTTCAATAACCTCGGTCACGTTGCGGCGGCAGAGGGCGAGGATGGCGATGCTGACAGCGACGGCGACGGCCGGGACGATCATGTTTGCGGATGTCAACACGAGACTGAGTCCGAGAGCAAAAAATAGGCCGACAGCCACCAGGACGATACAGATACGATACGTTTGCTGTTTCATACGTTCACTATGTAACAAGTATTTCTCTTTTAGATTAAATAATTTCTCATATGGTGAAGCGATCTTCCTATGTAGCGCCGACACCCTGGGCAGCACAGCCGATCGGAATCTGCACGAACCTGCGAGGTGAAGACATTCCTGGGCATCGGAGAGCGACCGCAGAGTATCCGGCGCGGATGCGAAAACAGCGTGAACGAAAAAAAGGATGGGGGGCTTACTTTTCGTCCTCGGCGTCCAGGATCGTGAACCCGATGACCCTGTCGCCCTCGTCGAGCTTCATGATCCGGA
>ERZ795032.1375-NODE-1375-length-17261-cov-212.682378_pt1 | contig 17261 bp, 16 predicted proteins | sample MGYA00375124_ERZ795032 | MGnify/ENA primary metagenome ERZ795032 (study PRJEB30167, sample SAMN05720154) | activated sludge metagenome | isolation source: Anaerobic digester | place: China | collected 2015-12-16 ...
CGCACCGTAAGATCCGAATCGATGACGATCACGCTCTCCTGGATGTAGTCGAAGACCTCGAGGAGAGAGGGGCGGGAGGAGATGCGATACACCTTCGCCGAGCCTATGACGTACATCTCGACCCGGCCCGCCGTCACGAGCATACCCAGGTACTTGGCCACCGAGCTGCGGTTGAGGTTGATCCTCCGGGAGATGTCGGATATCGAAAGACCGCGCGTCTCTTCCTTCAGGACCTCCAGGATCCGTGCCGCCCCATCCTCGGAGCCCGGGAACGGTATGGGGGGGTCGCCCTTTTCTGCCGCCATTGTTGAGATCTGTTTTGTCAAACGCAATATTTATTGCTTTAGTTCAAATTAATTTGTTCTATGCCCATGGGAGAGATAATGAGCACCTTGCCACGGTGCCGGACCCCGTTCTCCTGAAAAACCGATGAGGGTCTCCGGAGAAACCGTACGCCGTCCGACCCCGTGCAGCTCCGGGGCCTCCCGGAGAGCCGGGTTTTCTCCCGGCGGCGAAATTTCGTGGAAAAAGAGGGCGGGAGGGAAAGGGATATCCCGTGTTCCCCCTCTCCTGCGTGGCTTCTCCGCCTGGGTTTATGAGGGAGCCTCCTCTCTCATGGTCGGGCAGCGCAGCATCCCCGATTAGAATACACCCTCCGGCTCCAGGTATCCCTCGGAGTACACCGTGCCGGTATTGATGTCCGAGAGAGTGTAGTGAGAACCGCCGTTGACGGCGATGGCACCGCTTGACCAGGTAGCTGTGTCTGTGTCTCCACGATCGGCTTTGAAGCCGAGGAATACGGCTGGAGCGTAGTATGCTTTATAATACTCAGCATAAATGATGAACCGTTCCCCGGGCTCCACGATCGGATCCTTCAGATCTTCGGAGGTCAGGCCGCTCCCGAATTTCTGCATGCGGTATCCTTTTGCTTCTTCCGGAGGCCGAACATCATAGTTGTTTTTTATTCCGGCATAGGAAAGGCTGACGGGATCGTTATAGGTCAGCGTAACCGATCCCTGACTGTTCATAGCGGAACCTGTCGCATAAAATCTCAGGTTCCGGAGGTCCAGGGAGCCGCCGCCGGCATTCTTAAACACAACTCCTACCGGCCCAAGTGTATTCCTTACACCCCCCCCGAGGGACACGCCGACCAGCTCTACCCGGGCGTTCGATGCCGTATCGACGTCGCCGGTAAGGCCGGTTCCAAACGAGCTGACAACCGCGGCGATGATGATCGTCGCCACGAGCATCAGCATTACCCCGACGACGGGGGAGACGGCGTGCTCCGTGACTCCCTGCACTTTTTTGACTACCATGTTGCCACCACATCCTTATCGTATACGGTCTGGCCCGACGGTGTGTGAATGATCGTCACGTGGACGACGGACCCCTCCTGGAACCCGTACGCTGCCCTGTCGTCTACATCGAACCCGAGGAACGCATTACGGTCCTTGAACCAGTACTGTTCGCCCACTTTGAACAGGCCGGTGCCGAAGTAGGTCGTGCCTACACCGACCATACCATTGCCGGGTGGAAGGCCAATACCTGTTTTGGAGGTACCTTTCGGGTAGCCGTGGACCTGCGGGATGAAAGGATCGTCACCCGCACTCCAGGTGTTCGTGCTGCCGAGCGCGCCGTCCAGCGTGTGCTTTATGATTTTTCCTGCGTTTGTCGTGGGCACTCCGTTGTAAGTCTCCGGCACGGTGTAGGTCATGATGATCTGGAGGTCTTTGGAGTGCAGGGCCTCCCCCGCGATCATGGTCAGCACAACACATCCGGGAGCAGGAGGAGCAAGCGAGCCAGCGGAGGCTCTCACCCCGGTATTTTCTCCTGCAGGTATGTTGATATCAAACGCCGTCGTCGGTGCCGGCTCGGCCGAGTCACTAAGACCGCCGGCAAAGCTGCTGGCGAGAGCAGCGACGATGATCGTCACGACGAGCATCAGCATGACGCCGATGACCGGTGAGACCGCACGCTCGTTTTCGGTGAAAAAAGGAGGATCGCTTTTTTCCCTCGGATATCTTCCGCCTCTGTACATTGTTCTGTCACCCTGTAATGGCAGGCAATCACCGTATGATGATTGTACCCCTCTGCATGGGCTTGCCGCTCAGCTGGTCGATGATTGCATACTCGAAGGGTACGTCTACCTGTACCCTGAACGTACCGGTCGAGCTTTTGGGAGACCAGGTAAGGAATCTTCCCTTTACGCTGTCGGCGGAGAGCGTATTATCATAACAGTTATCAGCGACGATCATGAACGAGTCCCCTACGGTTATCAACTCGTCGCCTCCTCCGGGGAGTCCAAAGTATGTATTGTTACCTTCGGAATTCGCCACAATCGTTATTTTCTCCGTATCAACCGCCGCGGTAGCGTTGAGGTGCGTGTTCATGTCGAAGTTCATGACGCTGTCCCCGTTCTTCAGCTGGACGGTAACATCTTTCAGCGAGAACGACTCTCCGCCGGAGAGGGTGAACTTGATCCCGTTGTTCGGTTTGAAGGCTGCAGGGTGGTCCGGGATTGAGTTTGCCCTGTTCGTATCCGTAATGCTGGAGGCGTACGATACGGAAAGGGTAACCTGCGGTGCAAGCGTCTGGTCCTGCACGACGGTCCCGGAAAATGCGCTCACCATGGCAGCGATGATGATCGTTACGACGAGCATCAGCATCACCCCGACGACCGGCGAGACCGCATCGTCCCCCCCGTTATACGCTTTTTCGATCATTGTACAATCACCCTGCTGCTGTAGAGACTCTTCTGGCTCGGGAGATGGATGATCTCGACGTCAACCGCCGAGCCTCTTTCAAAACCAAACTCTGCACGCTTTGCTGCCGTAGTCATATCAAAGCCAAGTACTTTCTGTGTGCCTACGGAACTTCCGGTACTGAGGACGTCGCCGGAAGAGAACGTGTACTCCCCGAAGTTCGTGCCCGCCGCTCCCGGTTTTCCGCGTGAGACGTCGTTGAGGTAGGGCACTTTCACGGACGGAACAGCCTCGCCGTTGACGGTTATACCTACGGCGGTCGTCGAGGTCGTTATCTCGCCACGCTGCATACCTTTCTCCTTCGATGTCGGCGGCGTGTAATGACTGATTATCCTCATATCCGATGTTGGAATACTGCTTCCGCCGTGGTGCTCGATCAGCATAACGTACTGATCTTTGTTCAATCCGCCGTTGGACATAATCTTCACGTCAATGGCAGCCGAAGGGGTTGTCTCCGTGTTCCCAAAGGCACTTCCGGCGAAAACCGATACAAATGCGGCAACGATGATCGTTACGACGAGCATCAGCATGACGCCGATGACCGGTGATACCGCATCGTTCTTATCAGAATTCATACTATCTCCGTTCCTGATCTGTTTGTTCATAACACACTTCCCACAAGAGTGCCGGAGGCGATGACTGCCCCGGTATTTTTGTCGCTGAGCGTGTAGGTCGTCCTGCTGCTCACCTCGAACTCGCCGCTGGAGTATGGTGCACCCGGTCTCGCGCGATCCGCGACATATACGATAAGCCCGTACCTGCTCGCACCGTCGTTGGTATAGCGATCTGCATAGATAACAAACCTGTCTCCGGCCTTAACCCTCGCATCCGCTATCACATCATCATTTTTACCACTTGCACCGATCTTTTTCATGCGGTTCGCGATGGATGACGAAAGTCGTGCCTCGCCCGGTTCGGAAACCCCGCGATACGTCACCGACGTTAAGTCGGTGTACGAGATCGAGACCTCGTCTCCCCCGGACATGGTCGACTTCAGGTGAAACTCCAAGTCGGGCAAAAACAACGCTTCTCCGCCCTTATTCTCGAACACCAGGCCGATCTCCCCGAGGCCGCCTATCGGCCCTGTCAATACTCCGACGTACTCGATCTGTGTATTGGGTGCGGAGTGCGTCTCCGAGGCGAACCCGGTGGAGAATACGCTCACCGTTGCCGCGATGACGATAGTAACGACGATCATCAGCATCACCCCGATGACCGGGGATACCGCATCGTTTTTCTCCCGATTTACCACGGTACAACCACATCCTTGTCGTAGAGGACCTTCCCGCTCGCGGTGTGAACGATCATCACGTGTGTGATGACCCCTTCGCCAAATCCAAATCCAGATTTACCATCGGTCCCACGCTTGCCCGTTTTAAACCCGAGAAAGTTGTCGCGTTCGAACGTGAGCCGCCCGCCGGGCACAAGAACTGCCGTCCCGAACGTTTGATCTGCAGTTCTCTCGGAGACAATGCTGTCGTCGTTGGTTACCTGCGGGGTAAACGGATCGGCACTCCAGTCGAGGGCGTTTTCCGGGATCGGGGCAAGCGATCCGTCGATGGTGTGTTTAATCACACGCCCGGCGTTCGTCAGTGTATTCGCACCCTGACCCTGGTCCCATCTACTTGGAACAGTGTACGTGCTGATGATCTGGAGATCCTTCGTCGCCAGGGGATCGCCGCCCAGGTGTTCGATGGTCACGTTTTTGTCGCTCGGTCCGGCGAACATCTTGATTGCCAGCGTCGCCGCCGGCGCCGTGCCGCTGGTGGACCCCAGGCCCCCGGCGAAACTGCTGACGATCGCGGCAACGATGATCGTTACGACGAGCATCAACATCACGCCGACGACCGGCGAGACCGCATCGTCCCACCTGGCAGGGCCGGGCTGCTCTGTTTCTCCCGATGGCGGTGTTTTTCTCCTGAATTGCATGTCCATGTTCTCTCCCGTTTACAAAATTAATTTAGTTATCTCAAATTTTATTGCAAAAACACATGTCCCCCATATATTATTAACTTTTCTAAATACCTGGTATAAGACCGTATTTCGAAGAACTGTGCCTTTCAAAGCCGCATTTCGGAGATGCAATGCACATTTGCATCGCAACAAAGTGAAATAGCGCTATAACAAATAAATTTGATAATGTGGTGCATCCCCGTCTCAAGGTGTCTCAATAACATGGGCAGATATCGGATCATGGTGATACTAACGATAACGCTCCTTCTCCTGGTTGCTTCCGCCCCGTCGGTTTCGGCACGGTTTGTGACCCCTGAAGGCCCCAACGCCGGGATCAGTCCCGGGGATGCCGTTTTTCAGGGAGAGAGGACCGTGAACTTCTCGGCGTTCTCCGACCCGGTAAAAGGGGGCCCGGTGCGGATGGTCAGGATCGATTCCGGGGGGCAGCAGACCGACCCGATCGCTCTCATCAACGGCATCGCGAACTACATCCGTGGAAATCCCGGCCAATACTATCCCGTTTACAGCGATGGGACGGTTAATCAGGGGAGATACTGCCTGGTGCAGGACGTTGCCGGCAGTCTCGGACAGGTGATGATCCGCACCTTTGGGACGGATGTCGAGCCCGTCCCGAACCCCAGCCGGCAGAATCCCATCCCTTACCGGATGGGGGTGCAGTTCCTGCTCCCTGACCACACCCTCCCATACAGCGAGTTCCAGGGCCCATGGTACGAGTACGAACTACAGGGTAACGTCAAAACTTCGAGCATCACGAACGTTGCCGGGGATACAGTCTCTCTTGCGGCCTTCTCCGCGGATCCCGCAGCCTGGAACGACACCTTCGTCTTCCGGTTCTCCGATCAGAGCGGCGTCTCCCGGAACACCCAGGTGACGATGGTCTTCCGGATGACCCTCAACGGCCTCAACCACGAAGTACCGTACACCTTCACGGTGCGGGACTACCCGCCCGCAATCATTCTCAATGAAATGACCGTGCAGCGCAGCGGAGATCTCTCTTTCACGGTCCAGGGGACCCCCTTCATGCAGTACGACATCACCCTTCCCGATCCCCCGGCAGGGGAGGAGTACCCCGTTTTCTCCGGCGGCGGGTGGGATAGCAGGTTCTCCGATTACCATGTGCGTGTCCACCCCGGGTGGAACGGCACGGTCCGGCTGCAGGTCCATATCCCGGACACAGCTCCGGTCACCAGCTACACGATCCGGGCAACCGGCCCCGATATCGTCCAGCCGGTGACCGCGACGTTCAGGATAGACCAGAAGATCATGACATTGGTCTTCGATAGGCCGGAAAAGCAGCTGTATGCCATCGGCGACACCATTCTACTGTCCGGAGGATTGACCAATCTAGCGGCTTCAAACTCGCCATCCCGCATCCCGATCTACCTCTACGTCACGGGACCCAACCTGCCGCCGAACGGCGCGCCCCTGACCGATCTGTCGCGGTCTGTTGAAGACGGCGTCCCTGCCACGTTCACGGTGACCGAGTACAACCCCCTCTTTGGAACGTGGGCATATTTGTGGGACACCTCGCAGATCTCCTGCGATGCAGGTACCTACACCGTCCATGCCAACCTCCAGCCGATCGGGCACCGCAATAGCGGTTATCCGGGATCCCCCGGCTCCATCGACGGAGAAGTCCCGCCGTCGTGGGACTACGAACTCAATATGCCGTCCCTTCATGCGAAATTCGACGAAGAGACCGGCGGGGTGTTTGCCCGCGGGGACTACCTGTATTCGTGGTGGTACGGCCGCGGAAGCCCCGGCCATACCTCCACTTCCTCCGGGCACATGAAGTGGTACATCTTCGGCCCGAACTTCAAGTATGCCGACTATAACCCCCGGTTCCCCCTCGAGGACGACGGGGCCTACGGGATCACCCTCCCGCGAAGTTTTACCTACGACCTCTCTCCCGGAGACTACTTCATCGTCTATCACCACCCCGGGACGGACAATCAGTTCGACGTCCTGCCCGAGAACAACCTCTACTTCCGGGGGAGCGTGAACGGACTGTACAGCACGGCCGACGGCAGCCTGATAGCGAACGTCGGGATGCTTGATGGTCGGGCCGCGGTCGAAGCCCTGGTACGGGCGCTGGACTCGTCGTCCATGAACGACCTCTACATGATGGATACGTTCACGGTTGAAAATCCGGTCGTCCGAATCAACCCGGTCGGGGAGCTGGTCGTCGGGGACGAACTGATCGTCAGCGGGACAACCAACCTTGCCGGGAAAGGAGAAACCGCCGATAAAACGGATGTTCACGACGACCTGATCCTGACGATCGCCGCGCTCGACCTCTATGAGTCGGGCAAGGCGAACACCGCGATGAAGATCCCGATCAACGAGACCATCCCCCGGGAGTATGACCCGGACCTGGGGGCGCGGCCGTTCTATTATATGGACCCGATCGATACCAGTTCCTGGTATCCGGGGACCTACCAGATCACCATCACCTGCAAGGAGGTCAATTACAAGACCACCAGCACCTTCGAACTCCTCCGTGAGGGGAGCCAGCGGAATACCACGGCCGATGCGGCGCAAAACCCGCCCCCCTCCCGGATGACGGTGACACCGGGCTCCGTCGTCGGGGCGCCTGAGTTTACCCCGATACCCATACCCACGCAATCTCCTGGATTTACAGTATATCTTGTAGTTGCCGCGATATTCGGGGTATTCGCCGCAAGGAGGCGGTAGCCGTGGATCTCGCCTTTGACGAATCACTGTTCAAGAAGATCATCGCGGTGCTTGTGGTCGCCATCGTCATCGTCGGCGTCGTGGCCGTCCTCAGGTTCTCCGGCATCGGTTTTGGGCAGGAACCCGGCCCCGTCGTCCCGGACCCCTACGTGTCAGATCCCGGGATCGACAGAGAACCCCCGGAGGAGACGCTCACCGGACCAAAATCCTACACCTGGTCGTACGGCGGGACCGAGAGGACGATGCACCTCTACATACCCGACGACACCTATCAGCGGTTCATCTCCTCGTCGTACGGATCGCATGATGAGAAACCACAGCGTATGGCGGAATACGTCGTGACCGACGGCGACGACGGGATCATCGGCGCCGCCGCAGACTGGTTCCTTGCCACATCCCGGGCATCGGGGTTCGGCGACAGCGGCACCGTCTCTAACGTCCTCGCCTTCGTGGCAAGCCTCAACTACACCACGGACGAGGAGCGTCTCGCGACTTCCGATTACCCGAACTACCCTGTCATAACCCTCGCCACGGGAGAGGGCGACAGCGAAGATCACGCTATCCTTGCCGCCGCCATCCTCGATAAGATGGGCTACGGCGTCGGTCTCCTCTACTACCCGGCAACCCATGACCGGCGCACGATCATCCCCGAGGCCACCGCCCTTGCCCTGATCAACGACGGCACCGTTCCCGGGCGGCTCTACCGGACCGTTGCGGAGGCCCCGGCGGGCAGGTTTATCTACTATCCGGAGAACGGCACGTATACCGGAACCCTTCCCCAGGGCGGCGATCCCGCATCGGGATGGTACTCCGGCAGCGCTGTCGGATACAACGTCACCTCCGCAGAAGTTCTCGGCGATATACGTTACTATCCGGAGAACCGAACGCTCGTCGCCGGAACGAAAGCGCTGGATGCCCATATGGTCGCCGTTGAGGATGCCGCCTGGAACCAGCCGGTCATCGTCTCCGCGGCCTGGACTGTAAATACCACCGAGAAAGGCGTTCCGCGCAGCGCATACGACGGGATGGAGCCGTTCTTTGCCGGCGGCGACGGTCTCTGGCTGGGCTACATCCTCTCGCGCGACGACCGACTCGACGTCGATACTACCGTCGCCGGAAAGCAGCCCCTCGGGGAGGCGCCCCCGTTCTCGGCGAACACGAGCCTTACGGCGGCTCTTCGCATCCCGATCTCTGAGCCCTCCCCGCCGCCGATGACCTGGCTGGAATCGGTACAGGACTATTACACGAGCACCTGGTACCCTGCGGGGCTCTCGTGGACCTACGACGACAGATGGAAACTCCACGAAAACTTCCTCGCGATGCAAGATCCCCTGCTCCGGAACCCGGGAACATATTCGCTCCAGGGTGTTACCGAGGTCGTCGCCCCGGTGCCCTGGCGGATCACCTACACGGTGCGCAATATGGATGTGGCCCGTTCCGAGAAGGGGATGACCCCGTACAGCGACGTCCGGTTCGCGCTCTACCGCATCGGAGACGGTGTCGCCGTCTTTGACCGGACGTTCGGCTGGCAGACGGTCTACGGTGCAGAGATGCGGAAGATCGAGGCGGTCTTCGGCCCCGGAGACTATGCGGTGGCGGTCTTCGTCCGGAACTGTAAGGTCGACGTGGCTATCGAGTATCACGGTAAACCGGCAAAAACAGCCTACCGGGGTGGAATATGAAGTTCGATCTCTCCTCCCTGTTTGGAAAAAAGACGAAAAGAACCCCTGCCGGGGATAACGGCGCTGCAGATGAGGTCCCTGACCCCACCCCGCTGATCCTGACCCTTCCGCCTGCAGACCCCACCGTGGACATGGTGGACCGGTACTGGCTTGTCCCCCCCTTCTCCTACGCCAATATCTTCCGCAGGGACCCGATCACCCTGCAATACGAGATCGTCGAACCCAGGATCACATCGAAGGAACTGGTCGTCCTTGAGGAGACGTTCGAACAGCTCCGGGCGACGCTGATCTACGATACCGCCCGCAAGAGAGGCGAACTCGGCCTCGATACGGACCTGATCAAGAAGGTGATCCGCTCCTTTTACCCGGAGATCGCCGACGACCGGATGGAGCTACTCGTATACTACCTCCGGCGCAACTTCCTCGGCTACGGTAAACTGGACCCGCTGATGAACGACGACCGGATCGAAGACATCACCTGCAACGGCCCGGGGCTCCCGGTCTTTCTTTACCACCGAAGATACGCCAGTATCCAGACGAATTGCACCTTTGACGGCGAAGACCTGAACAAATTCGTGCTCAAACTCGCCCAGAAGGCTGACAAACAGCTCTCGCTCTCGACGCCGCTCATCGATGCCTCCCTTCCGGAGGGGTCGCGGGCACAGATCACCTACTCGGACATCGTCTCTTCCCGGGGGAGCTCGTTCACCATTCGGAAGTTCCGCGCGGAACCCATGACCCCGGTCAGCCTCATCGAGAACGACACCTACGACGCCGACCTGATGGCGCATATCTGGCTCGCGGTCGAGAATCGGAAGAGCATGGTCATCTCCGGAGGAACGGCAAGCGGAAAGACCTCGACGATGAACGCCATCTCGTTCTTCATCCCCCCGGTGGCAAAGATCGTCTCCATCGAGGATACCCGGGAGATCCAGCTTCCGCACGTCAACTGGCTGCCGATGCGGACACGGGAGAGCGCAAACGTCAGCGGCACCGGCAACGTCGGCATGTTCCATCTCCTCAAAGCGGCACTGCGTCAGCGCCCCGAGTACATCATCGTCGGTGAAGTGCGCGGCGAGGAGGCGCAGACCCTCTTTCAGGCGATGAACACCGGGCACACCACCTACTCCACCGTTCATGCGGGGAACGTGCAAGAGACGGTGAACCGCCTGACCCATGAACCCATCAACGTCCCGGTGGCGATGTTCAACGCTCTCGACCTGATCCTGGTGCAGAGCCTCCTCTACGATGGAGGGAGAGGGTTTCGCCGGTGCCTCTCGTTGAACGAGATCCGGGTCGTCGATGATGAGATCCGGTGGGAACCTCTCTTCACCTGGGATCACCGGACTGACCGGTTCGTCAGGGTGTACGAGCGGTCGAGCGTCCTTGATGAGATTGCCTACCGGAACGGCTGGAGCAACGAGCAACTGGAGGCGGCCATTACCGTTCGAAGGGATGCCCTCGTGGATACGGTTCAGAGAGGTGCTTCTACCTCCTCGATGGTCGGGCAGATGATACAGGAAATGATGGTGCAGGAACAGCAATGACGAAGTCAGCAATGCTCGATAATTTCAGGGACGAACTGGCGCACTCGCTGCTCTCGGCGCACATACCGATTCCCGCCTCGCGGTACCTGCAGTACGGCCTGATCGTAACCCTGCTTGCCGGCTTCCTCTACATCTTCTCCGCCCTCCTCCTCTCCCTCTTCGGGATCGAGGCGAATATCCTCCCCTTCCTCCCCTACGGCGTCACCGTCCTGCTCGGCTTTATCGCTGCCGTCGGCCTGCTGCTCCTTGCGATCTGCCTCTACCCCCTCCTTCTGGCTCAGGGGCGCCGGACACGGATCGAGATGGATCTCCCCCATGCCGTCACCTACATGCAGGCGCTCTCCTCGACCCTGACGCTTTACGGTATCTTCCGGAGCGTTTACGAGGCGGGCGACCTCTACGGCGAGGTATCGAAGGAGTGCGGGCTCATCGTCAGGGACGTGGAGGTCTTCGGCCTCGATCTCCTCACCGCGATGCGAAACGTCCAGGAAGTCACGCCGTCCGCTAACTTCAAGGAGCTCATAAACGATCTCGGGCTGGTCTACCGGAGCGGCGGCAACCTCACCAATTTCTTCAACTCCAAGTCCGAGACCTACCGCGAACTTGCGCGGCAGGAACAGGAGTCCCTCCTCCAGATCCTGGAGATGGTCGCCGAGGTCTACGTGACCGCATTTGTCGCCGGGCCGATTGCGATCATCATCATGCTGGTGGCGCAGAACCTCGCCGGACAGAGTCAACTCTCAGGCATCATGCCGCTCATGTACCTCGGCCTCCCGCTGGGGGCGATCGCCCTTATCTTCATCCTCTACGTCCTCCTTCCGCCGGACAACCTTGATGTCGCGCGCCGCGAAATACGGGAATCCGAGTTCGGTGTCGAGATCCTGGACACCGATGCCGGTGATAAACCGGATCCGACGTTCCTCAAAAGCCTCGAGTCCAGGAAACGGTGGCTGCGTTTTCTTGAAGTTCTCCGCCATCCCGGGACTTTCTTCATCTCCGACTACACGGTCGGGGCGGTGATCGGCACGGGTCTCCTCGTTGCGCTGTTCCTCAGCTACCGGTTCGGCTCTTTCGGATCGATCTTTCCCTCTTACACCCTGGAGGTCTTCCTCTGCCTTGCCGTCATCGCGGCCGTGATCCCGGTGATGATCGCCTACGAGCTGCGCCGCCGCTACGTCATGGCGGTCGAGAAGCAGCTGCCCGAGTTTCTCGCCGAGATCGCGGATATGCGCGATATCGGCATGACGCTACAGGGCGCCATCTTCATGATCTCGAATACCCGGATGGGCGTTCTCTCCCACGAGATTAAGGTCGCCGCCGAAGAGCTCAGGTTCGGGTCCAGCGTCTCGAGCGCACTGGTGCGCATGGAAGAGCGTATCGGCCTGGTCTCGGTGAAGCGCGCGATCTCCCTCCTGGTACGGGCAAGCGAGGTGACCGATTACATCCGCGAAATCCTGACGATTGCAATCAACGACCTTCAGCACTACATCAAGATGAAGGCGAAGCGGCTGAATGTTTCGTTCGTCTACCTCGCGGTCATCTACCTCTCGTTCGGCATCTACCTCTACTCGGCGTACCAGCTGAACGTCGCCTTCATCTCGAGTTTCTCCGCGTACGACGTCACCTTCGACATCAGCGCAAACGTCCGGGAAATGCTCCACGTCGGGATCATTCTCGGGTTCTTCTCGGGGATCATGGCGGGCCAGCTCTCTTCGAACAGCATACTTGCGGGTTTCAAGCATGTCTGCCTGATGCTTGCTGCAACGGTGATCCTCTTTGTTTACATCATATGAGGCGGTTTCATGAAAGATGGAATACAGTACGACGAAGCGGTCTCCTCGGTCGTCGGCGAGATGATCATGGTGGCGCTGGTCATCATCCTCGTTGCTCTCTTCGCCACGTCGGCGTTCTCCCTGATACCGGGCGGTCGTGAGGCGAGCGTCGATGTCGCGATGAAGAACGCGTCGAACGGCACCACCTCGGCAGGGGACACTACGGTGATCTTCTGGCACAAGGGCGGCGATTGGGTGGAAGAAAATGATCTCGCGGTGGTCGTCATTAAGGAAAACGGAGTTAGGGACCCTTGGAAGATCGTGAAACTCCACGATCACGCCGGCAACCCTACTGGGGCGTTCGATCTCGGGGGATATCTCGTGGTCGAGCCCAAACCCGGTTCTTCTCCTATCGGCAATAATGATACCGTACGGCTCGTCACGCAGAAGAGCGTCGCCTACTCGGGGGTGATCCCATGATGGAGAAGGACGACGCGGTCTCGACCGTGATCGCGCTGATGCTGGTCCTCGGCATAGTCTCCACGCTGGTTGCGATCTACTCCGCGGCGTACCTCCCCGGATTGAAGCAGCAGTCCGAGATCGAGCACTCCCGCGAGGTGGCAGGCGCTTTTGCCCGGTTCGATTCGGATATCCAGCACGTCGTATCGCACAGGACGAGCGCCCGGTTCAGCGAACCGTTCTCCCTCGGCGGGGGTGATATTCTCTTAAGCCCGGTTCGGTCGAGCGGTTCGCTCACGATTCGGGCAGCGGAGGGGCCTCTGGTGAACGTAACCGTCGTCAACGGGACGCAGACCGTGACGAAGGCAGCCACTCTGGCGAACATCTCCTACGTGCCGTCGTTCACAACCTGGGAGCCGCAGGGATACCTCTGGGAGTATGGGTTCGTTGCGGTGACCAAAGACGACGTGACGGTACCCCAATCGTCGAGTTACAACACTGTATCCGAGGCACGGGCCGGGACCGACAGCGGCGAGTTCCTTCGCGCGTTCGTCGACCTGACCCCGAAAGGGGGCGGTCCCCTCACGATCACCCTGGTGAAGCTCGTTCCGAAAGAAGGCGGGTCGTTCGTCACCGGGAGCGGGAGGGTTGCGCTCGGGCTGAGTGCAACCGTCTCCGGAGAGACCATCGAGGAGGTGACCGGGATCACCTTCTCCTTTGATCCGGAGGTGCCCGGAATGCAGGATTACCTGGACGAGAAGTGCGGGCAGGTGAGTCTGTCGTACATCCCGGGCTCGAATACGCTTGACATTCCCGGCCAGCCCGTGGCTTTCCGGATCGTGAACGTCGAGGTGAGCGTATGGTAGACCGGGAGGCGGCGGTCACCCCGGTCGTCGGGGTGATCCTTTTACTCGCGATCGTGATCATCCTCGCCGCGCTCGTCGCCTCGTTTGCCGGCGGGGCTGCCGATGCGAAGGATCCTCCCCCCTCGACGGACCTTGCGGTGTATCCTGCCGGGAGCGAAGAGAAGTTCACTCTCGTCTTCGAGCACCGGGGCGGGGACCAGGTCCGGCTCCGGGATCTCAGGATCAACACCTGGGTCCACCTGCCGGACGGCGGTCTGTGTGCTGCGTCCCATGAGCAAGAAAAGCTGGAGGGGCTCTTCGGTACCGATATCTGGAGGGCGGGGGCCGGTTCGAATACCGGGGACCTGGAGGATACCGCCGGGTTTCTCGGCCTCGAAGAAGAAAAGTTGAGGGAATACGTCGGTCGGTCGGCCGTGGTCGAGGTGGCGATCTACCACCTCCCGAGCGGGGCTCTCCTGCATAAAAGCAGTGTTCTCTTAAAGGAGCGGTGAATGGTATGGGGTATGCTGGAACTCTTTTCGATGATGCCGTGTCAGAGGTTATCGGCGTCATGCTGATGCTCTCTGTGACGCTGATCGTCGTGGCTCTCGTGGCGGTGTACGCCACCGGTGCGGCGGGTGATACGACGCAGCCGATAAAGGCGGACCTGATCGCCTCCGGGACGATGAAGGATGGGGACAAGTATCAGGTCGTCTTCGAGCACAGGGCCGGGGATGCGTTTGATACCGATCAACTGGCGGTGAGCATCGGCTCCCGTGAAGATCCTGCCCTGCACATGATACTCAGGAACGACGATCCGCGAGATCGTATAACATGCTTTGACCCGGAGGAATCGATTGTTCAACTCGGGGATCGGTTCAAGGTTTATCTTGGCGAGTACGACGACACCGACAAACAGGTTACGTACAGGGAGGAGGGAGAGGTTCTGTACACGATCCCGTACGGCTGTCACCTGACCTATCGCTTCGTCGACCGCCGTACCGGCGCACCCATCTCCTCAGGAGAGTTCTTGATCAAGTAAGCTTGCACCATCCTGTTTTTGGAGGATTGCAGGGTTTGAGCCGGTCTCCTGGTACAACAGCAGCCCTGCGGTCGCCGGTCTCCGGGAGCATCGGCGGGCTTTCATAGGGCGCGACGAGCCTTACGAACGCCGATACGGCGAGGCTCACGACGAGGAGGGCGATGAGGCCGGAGGAAGGAAGGCGAGGGGGATGGGAGATTTGAGGACGGTGCAGGCAGCGTCGCGATCTCCTATACCACGGGGCGTTTGCCTCAGCCGGTCCCGGGAAACCCGGCGCTTCCGCGTGCCGTCATCGGGTCAGCCTCCGGTTGGTCGTCCCCGGCTTTCTGGAGCGCAAAGCGGAACACCGCCCCTGAATCCGGGTATCCCGGTATGCGGTCCTCCACCCAGATCCTGCCGCCGTAGCGCTCGATGAGGACCTGCACGAGGAAGAGGCCGAGTCCCTCGCCGATACCCCTCCTCCTCTTCTCGTAGCGGTGAAAGATCTCCTCTTTCTGGTCGTCGGGAACCCCCGGGCCGGTATCCTCGACCGAGACCCGGAAGAACTCGCCTTCGTCGTCAACCCGGATAGCGATCTCGACCTCTGGCCCGCCGAACTTGACGGCGTTGCCGATGAGGTTCGCAAAGACCTCGGAGAGAAGGTCGTCGGCCAGCACCCGGCAACCGGTCGCAGCGTAGCGGATGGTGGCCTCGGGGAACTGCGCGATCTCACCGCGGACGACCGCATCGAGATCCATCTGCTTGCGCCCCCCGGACGGTTGGTGGATCCGCCGGATTTTGGAGACGTTCCCGAGGATCTCGATGCTCTTCCTGATACTCCGCTGCAACTTCTCCGCGTGTATCCGCGCATCCCCGTCCAGGGTGTCGATCAGAAGGTCGCTGTAGAGGTTCGCGACGTTCTCGGTGTTCTTGATGTCGTGGGTAAGTATGTCCAGGTAGAGGTTTGCTTCGCGGTTCGCTGCGGCGAGCTGCTGGTGGAGCCGGGCAAGATCTTCGGTGTGACGCTGGAGTGCTTCCTCGGTCCGTTTGCGCTCGGTGATATCGGTGAACATGGCAAAAGACCCGGCAAACCTTCCGTCCCCATCTTTCCGTGCAGTGGCGGAGACGAGGAAGCACCGGATGCTTCCGTCACTGTGCCTGAGGCGGCACTCGTATCTACCGTCAAGGCCCTGCTCTCTTGCTGCCATGCGGCTCCAGTATACGTCGAGGTCCCCTGCAACCACGAAATCGGCCAGAGGCCGGCCGAGCATCTCCCCGGTCGGGTAGCCGAGCATGCCGGCCATCGTACGGTTGACGTAGGTGGTCGTGTAGGCGCTGTCGATCTGCAGGATCCCCTCGTTTGCCGTCTCTACGATCGAGCGGAACTTCTCCTCGCTCGTTCGCAGGGCTTCACCCGTCTCCCTCCTCTCGTTCGCTTCGGCAACCAGCATCGCAAGAAGGGCCTGCTGTTTACGGAGGACGAAATAGGCAGCAGCTGTGGCGAGCAGGGTGGTGAAGACGACGGTATGGAGGTGCGAGTCTGCGAGCGAGATCTCGGGGTAGAGGTAATCCTTGAGATACTGGTATACGCTCATCAGGACGAATGCGAACACTCCCACCCTTGCGAGAGTGAGATAGAGGTTGGGGGGTTGTAACTCGTTATTCATGCGCGCTCCACGGAGAAGCGGTACAGGATGTTCTGCATGTCGGGAGATCGCTGATCTACGGAGATATCGTGGAATGTTCGGCCCTGGCTGATCCATCGGCCTGAATACTGCCTGTATCGGCCAGGTTTCGCGTTCCGGGGCTGGACCGGAGTGACAGCATATATGCGGTGCCTGATTGCATTCTCCCCTGAGATTTCATAAACCTTCCGTCGGTGGCGGGCCGACCGTAATCACGATCCTTTGTTAATGGTGCAGAAGCTTTAGCGAACCGCGGGGATTCTCCGGAAGAACCCGCCGGCAACCCGCGCTACGCTGCTTTCCGGTGCATCCGTTCCGTGACGGCGCCGGCAGGGAGGACTATTGCCCTGCTTTCTCCCGGCGTATGTCCGATTGGTATATTCGCGCCGGAGTATCATCCTCATCCATGCACATAGCGTCAGGCACGAAGCTTTTCGGCTTCGGCATCCTCACCTGGCTCCTTCCTTTCCTCGTATCCGTCCCCTTCTACTCGCCGGAGGGCGAACCGCTCTACGACATCTTCCTGATCAAGTCGGTCCTGCTCGTCTTCTCGGCCGCGCTCGGGACTGCTCTCATCCTGGTCTACTTCAGGGGTGTGCGTGCCCGGTATGTCCGGGAAGGCGCCCTGCTCGGCGGCGTATGGCTCGCGATCAACTGGGCGCTCGATGTCGCCGTCCTCCTGCCCCTTTCGGGGATGGATATCGGCGCCTACATGGGAGAGATCGGGCTGCGTTACCTCATGATCCCGATCATCGCGGTCGGTATCGGGTATGCGGCGGAACAGGCCGTCCGGGGAAGGGGATAACCTTCCCGCACCTGC
>ERZ795032.1396-NODE-1396-length-17053-cov-5.461113_pt1 | contig 17053 bp, 5 predicted proteins | sample MGYA00375124_ERZ795032 | MGnify/ENA primary metagenome ERZ795032 (study PRJEB30167, sample SAMN05720154) | activated sludge metagenome | isolation source: Anaerobic digester | place: China | collected 2015-12-16 ...
CTTGTATTAGCAATTCCTATACCTTTAGTTTCCCCTCCGTTGTATAGCAAGATATTAAGGCGCTTTAATTCTTCTTCAGACATACCAGTACCATTATCTGATATACATATATACATAAAATCACCTTTTGTATAAGCTTTTAATAGTATAGTTCCTTGATTTCCGTTTCCTTTAAATCCATGAATAATAGCATTCTCTATTATCGGTTGGAGAATAAAACGCAGCAATTGTACATTTTCTAGCCCTTCTTCAATTTTAGTCTCAAATATAATACCTCCACCGTAGCGCATATTCATAATGTGCAGATAATACTTAAGCATTTGTAGTTCTTCTTGCAAGCTGCACATAGGATTGTCCGTTTTAAACATGGGAGCAATAATGTTTCCAAGGGCAGTAACTGATTTAACAATAGGTTTTGCATTAGCTATAATTGCCATCCATTTTATTGTGTTTAATGTGTTAAATAAGAAGTGCGGATTAATCTGGTTACGTAAGGCATTTAATTCGCTTTTTCGTCGTTCCTGCTCTATAATTTTATTTCGTTCGGTTAACATCTTCAAGTTCGTAAGCATTTCATTATAATGCCACACCAAAGTTGATATCTCGTCGTTTCCATGAGCATTCAACAACTGATCATAATAACCGGCACCTGCACGGCACATGCTTTCTTCTAACTTATTCAGCGGTGAAAACACCTTTTTCATCCACATAAAGAAGGATAGACAGGTAATACTTAGACCTAAAAAGAACATAAGGAACAGTGTCCTTTGAATCAATGATAAATCACTCCAGTATTCACCAAGTAGTACTTCATTTGTAATAATAAGATTGCCAGATGACAAAGCGGGATACCAAAGAAGCAGACGCTGCTCCTCTTTACTGTATGATATTTCACCTGGTGTATTTATATTTATATAGTGAAACTGTTTATAGATAGTTCCGATTTCTGCCTTATTGCCAGAAGAGAAAATGGTTCCATTTACATCTACAAGACGTATGATGCAACTGGAATTGGATGCTATTCCACTATAAAGCATATCAATTTCCTTTTCTTCCAGATTAATTACAAGTGTACCACCAGTTATTTGTTTTACTGCACTAACAAGTGGTATTGATATATTATCTGCTGAGTAAAGTTGAAAATCCGCAGTGGATAAACCACTGTGAAGTGTAAGCTTTCTTACAGCTTTTTCAAGCATCGCAAGTACCTGAGCTGATTTTTTGATATCCCGGGGATAGAAAAAATAACGTACATTTTTAGCAGTAATACAAAGAGTATGCCCTTCATCTAAAAACAGATAAACAGAATGTATGTATGGAAAATTCAAGAACATGTCATTAACCACATGAGCAAAATCGTTAATTGAATAAATTATATCCACCTCGGAATAATTATTGTAATTGAGCAGTGATTTGATTGAAGGTGCATAAATAAGCATATTCATCTGTCTGTTAAGGTTTTCATATAAACTATTTAAAGCCGTAGCAATCTGCATAAATTCAGCTTTAGAATTGCGGCGGTTGATACGCTCGATTACAGAATGCATTGTGCGGTAACTTAATGAAGATGATAAGGTAAGTGTTAATATCATTCCTATTATAAAATAACATATAAATCGTATACGTATGCCGCCAAAAAATTGTTTAAGATGCATCAATAACAAATGTTGCTTCACGCAGTTCACCTCTTCAAATTGTTCCGGTATTCATTAGGAGTCATACCTGTATGTTTTTTAAATACACGTATAAAATATGTGGTATTAGTAAATCCTACTTGTTCACCAACCATGTAAACAGTTTTACTATGGTCCGAAAGAAATATTTTAGCATGTTCAATACGGATTTTGTTAATAGTATCTATAAACGATTCACCAACAGTATGTGTGAAAAGATAACTTAAATAGTTTGGTGTTACTCCTGCATAATCCGCCACTGTTTCAAGGGAAATATCATCTTGATAATGTGCATTCATATAAGATAATGCTGCGTCTATCTTGAGGGGCAAGGTGTTTTTCACGTTCTGCTCAAGCGCTTTCAATGCCTCGATACGAAGCTCAGGAAGGTAGTGATAGCCATTTTGAATAGAACTAACACCAAAGTATGCATCTGCACCTATAAAATGGGTAATTGCATCCTTAACAGCATACAGGATTTCATTAATCAGGGATGGGATCCGTGCATGTTCTACATCTCCAAAACTAAAGAGTAAGATATATTCTGACTTGTAATCACAATAGGCCTCCCCACGATTATAATCTGTAAATACTTTGTCCAGAACACCCAATAAAAAGTTGCAGAATTTGCGTCCACGGGTATCTCCGCTTGATTCGATAAGGGACTTATAGTCAGGTAACTGCATTATAACGAGACATAGCTTATCTTCGGACAGACGCATGCGGGAATGATTAACAAAGGAAGCAAAAACATCAACAGGCAAGCTTTTATATAATAAGAAGTCATCTAGCATTTGTCCCTTAATCAAATTCCGGTCGATCCATTGAGTTTCAAAGATACTGGTTTCATGTCGTTTATCCAGTGTTTCACGACATTTTACAAGAATCTGTTCTATCTCTTCCGGACTCATAGTCAGTTTTAGTATATAGTTTGATACACCAAGAGAAAGCGCTTCTTGAGCAAGTGAGAATTCATCAAGGCATGTTAATATGATAATTATTAGTTGCTTATCCTGTTCCCGAATTTTGCGAATCAATGTCAAACCGTCCATCACCGGCATTCGCAGGTCTGTAATTAAGATGTCCGGGCGTTGAGTGGTATAGGCTTCCAATGCTTCCTTACCATTGGAAACATCGGCAATTACTGTCATCCCTAGCTGCTCCCAATTGAGCATACTCTTTAGTCCTATTCGAACAAGCATTTCGTCCTCTACAATCATTACACGGTACATTATAAATCCACCCCGTACTAATACAAGATAATCCTTTGATATTTTATTTCATTTTCATTATAACATATTTTATATCATATTTTCACGTCCTTTGCTACTTCCTTTTTCTTGCATTTTCCTACTCTTATCACGAACCCTTTCAGAGGAAGACAGCTATTTTGATCCTTTCTTCCTGGAAATTAATTGTTATTAACCTATCTTAATTCATAAATGTTACTGGTCAATTTCAGTCCTCCTCGTTTTGTTTATTTGAGATTGCTCTGTTCACAGGTGTATGTTTCCTCATAAAAGAAGCATCCTCTATGACTCACCCTGTCAAATGGCTTATAGTATATCGCAGCTAAGCTGCAAGCTTTCGAAGTGTGAAAAACGCTGCGATAAATTAAGGTGCTGTATTTCCTCAAAAAGCCATGTAGCGGTTGCACTACATGGCTTTGAATAAAATGTTTGTTTTTATTATTAACTTTTTAATGAAAATAGTATATCGAAAAGCATATAAATTAACTTGGATGCTTCAGCTCTGTTTGCAGTATCCTTAGGTGCAAAGGTACCATCAGGTTTTCCTGTAAAGAATTTATACCTGGTTCCTATTGCTACAGCATCTTTTGCATAGCTTGCAATATCACTGCTATCTTTAAATGTATCCAAATAAGCGGCTTTGTTTTCTGGAACCTTTTTCCCCATAATTCCTTTAAGTACATTGGAAAGCATTGCAGCCATTTCTTCTCTTGTTATTTTATCATTAGGTGCAAATATTCCTCCGGGCCTTCCCTGTACAATACCAAAGCTTGCAGCTGATATTACTTCACGATAGAACCAGTCGCTTGTATTGACATCGCTGAAGATGTTCTCTGCTTTATCATCAAACAGCTTAAATACCCTGACTATCATTGTTGCAAATTCAGCTCTGGTAACATTTTTATCAGGTGCAAACATGTTTCCACCTATACCTTTGATAATTTCCTTAGATGCCATAACTTCAATGTATCTTGCAGCCCAAAATTGGCTTGTTACATCACTAAACTTAACATCATTAAGTTTAATTGCATATTTGCTAAAATGCTCAGTTTTAAAGAATACTCTACCAGTTTGCTCATCATATACACCAATGATATTCTCAAGCTCACCATTTTCGTTAATATAGAATACAGTCATTTTTTCCATGTCTTCTCCGGGCTTTGGTATATAAGGTACTGATACCATAATAGGCCTGTTGAAGTTTTTCACTCTCTCATCGTCTGCTGTAATGCAAAAACTATACACAGGAGCATCTCCCACAAGACTCTTTATTTCATCTGATAGTTCACTAACATTCAGAATCTCAGAATTAAGAGTTATTGAGCTGGCATTTTCAAGTGCAATAGCATCTGTTGGAACTATAAATGTTGCAATGTCAGTTTCAACCTTCATTCTGTTGATACCCTTTTCTTCAAGAGCAATAACCAGATTTGCAGGTATCTTCACATCAGCATTAACTACGTTATCAGAGCCGCTCTGTGCATAGAGGCAAAGAATAGCTTCTAGAGCATCATCAACTCCTGCTTTTTTGAGAGCATCGTTCAGCTGTTTAACCGTGTCCACTATAAAGTCAAGTTTATTATTTATTTCAGCGTCTATAAGTTCCCCATCTTTAGTTCCGCCAAATATTACTTCGGCTTCACATTTTCCATCTACATCTACAGTTTCAGCATCGACGATTAAAGTTCCTATCCTACCCATTATAGTATTTGCAAAGTTATTTAACCGCTTCTCAATTAAATCATAATTTTCATTTATATTTTCTTCTGTAAGTTTTGCAACCAAATATCTAGTCTTTTCTATGAGATCATTTGTAAGTCTAACTACAGTTTCAGAGTCTTCAATATCTAAAATAAGTTCAGCGACCTGGCTTATCTTTGTTGCTATATCTTTCGCAAGCTTTTCTAAATCTTTCCCAGCTGCTTTTGATATAGCACCTTCGTCTATTTGGTCAATAATGTCAATAATTGTTTTTGCTTCATCCGGTTCAGTATCACCTGGTTCCGGTTCTTCAGGCTCTTCTGGCTTTCCTGGCTCCTTTGGCTCTTCAGGCTTAGGTTTTTCTGGTTCTACTTTTTGTTCAGGCTCTCCCGGATCTTCCGGTTGTTCTGGTTCTTCCGGTTGTTCTGGTTCTTCTGGTTGTTCTGGTTCTTCTGGTTCATCAGGTTCTTCAGGCTCTTCAGAAACTGCAAAGTTAATCTTATACTCGCTGGTTGTTATTCCATCCTTTGCTGTTACCAAAATAACAGTTGTTCCAGGCAGTCCTGATGCTGGAGTTATAGCACATTCAACACCTTCAACTGTAGGTACTGCTTCTGTTTTAGGTACCTCTTTAGTGCCAAATGGTAATACAATGTCATAGTTCATTGTTGTCGGACTAAAGTCTTTAAGGGATATACCATTAATAGTAATATTATTCAGCGTCGCATCCGTCAAAGAGTTTGTAACATATGGAACTTGGTTCGCAGTAATCACTCCAGGTGTCGGAGCAGTACCAGATTCAAGTTTTTTCAATATAACTGTTCCTTCATTGGGATAAGCATACTGTATGCTCAAATCCTCAAGTGTATCCTTATTAAGATTCATTCCTACATTATATCTGGCTTGCGATAGTTTTTCGACTGGTGTGTCTCTTGAAATAAATAGTGTTCTTCCGCCAGTATTTTCAAGGGTCACTCCTGCCAATTCCACTACCTGCTCATTAGTCAGGCTTGTTCCATATTTTTTGTTGAAGTCTGTCAATGTTTTTGCCTTCACTCCAGCATCATTAGGTTTTATCCATATTACTAAAACACCCTTTGGAGGTATGATTTTGCTTGTTGTCAGGTCCCAAGTTTTAACTGATGCACCATTGCTTGCATACCATTCAATCCTGTAATCTTTAATATCAACAGGCACATTACAGTTGTTATAAACTTCAACAAATTCATAAGTATCACTGTTACAACCTTCATCTATTGAAGAATTAGGCAATATTTCTGTAATAAGCAATTCCGGTATTGTGATTGCTTTTACGGCTCCAACTACTTTTTCACCTGCTTTTCCTGTCACCCTGACATAAACTGTACGTAAATCTATGTTATTTGGAATATTTGGAATATTGAATCTTACTTCACGCTTTTCACTTATCCCTATAGAGCTTATTGATTTTTCATCTAATAAACTACTTTCTATAGTATTAACCCTGAATAACTCAACCTTAATATCTGTTATTACTGCCTCTCCATCGTTTTGTATTTCCGCTTTTATCTGTACCGGCTTTTCATTATTCCCATCATCTAACCCGGTCTCAAGATTTGACAGCATTAGCGGCTTACTATTTTCAATCCAAATTGGTGCAGTCACAGCCCAATAATTATGAGCAAATTCAACTTTAACATAGTAATAACTATATATAGGAGGAAGCTCAAAATTCCACTTAACATCATTTGAATTAAACTGCTTTGATGCTGCTATGGAACGTCCATCTGCTATAACACTAATTTTAGTAATATTATAATCAGGATGGTATGCTTCTATGCTTACATTAAGTTGTTCAGGGTCATTAAGCCGTGAACCCATGACATATCCGTTAATGCTGTACATTATTCTTAATTCTCTATCTTGTGTGGAGTAAGTCCTATTCTTACGCAATGACTCCAGAATATTTTCTTTCGTCAGTCTTGGAGCGAGAACAACAGTTTGTCTTGTGTACTTTGCCCAATCTCCAATATGGGTGTCATCATTGTTTGTAGGACTAATATGCCATCCTTTATCAAGAGCTCTAGCATATTCTATTTCATGATCTGGTGTATATACCTCCATAAGATTTACAACCTCATCTACCTCTTCACTATAGTATCCATATTCACTAAAATCTCCCCATACAAAGCCGGGGTGGTTAAACTGTGAAACTGAACCTGGTGTATTCACTAAATTGTTATAATAATTTGGCATACATACAGATGTATTGTTTACCCTTGTTTCAACCCATCCTGTATTATATGAATTTATATGTCCCCACCATCCAGTGTTGGAATTCCATGTCATCTCAAAGCCAGGAATTGTTACAAATTCATCCGATTTATTGTAACTATCTGCAATATCGAGGAGTTCCCTCCATTGTTGCTGAGAAACATAATCTCCATGATCAGTCAACCCGAAGAAATCTACTACTGAAATGTCACGAGCAAAAGAATAAGCTTCATCTGGAGTACCTGTACCATCAGAATATGAAGAATGGCTGTGAATTTGACCGCTATATAAGTTATAAACAGCCGGACCGATTCTGAATGACCATGCTTTTACTGTTTTGTTTTTAGCTGGAGAATTATCACACAACTCTAATCTTACATTGCAGTCTCCTGCACTCAAGTCTGAATCAGGTATATATTTAATATATGTGTCATTTTTAACTGTCTTTGAAGTAACGTCTGTTTCATTTACAAACAACTTAACAGAGGAAGAATCAACAGATGATGAATCCTTATATTCTGCATATATTTCAGGTCTATAATTTTCTTCTATATAGAATTCATCAATTGGGTGCATCTTCGTTATTGTAGGGCCTAAAGTATCTTTTACAGTTACAGTATTAAAATCCCCTGGTTGCAATAGTGAAATCACGTTATTGATTCCATCACTTGCCTCAATATAATATTTTATATAAGAAGATCCAACAATGTCTTTATACGGTATACCAACCTCATAGGTACCTGGGTTTGTATAGTCTTCATTCATTTCTATACTCACAACTCCAGGAGTATTAAATGTTTCATAGTAAAGTTTTACCATTCTTACCTGTGTTTCATCTTCTACATAGGCTGTTATTTTCAATTGTGCAGGATCTACTTCTCCTTGCAATGGTTCATTTTGTATTGTAGGACTAACTGTATCATTATAATTCAAAGGTCTTTGCTCATATGTTATGCTTCCAGGTGTAGGATCTAAGCCACCTTTAATCTTTACCATTTTGTTTGAATTATCAGTCGGGTATTTATATATTATACTTTTACTCTCTATAACATATTTAATATCTAAATCCAGTTCATCGTTATACGTAGCCGTACATATATAATCACCAATTTCTGCGCCATCTCTGGCTACCATAATTGTCTTTTCACCAGTGTTTTGCAAATGAAAAGCTCCAGGCCTTTTATCACTATCTCCATCCGCCAAAAATACAGGTGTACTGAAAGGCATGTTATAATGTTTTCTGAATGCTGAAATAGCACTATTCTTCATATCCGCATCCATAGTATCACTTTCGCCGGTTTTGAAAAACTTTCTTGAATCCATGTTATAAATCCAAATAACTGCAGTTTGACCGGGATATATTATTGCGTCTTCAGCTAAATCTAATGTTTTTATATCTTGCGGATTTTCCTTATCCGGTAAATACATCAGTTTATAATCTTTAATGTTAATATCATTATTGCTTGCATTATATAGCTCCAGGAATTCGTAAACATCACTTCTATCCTGCTTTCCATTAATGATTTCACCAATCGGATTGGGAAGGAGCTCAGTAATCAATATCTCGGGAATAACAGGCCCTACCTGCGTCTCTACTGTAACTATTGAAAATGTCCATGCCTTAATAGTTGTATTCTTTGAAGGTGCATTGTCGCTTACTTCAAGCCTGACAATATATTTACCTTCAAAAAGAGGAACATCAGGTGAATATATGATTGAATTATCGTTTATTTCTGCTTTGTCTGTTATGTCCTCATCATTCAGATACAATTTGATTGCTTCTGAATCAATTCCCGAAGCATCTGAATAACTTGCACTTATAACAGGTTTATAGTAATTATAAAAACAGTTTCCATCTACCGGATTCATAATGTTTACTGATGGTCCATCATTATCCGTAATAGAAGTAATATATGGACTACTGCTCTCTATTGGTGACGTAACTGTATTCTGACCATCACTTGCTTCAATGTAATATTTAACATATGCTGACCCTAAAATATCCTTTTCAGGAATTACATATTGGAATAAGTTTTCATTCTCTTGTTCCGGTATCATCCTCACGCATTTCATACCACATGTGTTAAAAGTTTCATAATAAAGATCAACAGTACGAACTTCGTCGTCATCTGTTACTACAACAGATATCGTTAATGCTCCGGGCTCTATACTGCCTACCGGTGGCTCATACTCTATCACAGGTGCAGCAGTGTCATCGTAATTAATGGGTTTTTGTTCTGCTCTTATCTTCCCAGGAGTAGGTTCTGGAAAGACACCCATTTTTACCATACAATTAGTGTTGTCTGTAGGACACTTGTATAAAATTGAACCGTCCTGAGCTGCAGTATCTGCATTTCCTCCACCTTCATTATATGTCGCTATACAGATGTAATCACCGATTTCTGCATCATCTCTGGCTATCATGACAGATCTTTTTTCGGTATTTTGAAGGTTGAATGATGTCCCTATATTGAAAGTACCGATAATCGAATACAAAGCAGCATCAGGCGGCACATTATAATGTTTTCTGAATCTTGAAAGTATACCGTCGTTTATATCTTCATAAGAACCAAGTGCTTTTAAAGAATCATCATTATATAACCATATTACTGCAACATCTCCAGGTTTCATATAGGCATCAAAATCTATATCAGTGCTTCTTGTTTTCGTTGCTGTTTGCTGATACATTAATTTATAACTTTTCAGGTTTATTGTTTGGTCAGTAGTATTATAAAGCTCAACAAACTCAAAAACGTCACTTGTGTCTATTTCTCCAGTGGCATTAGCAACTATCTCAGTAATCAACAGTTCCGGGACATAAGGTCTATCACTACCCGTTATAGAAATATTGTATGGTTCACTGCTATCTGTTGGTGATGTAATTGTATGCAGTCCGTCACTTGCTTCGATATAATATTTAAGATATGTTGACCCCAAAATATATTCTTCAGGAATTTCATATTGGTATAAGTTTTTATTATCTTGTTCCGGTATCAGTCTTATACATTTAAATCCTGAAGTTTTTTCAGTTTCATAGTGTAATTTGACACTTCGAACTTCTGTTTCATCTGTTACTTCAGCAGTTATTGTCAGAGCTCCCGATTTTACACTTTTGGGGAGCGGTTCATGAACTATCACAGGTGCAGCAGGGTCATTGTTATTAATTGGTTTTTGTTCCGGATATATTTCCCCCGCAGTAGGTTTCAGAATAACTTCCATTTTTTCCATGTTATTAGTGTTGTCTACAGGACATTTGTATATAATTGAACTGCCATCAATTTTAGTATCTGCATCTCCGCCACCTTTATTATATGTCGCTATACAAATGTAATCACCAATTTGGGCACCATCTCGAGCTATCATGACAGATCTTTCATTGGTATTCTGAAGGTTGAATGATGTCCCTACATCGAAAGTACCGATAATCGGATACAAAGCAGCATCAGGCGGCATATTATAATGTTTTCTGAATTCGGAAAGTATATCGTCATTTATGTTTTCAAAAGGAGCAAGTTTTTTTAAAGCATCATCATTGTATATCCATATTACTGCAATATCTCCAGGTTCTATATAAGCATCAAAATCTATATCAGTGCTTCTTACTTTATCTGCAGTTTGTTGATACATTAATTTATAGTCTTTAAGGTTAATTTTTTGGTCACTACTATTATAGATTTCAACAAACTCAAATAAATCGCTTGCGTCTGTTATTCCGGAAGAGTTAGCACATATCTCAGTAATCAACAGTTCCGGGACATAAGTCTTATTAGTATCGTTTATAGAAATATTGTACGGTTCACTGCTATCTGTTGGTGACGTAACTGTATGCAGTCCATCACTTGCTTCAATATAATATTTAATATATTTTGACTCCAAAATATCTTCCTCCGGAATTTCATATTGGAATGAGTTTTCACTATCTTGTCCCAATATCATCTCCACACATTTCATACCTGAAGTTTTTTCAGTTTCATAGTATAGTTTAACACTATAGAACTCTGCTTCAGATGTTACGGTAGCAGTTATTGTCAGAGGTCCGAGATCTATGCTGTCTGCCGGTTGCTGATGAACTATCACAGGTGCAGCAGAAATATTGTCGTAATCAATTGGTTTTTGTTCATCGTGCACTACACCCGCAGTAGGCGGTGAAATAACCTCCATTTTTTCCATGTTATTAGTATTATCTGTCGGACATTTGTATATGATTGAACTGCCATCAGTTCCGCTATCTGCACTTCCACCACCCTTATTATATGTCACTACGCAAATGTAATCACCAATTTCTGCGTCATCTCTGGCTACCATAACAAACCTTTCACCGGAATTTTGAAGGTTGAATGTAGCGCCTTCGAAGCTACCGAAAACTGCATATAAAACAGCGTCATCTGGCATACTATAATGATTTCTGAATCGTGCAAGTATACTGCCATCTATGCTTTCAAAAGAACCGAATTTATTGCTAGAATCATTATTATAAATCCATATTACTGCAACTTTACCAGGTTCTATATCAACATTATAATCTAAATTAATAATTCTTATTGATGATGGAGTCTCATACAATAATTTATAATCTTTTAAGTTAATACTATTATCACTACTGTTATATAGCTCAACAAATTCAAAATAATCTACTGTTTCTTTTCCTTCTCCGGTAGGGTTAGGACACACCTCAGTAAACAGCAGTTCAGGGACATAACGTTTATTGGTATCATTTATAGAAATATTGTACGGTTCACTGCTATTTGTTGGTAATGTAACTGTATGCAGTCCATCACTTGCTTCGATATAATATTTAATATATGTTGACCCCCACATATCTAAAGGACAAATTGTATGTTGGAATGAGTTTTCACTCTCTTGTTCCGGTATCATCTTTACACATTTCATACCTGAGGTTTTTTCAGTTTCATAGTATAATTTAACAGTACGAAGTTCTGTTTCATCTGTTACTTTAGCAGTTATCGTCAGAGGTTCAGGTTCAACACTGTCTGCTGGTGTCTGATGCTCTATTACAGGCTCATCAGGGTCATCGTAATTAATGGGTTTTTGTTTTGCGATTATTTCCCCCGGAGTAGGTTTCTGGTTGTTACCTATCTTTACCATGCAATTAGATCCATCTGAAGGACACTTGTAAATAATTGCACCATCCTCAACTTTTGTATCTTCCGTGGTGTCTGTACCTTCATTATATGTCGCTATACAAATGTAATCACCAATTTCTGCGTCATCTCTGGCTACCATGATAGTCTTTTTGCCAGAATTTTGAAGGTTGAAGGTACCTGTGCCGCTACCTAAAACTGTATACAAAGCAGCATCAGACGACATATTATAATGTTCTCTGAATTTATTAAGTATATTGTTGTCTATATTTTCATAAGGACCAATTTTGCTTAAAGAATCACTATTGTAAATCCATATTACTGCAACTTTTCCAGGTGCTATATTTGCATCATAATCTATATCATTAATCCGTATATCTGTTTGACTTACTTCATACATTAATTTATAATCTTTTAGGTTAATTGTTTGATTACTACTGTTATATAGCTCAACAAATTCAAAAACATCACTTGGTATTCCCTCTCCGGAAGGATTAGGAACCAGCTCAGTAATTAGCAGTTTCGGGACATAAGGTTCATCAGTATCGTTGTTGTTTATATTATTTTCCATATCAACTTCCCCATGCTCGCCACTACTATCTACTTCCAGGGGTTCCTGTAAATTCTCAATTGGTTGCAACACAGTATCTTCATCACCTGCATTTACCGTTATACAGGAGCCAATCCCCAATAATGTACTTGCTAGTAAGGTTAATGATAGTAATACTGATAGTAGTACATTATAATATTTTTTCATATTTATTAACTCCTTTCTTACTCCTTGTAATCTCAACTTGTTGTTTTCATTTTCACGATGATCAAGATAATTCGGATCATGCGAATCAGAACCAAATATTATCTTGATACCATATCCTCAAGAGTTAGCATAAATTCAGGTTCACAGGGCTTATCATTTAACAGAAAAGTGTAGCCATCCTTTGTGCCATATTTAGCACAATAATCATTCAATGATTTTGAAATAGGTGTAAGCTCTACGCTATAATAAAAACCCTCACACTGATATTTCTCATATAAGAGCTTTTATTTATACATATAAAAGGAAGGGATATTAATATTAGCATGATCTGTTATACCAAATTGCTTTAGCCCGGTATCCTTTGCTGAAGCGATTAGCTCTTCGACAGGGATGCTTGCATCATAAAATGCTTCAGAATGGATGTGCCAGCCGGAATCATACATAAAAAATACCGCCTTTCTTTTTAATGTAAATATTTCCCATAAGGTAATAATTATCACCCTATGGGAAACTATAAGCACATTTAAAACAAGCACAAAACAAATATCCAATTCTTTAATTAACTTATTTCCCCATATATCTATCATAAGCAGCTTGATATAGTTCAGTAATTCTATCAATCTTATATTCTTTCAATTTTTTAATAAAGTCATCATATTCTGCATCTATATCAGCAACCCCTGTCATCCACTCAACTTCTTTCTTTTCTATTAAATTCTGTATCTGTGGGAGCAAGCGGGCAATTTCATCTATCTCTTCAGGAGTTCTTATTACTCCTCCCGGATAGACTTCTTTTTTAGCATAAGGAGCATAAACCACCGAATAAATATATTTAGTTTCGGCATCTTTCCCCAAGTAAATGATATTTTTTTCCATTTTCCTTTCTGCTTCGTCTTCTATTTTCATGTCGTAAGATTGTATACGCATTCTTTCTACAAGTGCATCTGTCAAAGCATACGGCATCATTCTTGAAGAAGATTCCATCATCCACTCCGTAGTATTACGTCCTTCAGGTGTAATCCTGCGTGCATAAGTTCCATCGTCTCTTTTTTCAACCCATTCACCAAATGCACCCCAGCATTCCTGCACACTCTCATCTTCAGAGTACAATTCATCAACATACCTTGCAAGTGTTTCAGGTGATTTACATTTGCTACTCACTACAAATATATGGGGTACTATACCTTCTATTTGATTACCCCATAATCTTGTACCATTCGGTCCCGCTACAGGAGGCATAGGTACATATGGTGCATCAGAATTACCCGGAGTTCTTATTCTTGGACCTACTTCGTCATCACCCATCCATCCATTTGTCATTCCATATATAGGCGGATCAGCTTGTACTCCTTTACTTCTGAATTGTTCCCTAGTGTGTGAAAAGGCTTCTTTATCAATCAGTCCATTTGTATAAAGATCTCTTACATATTTAACAACATCCTTATATCTTGGATCTGTAGCTACAAAAAAGACTTTCCCATTTTCAACATTTTCCTTTTTACCCGGACCTATTAACCCAAAAGGTCCAAACATGGATTCTCTAAAAGAACGACCATCGCTATAACAGAACGAATATGGAATTTCATCCGGTTTTCCATTACCATTCGGGTCTTTTGTCTTGAAAGCCATGAGAACTTCTTTTACTTCTTCAGTAGTTTCAGGTGTTTTTAATTTCAGTGTATCAAGCCATTCCTGATTAATAATCCATGTAGTATTTATGTATGTATCTCCTCCAGGCCATACTGACCAGAAATTAAGCCTTGGAAAACCATACATTTTTCCATCCGGCATTTTTGACATTCCTTTGACATCCGGATATTCTTTCATTAGCTTTTTCAAATTGGGCATATATTTATCGACATACTCATCAACAGGAAGAAAAATCCCAGTAGGTGAATATCTTACAATGTCATCATTTTTTATTATGCCCACCATAGCATCAGGAAAATCATTTGTTGCAAACATTGTCATTTTTCTTTCATTCAATGTAGTTGACATAACATAGATGTAATTCAATTTCACATTTGTTCTCTCTTCTCTTTCTTTGTAAAGAGGTAAATCATTAGTGTCTACATGTCCAGATCCATAAGTAATCATCAAGTCAAAGGTTTCTCTATTCTTTACAATTGGAATGCCTTGAAGATAAAGATTGTCTTTCATTGGGCGTACATCACCTTCGCTTGAAATAGTATCAGATAATTTTGACGCTCCTTTATCTTTAGTATCTTCCTTATCTTTGGTAATACAACCTGAAATAACAGATAATACTAAAAGAATTGAGATAACTAAAGACAAATTTTTAATGCATTTTTTTAACATTTTATTGCCTCCTTATTATATTATTTTAAAACTATACTGAAGTTTTACATTTATTTATTAACTCTATCATTAACGATAGAGTAATAACCTTGTGTCGCACCTAACCCTTAATAGAACCAATCATTATGCCTTTAGCGAAATACTTTTTTATAAGAGGTAATACTACAACGATAGGTAAGCATGCCGCTATAACAATGACATATTTTATAGATTCCGAAATTTGCTGCATTAAAACTGACAGCAAAGCATCCGATTCTTCTGATTCCATTTGTTTTGCAGTTATTTGAGACCGCAGTAAAATATCTCTAAGTATAAGTTGTAATGGATATTTTTTAGGGTTATATATATATAATAACGCGCTCCCATAAGCATTCCAATGTTCTATTCCATATTGCAAGGCTAATATTCCAATGATTGCTCCCGATATTGGGATTACAATATTTATGAAAAATTTGAAATTACCACACCCATCAATTAAGGCAGAATCAAAAAGCTCATCCGGTATAGTAGTTTGAAAAAAAGTTCTTGCTAGTATTAATTTTGATGTTGAAATTGCTCCGGGTAACACTAAAGCCCATATTTTATCTAATAAGCCCAATTGTTTTACAACAATAAAATTAGGTATCATACCTCCACCAAAAAACATAGTAAATATTATAAATATAGTTAATGGTTTTTTCAACTTGAAATCATCTCTTGATAGCACGTATGCAGCAGGAAGTGTCATCACCAGATTTACTATTACACCGACAACAGTATAAATTGTACTATTAAGATATCCTGTTTTTAGGCGTTCATCTCGTAATACGCGTTGAAACCCTAAAAAATTATTTCCCTTTGGTAAAAGAACAACTTGACCACTCGCTACAGCTGATGGAGAACTGATAGACGCAATTACAACAAAATACATAGGGTAAAATACAATAATAGCAAAAATAGTTAAAAGTACTATATTAAAAAAATCAAACACATCATCACCACTAATACCATTTTCGGCAATATTTCTAATTCTCGACTTCCGCTTCTCGTTTTTCATTCTTATTCTCATCCTTTTCTCCATAAATCTTTTCTTTTTCTCCTTTTACCATAAACTACTTTCGGATACTTGTCTGGATACAAAATTAGCTATTAGTAATAATATAAAATTAACAACTGAGTTAAATAAACCAATTGCTGCTGAATATGAGTATTGCATACCTATAATACCAACCTTGTAAGTATATGTTGATATAATTTCACTTACTTCAATATTAAAAGGAGTCTGCAGGAGATAACTCTTTTCCCAACCAAGACTCATAAGTCCCCCCATCTTAAGTATAAGTTGTATTACAAATACTTTTGCAATAATCGGAAGCTCAATATTAATTATCTGCCTAAACTTTGATGCTCCGTCTATTCTGGCAGCTTCATATAACTCTGGATTTATTCCTGTAAGAGCGCCTGTATATATAAGTGAACTCCAACCGGCATATTGCAGTATGCCTGGAATAACATAAACATAAGCATATAGCTCCGGTTTATTAAGAAAATCTATTACTTCTATCCCTAATTTAGTTAAAATAATGTTAACAATGCCTGTATAAGGATTTAAAAAGATTCTTATCATTGCAACTGCTATAACTGTTGAAATGAATTGTGGAACGTATGTTACAGCTTGAATTCTGTTTTTTGTTTTTTCCTTGTTTAGTGAATTTAGCATCAATGCCAACAAAACAGGAACTGGTGTATATAACATTAGGTATGTAAGATTTATCCGTAAAGTATTTTTTATGTACATAAAAGCAATTGGCAAAGAAAAAAAGTTGCGAAAATGTTTTAATCCAACAAACGGACTTTTTAGAAAGCCTAAAACAATGTTATAATCTCTAAATGCCATTTGTATTCCGTATAACGGCCAATAATGAAATATTATGTAATACAAGATCATTGGCAAGGCCATTAGATAGAGATCATAATTCTTTATGAGTTCTTTTCTTATTCGACCTTTTGTCTTCATAT
>ERZ795032.1402-NODE-1402-length-16940-cov-55.681019_pt1 | contig 16940 bp, 20 predicted proteins | sample MGYA00375124_ERZ795032 | MGnify/ENA primary metagenome ERZ795032 (study PRJEB30167, sample SAMN05720154) | activated sludge metagenome | isolation source: Anaerobic digester | place: China | collected 2015-12-16 ...
AGATGGTCAGGCTCCCGGCGAGGCGATCGATGTCCCCGTCCACGATCCCGACCACAGCAATTCCCAGGCGGGCGAGAATATCGCCGGCAATGGCCGTGGTGTCGTCTCCCACCGTCAGGGCCACGGCTGCTCCTCCTGCCGCCTCGAAGGCATCTTCTGCACAATGGTCAATGAATGCTGCACCCTCTCCCCGATTCTCTCCTATCCTTGGCCTGACAGTGCTCCGCCTGATGGAGCCGCTGCGGATGATAGCCTTTTCCAGATCTACCCGATGCAGCTTTTCCAGGCCGTGCATTTTCGGCTCGGCTCCTTTCAGGTCAATTATCTTTCCCCCTTTGGCCTTGATCTCCACCTCTGCTCCGATTGCCCGGCCGATGACCGTACCGTTAACGGATATCAGCTCTCCGGGAATCACCCCGGTCATAATGCGCCGTACAGTATCCCCTTGGATCAGGGTGCAATCCCTGGGCCTGGGCCGCAGCAGATCCAGCCCCAGATCTGCTGCCAGCCTGGCGGCGACTGCCAGACCCTCTTCATTGATGTCTTCAGAATCTGAAGAAAAATGGCTGAGGGTGAGATCGGCCACAAACCTCCCGCCGCAATCGATCTGGATCAGGGGTTTATCGATTCCGGCAAGCTTTGCCACCATTGTCCCGAAGGCCAGGCCGGTCTCCCGGCACTTGGCCTGGTTGAGAATGATGACAATATCCGAATCCTCCGCCATATCCCGGATGGAAATGCTCGGCCGCCTTCTGGTGTTGATGGTTATGATCTCCTCCAGATCCGCATCAATGACCGCCACCCTGCCCATGGTCCCTCCCAGAACGGCGTTCACCCTTCCCATCTGCTTCAGGTGATTTATCAGCTGCACAGCTCCGCCTGAGTCTATTATCTCCGGACCGTGTACTACCACCCCGATTCTCTTGCTGGATGGGGGGATCATTTTCTCAATATGGGAGCCCTTAGAGGATGCTTGTTCTTCCTTAAGTAGATTGAGAACTTCCTGGAGCCCTTCCCTTCGAGAAAAGCATACACTGCCGTCTAGAATTGCCTCTAGCTTCCCAATAGCCTCAACTATTCTTGACATGCCACATTATTACGCACAGCCAAAACCCAAGCCTATTCCGGGCGGATGGGGTCAATCCTTGCCGGGCTTTTCGCCCATCCTTCCGCCGGTGACTCATCTATCCCAAAAGGCTGACTTATCCGCCAGTCTCCAGGTTTTCATCCTGCATCTTGGCAGCATCCATCATCTCTTGCGTCTGCTTGAACCTCTCCTGGATCTGCTCGAGCGTCATGCCCTCAAGCTCCTTTCTCTCCGGTGGCTTCTCAATAAGCTCCAGTGTATCAAGCTTGTAGTAGAGCCCAGTGCTATCCAGATAGGCCCAGACGGTTCCATCATCCTCTGTCTTCAGCACCTTTACCTTTCCAATGGTGCCGGTGCCCATGTACCTGACCAGACTGTCCTCTCTTATCTCTGCCATCACCAATTCGCCTCTGCTTTCCCTATATCCCCATTCAAGTAATCCAGCATCCAATGCCAGTTCAGCTATAGTCTTTCAGCAGCCAGCATTCTTGCTGCCGGCAGAAAATCCATGCATTTCATCGGTCTAGAACCTTTCCACCGTCACCGATGCTATCTGCCCGCCCGCCGGCCAGCCCCTGACCTCTGCTCCTCCTGATTCGGCGATGATCTCCAGGCCGTGAAACTCCTCCGATCCGCAGAGCACATTCTGCTCGGGATGGGTTCCCGGCAGAATCATGCAGCTCAGACGGGTGGAGGGGCCTATGGATACCACCGTCTTCAGCCGGGGGGAGGCAGGATGGCCCTTGGGGAGGACGATCAAGGGCGCTTCCAACTCCCTGAGCTGAAAGAGGGTGCAATGCAGACCCCGCCTGATCTTCTCTCCCCGGCCAAAGGAAGAGGCTACCATCAATTCCTCTGGCTCAGTGAATAGAACGATCTCCTTTTGCTCCGTCTCCAGATAGAAAAAGTGCCCTTTGGTCTTAGCCATAGCTATGGTGCCATTCTCGCCCTCGATATAGGCGATCTCTTCCTCATTCAAGAGTATATGCATGACCTATGAATGAACCAATAGACTTCCAATGGACTTGTATGGATTCGGATTCCAGTTCAGACTGCCTTTACATTCCTTGACTTGCAGGAAGGGCACATGGGCCTTCTTCCCATGCCCTGGAACTTGTTATTGCAGTCCAGGCACTCATAATCCTTGGCAACCAGAGTCTCAACCTCGCCTATGTCCGGTCCGCCACCGACAGTACACATGCCGCCTTCACCTCCTCCTTTTTCATTAGGCTATCAGATTATTTAAAACAATTGGCATTACAATGCAAAAATTCGCTCATAGGAATGAGGAAAAGGGGATACGATCATTTTTTCCCCAACCTCAGTCCATTCCGATCTCTCGACCCCCTTTACTTTCCCTTTATCCTTTTCACCCGCTTGAATATCTGGTTCATGGTATCGACATTGCTCTCTGTAAAGGAGAAGGGCGAGCTGGTGAACGGCTGGAAGTAGATGGGCACATCGTCCAGACGGTAGAAGGTGCCGTCGCACTCCATGGCATCGATCACTCCCGGCAGGACCACATCAGAGATCATGGTGGTCGGACAGGGAGCGATATCTATGCAGGCCACGGGAATTTGGGCCAGATACTCGGAGCACGCAGCGGGAAAGTGGGAGACCAGATCCGCCGATAGGATGAAAGCGGCATCTACATCCCGATCCCTGAGGACATCCACTGCTGTGTACTCTCCCGGATTGTAGCGGGGATAGCCGCGAGCGAAATCCAGACCGAAGGGGAAACCGTAAAGATATGATGCTATCTGGTTGAATCCGGCCACATTGCAGTGCCCTCTGAGCGCTCCGATCACGAACTTGGTGTGGCTGTTCAGCTCCTTTACCAGGTTGAAGGCCAGCTCTGCATTTCGATGCTTTCCATATGAGGAAGCAATGCCGAGGCCCACATAAATAGCCCCGAAGCTGCAGCTCTTCATCATATCCAGCATCTTCTCCATCTCGGAGATGGACACACCGGTCACCTCTTCAGCCGTTTGGTGCGGCCTTTTGCCGTGCAGGAGGGTGAGAAGAGCACTGAGCAGCTCATAGTCGGTATTGGGATTGAGCTGAATGTGCAGGTCCGCATTCTCAGCGGTGATGCTTCTCCTGGGGTCGACGCAGATGACCGTCCGGTCAAACCTCCCCCTTTGGGTCCAGTAGCCCCGGGGATAGACGGCATAACGGGACATGTGCCTGGGCATGGACTCCAGGGGATTGGAGCCCCAGTAGACCGTCAGGTCCGCCCTCGACTTGCTCTGTCCGGCGGTAGCCCCCACCCGTCCAGCCTCCTGAATGCCCATGGTGGTGGGCCCGTGACAGACGGTGGAGTTCGAGTCGGCTATGCCCCCCAGGAACTCTGCCATATGGATTCCCACCTCCATTGCCTCAGTAGAGGTCTCGCTGCCCATGAAAAGCAGGGGACGCTCCGAGTTTGCCAGGATCCTCGCTGTCATCTCAATGGCCTCATCCCAGCTCGCCCGTCTCAGATCTCCATCCACTCTTACAAGCGGCTCCTTAATTCTGTGAGGGCTTACGACCTCCTGGAACTTGGCATTGCCCATCTTGCAGGCATTCCTGACCGTAAGACCCTGACCCTCCAGCTCCACCTGAATATCATCACAGGAGGCCCCGCAGACTGGACAGACAATATTTTTTGTTACCATCATCTAACCCCGCTTTTGCAGCTTGTATAGCTTTGCTGTTAGCTCCTCCGCCGAGAGGACCATATCATTTGAGGGCTCAACTTTCACCGGCGAGCCCTTGTAAAGGGGTGAGCCGGAAGAGAAGGTCTCCGGGTCCACCACCACATTGGACCAGATGGCTCTGGGCATGAAGACCTGGCCAGAAGAGAGCTTCTCCGCTCCATAAGCATAAACTACAACCGAGTGGCCGTCCCTGCTGGTTACTTTAACCCTATCAGGTGAACCCATGGCCAGGAAGTCCGCCAGGTTCATCTCGCAGACGGCGCATTCCCGGGTATAGTCATCGGTGAGCTTGCTTCCCCCTTTGGCCAGTCTGCCCTCCTCGATTGTGCTGCCGGTGTTCAGCAGAAACACTCCCGTCATTCTCCCACCTCTTGGGCCATTCTGGAGTAAAGCATCCCCTTGGGATTCTTGCCGACGGCATAGTCGCCCATGAAACGAGCAAACCTCCCCTCCAGCTCGATCTCGCCGATCTTGGGATTGATCTCGATTCCCTGATGGACAAAACCCGGGGAGAAGTTCTTCACCTCCCCTAAAATCACCACCGTGCCACCGCTCATCTCCGCTCCCAGACCTCGAACCGCATTGCCCTTGATGATTAGCAGGCCTCCTGCCTGGCGGATGGCGCAGAAGTTCTCAACGTTGCCCTCCACAGTTATCGATCCTCCCGCCAGGCCGCCGCCCAGCTGGCTCCTCGCATCTCCCTGGATTATGATCTGGCCGCCGGTCATCCCCCGCCAGCTGCCTCGGTAAGCAGAGCCCACATGATCTCCCGCGTTCCCGGATATCTGCAGCAGGCCTCCTTTCAATTCCATGCCTGACCAGGAGCCGGCATCGCCTCGGACCAGGATCTTGCCCCCTGTCATCTCTGCTCCGGTGTACATTCCCGCCGGTCCCAAAATCTCGATCATGCCGGAGTTCATCCCCTGGCCGATGCGCTTTACCCGGGATACATCCCCATCGATTATGATCTTCGTCTCCTCTGGAGAGCCGCCATTCCCCTGAATATCCACCTCAAAGAACTGGCTCAAGGGCAGCTCTTTAGGTCCTTGCCAGACCAAAAGCTCCTCTATCTGCTCTTTTGTCTTTCCAGCAATTAGGTCAGGGCGGATGACCTCAGCCTCTACAGTAATGCCAATCTTGCCCCTGGGAACGAGCTTTATTTCTGCCATCTTCCTACCTCCTCACCACTGCCTCCATGGGCATGTTGACCGGTATTGGGACCGGGTTTTTCAGGTACTTATCGGGGACGGGATAGTTGGCAAAGCCAACTGTATAGTATTTGAACCAGTCCCGAACATCCCTCATCATATCCTTTTCCACATCTTCGTCCATATGGGGCTGGCAGTAATATCTCCGGCCCTCGGGCACATAGACGATCTCTCCCTTCCGGGCGACGATCTGGCCATCCTTAATGGTGAGATCAGGCCGACTGAACCGGGAGACGATATACGATGGATCGTTGACATTCAGATCCCCAGGATCGATGTCATAGATGGTCACATCGCCGTCTGCGCCCGCTCCCAGGTGGCCTTTACGATGGGCCATGCCTATGGTCCGGGCCGAGTTGGCTCTGGTGAGGATGGCAATATCATAGAGGCTCATCTCCCGGTCCACCCCGCCCAGGCTGGACTTATCATAAGCCCATTTGTGGCACTCCTTGGCGGTATCGTCCCTAGCTTTCCTGGACATGAGCCAGGCGATCACCTGAGGATACTGGCTGAACAGGCCTCCGTTGGGATGGTCGGTGGTCATGATCGTCTTCCAGGGATCATCGATCAGCAGGAGCACCTCCAGGCCTATGGCCCACATGGTGGCATGGACCGGGCTGCTCTTGAGGTACATCAAGGAGAGGACTCCGGAGCCGCATTCCATCTCTATGTCGCAGTTGGACCACTTCTGGCCGGTCAACATGTAGAGGTCATGCTGGGCCGGGCCGTCGCCGGTCATGGTGGTAGCCGGGCCAAAGGGGACTGAGCCGCTGTCTATGACCACGTTCTCCGTCTGGTTGATGTATTTGGCCAGATCGGGAGCGCCGGAGCAGAAGTCCCTCCATGAAGATCCTCCATAGCTGTTGAACTGAGCATGAGCCAGGTAGACGGTCTGTTTTCTTTTGGCGCTCTCACGTGTCTGGGCCCATTCCAATTCCGTCTTGCTGTTCGGTTCCAGAGAGGAGGTGATCATCAGCGAATCTCGGGCTGTCTCCCAGTTGCCAGGATGGCCCAGGTTGTTGGCATGCAGGTGAAGTGACATGGGAAGGCCCAGCAATTCGTTGACCTCAGCCAGGCCCCGGATGATCTCCCTGGAGGTGACCTCGAAATGGATGTTGGGCTCATCCAAGCCTTTCACGTTCTTGGCCCAGCCCCAGTTCTCAACCCCCGCGGGATTGACGCATTTTATGCCGTAGGCCTTGTGAGTTCTCATCATCCAGGCCACATAGGCCGCTGCCTTCTCGATGTCGCCATCCTTCAGGTAGCGCATGACAAACCAGTTGTTGCCAAAGACCATGTAGGCGCCCATATCCAGGATGGGGGTGGCCCTCATCTCCTCATGGGTATGGCGGGCCTCCAGTGGTGGCATGGCCGCCTCGAAGACGGTGGTATAGCCCATAGCAGCATAGTCGTACCCTTGCTTGTATACGGATGGGACGGTGTAGCCGCTGCCCGAGTGGGTGATATCCGTCTTCTTGCGGACGGATTTGTAGTGATCCTCGGGGCGCATGAGCCGGCCGGCGTTGACCTTGGTTCCTGCCACATGGGAATGGGCGTCAACCCCTCCAGGCATAACTGTCTTTCCCCGGGCATCGATTACTGTGGCATCTTTAGCCTCCGGGCCGGAGAGGGAGGAGACCACCTTGCCCTCTCTTATGAAAATGTCTTTTACCTCTCCATCAATTGCATTCAGAGGATCGAAGAGATATCCATTCTTAATGATCATCGTCTTGGTAGAATTTGCTGCCATCAGACCACCTCTCTGGGCACCAGCCGGATCGCATCTGCCGGGCAGATCATGCTGCAGGTGGCGCATGAGCCGCAGACTTCCTGGTCGACCACCTTGACTGTGCCATCTCTGACCTCAAGGAGCGGTTTTCTGTCCAGCTCGTTCAGATGGCCGGCGGCAAGATATGGATCGGAAAGGGCATTGACCGGGCAGGCGATGACGCAGTTTCCGCAGCCCAAACACGCAATCTCATCCGTCTCCAGGCAAGAGGTGAGAGTGGGCCAAGGAGCAGGAAGGGCGAGCTTCTTCTCAAAGGCTCCTTTGCCCTTCATCTCCGGGATGATAGCGGTCTTGGAAACCACAATCGCTCGCACCGGACAGGCCAGGGCACATGCTCCGCAGTAGATGCAGGCATCAGGCCGGTGGCTGACCTTCTCACCCCTCTCCCCCGCCTTCCATTCCCGGTTGAACAGGGCATTGGCAGGACAGGTGTGAACGCATGTCTTACAGGCCTGGCAGACGTTATCGTCACGGCTGAAGGTCCCGGCGAAGGGTTTTTCAAAGGATATAGCCCCCGTCGGGCAGACCGAGGCGCACCAGCCGCAATGCACACAGCGCTCCAGGTCAATTATCGTCCGGCCGCCGACCTTGAGGCTGCCGTCCTCTGCCAGATGCCTGTCCTCTAGCTCAATGCAGGCCTGGGGGCAGACATCGCAGCACAGGCCGCAGTGAACGCACTTCTCGCTGTCGACGACGGTGGACTTGATCGCGACGCTGAGATAGGAATTATCCATCTCTGCAATGCCATTCTTTCTGAACTCCAGGGCGCCAGTGGGACAGACCCGGGAGCATAGCGCACAGAAGGCACAGGCCCCGCTCATTCTCTTCTCAATGAAGTCCTTGTCGATCAGGCCGCGGACCACAGCTCCCACCGATCCTATAATCAGCTCCCCTTTGGGGCAGACCTGAACGCAGGTTCCGCAGCCGATGCACCTGTCCGGCAGATAAAACTGCGCTCTGTCTTCTCGGGATTCCAGCAATACCTCTCTCATCTTAACCCTGCCTTCTGGGCATCGATTTAGGCAGGAATGGGTTAAGAATGTTTTCGTAAAAATCTCGGGACATCATATCTATTCTACCAGAAGCCATTTGCACCAGAAGGGCTCAAGCAGAATACAAAGCAGGAATAGATGCCGCCCGATGAGGGGAATTGAGCCATGCGCCCCGAGGGTGGAAGTGGAGTGGAAATGCAGATCTATATGCCGGATGGGAGCAGAGTGGAATTGGCAGCGAAAGACCGTCTCATTGAGGAAATATTAAAGGAGCTGAAGATAAACTCTGAGGAAGTAATAGTGACTTTGAACGGCAGAATAGTGGCGGAAGAGGAGACTGCTGGCGGCTCAGATGAGTTGAAGATATTTAGAATAGTGCATGGCGGATAGATCAAATCCCCATTAAATCCTCTGCAAAATCCTTAATAGATCAGTGCAATTCCAATCCGGGTGATCAGATGCTGAGCGATGCCGAAAGGGAGAGGTACTCCCGTCAGATCCGCCTCTTTGCTGAGGAGGGCCAGGAGAGGCTGAAGAAAAAGATAGTCTTCATAGCAGGAGCAGGTGGTCTGGGCTCTGTCATCTCATTATACATGGCGGCCTCGGGCTTTGGCAGGATTCGCATAGCGGACTGTGATTCAGTTGACCTGAGCAACCTCAACCGACAGATCCTTCATGGCAGCCTGGACCTGGGCCGGAGCAAGGCCCAGTCAGCTCTGGAGACTCTGAGCGATATCAACCCGGAGGGAGAGATCGAAGCCCTGCAGGAGAAAATCTCCGCGGAGAACATCAATGCACTGGTGCAGGGCTGTGACATGATCATGGACGCAATGGACAACTTTCCGGCCAGGTATCTGCTGAACCATGCCGCTTTAGAGAGAAGGATTCCCCTCTTTCACGGCGCCATCAGCGGATTTCAGGGGCAGGCAACGACAATATTGCCAGGGAGGACTGCCTGTCTGCGCTGCATCTTTCCCCGCGCTCCGCCGGCACAGGAGTCTCCTGCCCTGGGCTCGACCTGCGGGGTCATCGGCTCCATTCAGGTTAATGAAGCCATAAAGTTCGCCCTTGGCAGAGGCGAGCTTCTGAAAAACCGCCTTCTCCTCTGGGACGGTCTCTCTTCCACCCTGGAGGAGGTTTCCTGTGAGAAGAGCATGAGCTGCATGGAATGCGGATCCATCTAGGGGATTGAGAGCAGCAGTCCCGCCGCATGGAATAATCTATTAAGCTCGACTGAGGATATCTGAATCGAATCAGGATTATCAAGATCAAGGGATGAGCGTATGACCGAAGGCAAGAAGGCGCTGTTGGTGATGGGCTGCCCGGAGGTGCCGGTGCAGATCAGCATTGTGATCTATCTCGCCCATAAGCTAAAGAAAGAGGGCTGGGATGTCACTGTGGCGGGAACAAATGCCCCAATCAAGCTGCTCAAGACAGCAGATCCTGAGGGCTATTATGTGCAGAAGACGGCGGACCTGGACTGGATCATACAGGAGATCGTGGAGAAGAAGATGGACTTCGACGCCTGCTTTGCTTTCATGCACAGCGATGCCGGCATGGCATATGGGGCCACTTTCAGCGCCATATCCAAAGCCGTGCATTATGCGGTCGTCTTCGGCAAGAATGCAGAGGCGCTTGGTGAGAGCATAGATTATCCGACGGAGAAGATCGTGGCCAAGGCGACCCATAATCCTGGGCCTCTGAAGAGCAAGATAGACAAGGTGATCATTTGAGCTGCATTGAGCAGATGAAGTACAAGCTGTACCTGGAGAGGACCTCATTTAAAGAGGCGCGGGAGTTTATAGAGAAGAACTCTGAGGAGGTCTACTACGTCGAGCCAGGATACAGGATCTTCAAGGACTATTTCATAATTGGCGTGCCGCCGGTGGCATTGGGGATAAGGGGGGATGAGGTTCTCTTCACCTATGTCAAACCCTGCCACGGCACATTCGTTATGGGTGTAGATTCTTCTGAGGAGATCGCCCGGCTGAGGGAGAAAGAGGAGAAGAAGATCAAGAAGACGCTGAAAGAAGGTCAGAAGCAAGGTTCAGAAAAGGACAGGACAGAGGCAGATACAAAAACATCTATCATCAGCTATGGTGATGTCTATAAAAATAAATGAACGGTGAACAAAGTCATCGGGAAGAGGATCGACAGCAAATGCTGGTAAAGGTCAGGGCATTCGCCCAATTTCGAGAGATCCTGGGAAAGGAGATGGATATGAATATCCCGGAGGGCTCGACTGTTCTTTCCCTGCTGAGGAGCATTGGAGCATCCTCTCCTGCCTTCAGGGAGCAGGCCTTTTCTGGCTCTGGGGGGCCCAATGACTATATCCTTTTAATGATCAATAGGAAGAGGATTGATCCATTGAATGATCTTTCCATTCCTCTGAACGATGGCGATGAGCTGGCCATATTACCGCCGGTCGCAGGAGGTTGAATAGAATTGTTCAAGATCACTGCAGAGGAGATCTCTATAGAGGAGATGATCCAGAGGGCGAAGAGGGAGGATTCCGGTGCCACGGTCGCATTCCTGGGAACGGTCAGGGACGACGGCATCCAGATGATGGAGGTAGAGGCGTTCACTGAGGCGGCTGAAGCCGAGCTTGAGCAGATACGCCTTGAGGCCATTGAACGATTCGGCCTCACATCGGTGCAGATCGCCCACCGCACCGGCAGGCTGGCGGTAGGGGAGAGCATCGTAGCCATAGTCTGCACTGCAGCTCATAGAGCTGAGGCTTTCGATGGGTGCAGATACATCATCGATGAGCTGAAAAAGAGAGCCTCTATCTGGAAGAAGGAGATCGGAGAGAATGTCGAGCGATGGGTGGGACAGGGCTAACGATCAGATTATGGGCAATAAAGGGAATCAAGACAAAACACTGGGTAATGGCCACAGAGTGGTGCTCTGCACCGCTTCTCCCGATAATGGCGAGATGATAGCAAAATCGCTGATAAAAGAGCATCTGGCAGCTTGCGTTAACATCTCAAGTGTCAATTCTTGCTATTTATGGGAGGGCAAGCTCAACCTGGATCGCGAGGCTCTATTGATCATAAAGACGGAGCAGACCAGGATTAAAGAGATGATATCGAGGATCAGAGAGCTGCACAGCTATGAGCTTCCCGAGATCATCGTCCTCCCGATAATCGACGGCTATCAGCCATATCTTGACTGGATATCGCAATCTGTAGACGGCTCCAGCTAGCATAATGATACTAGTGATAAGATAATGATATTCTTGAGAGGATAATGATATATTTTTGCAGTGCATAAGGCTCTCTATGGCCCGAGATCTGAATGAGCGCGATATAGAGATTCTGAGAAAGCTGGCACCAGAGATCGTGGAGATGGAGCGGCATGGCTACCAGATCGAGTACATGAACATTCTCCCTCCATTGGCGAACCATCTCTCCCGCGGGCTGGCAGACTTCGAGCAGAGGCTGAAAAAACTATCAGTCGATGATATGCAATACCTCACGGACATGATTCTCCAGGGGATGGAAGGACTGAGCTGTCTGGAGCCTGATTATGCCGAGGTCTTCTCCACCATTGCCGGGCAGAGGCTATCGAGCGATGTGGCAGACAGGATTCGCGAGGTCTATGAAACCGGGGAAGGATGCGGCGCATAGATCCGGCATAGCAGGATCTGTGAGAGTGACTTGAATGGCTCTTTATCCAGAGGCTATGGACGCCAGGATCAACATCGATGACGGTGGAAGGGGTGGATTGCCGGTGGTATTTGTCCATTCCCTTGCTGGAAATGCATCCCAATGGTCCATGCAGCTCGATCACCTCCGGAAGGAGCGAAGGGCGGCGGCCTTTGACCTGCGGGGGCATGGCCTGTCCGATCTGCCTTCCGATGGCGACTACTGGGTGGAGACTCTGGCCGAGGATATCGGTATTGTGGCACGGTCCCTGGATCTGGAGCGGTTCGTCCTGGTAGGGCACAGCCTTGGTGGTTCGGCTTCAATTGCCTATGCAGGTGAGAATCCCCATAGAGTCAAAGGCTTATTGCTTGTCGATCCATCCGGTGATGGAAGAATGTTGCCCAACGAGATAATAGAGCCGTTTCTAGCTGCGCTGCAGTCCGATGATTATCTGCGCACCATCAGGGACTACTGGCAGACGTTGCTGGTTGGGTCCAGCCAGGTGGTTGCAGAGAGGGTTATGAACGATCTGTATGCCACCCCGAAAGACGTGGTTGCAGGTGCCTTCAGGGATAGCCTCTTATTCGATCCGGTCTCCATGCTCCAGCGTTATTCAGGGCCAAAGCTCTCTGTTATAAGCCACCTGAATGATGCCCCCTACAGCCTTCATAATCTTGTTTCTGATCTTCCTTTCATAAAAATATCAGGCACCGGACACTGGCTGCAGATGGACCAGCCTGACGAGTTTAACTGGATTCTCGATCAGTTCCTCCACTACTCAGTGGAAGGCGGGGGAAAATGGCCGGAGGATGGCGGAAGATGACCTCATACGGCATCATTGGCACCGGCCACCTGGGAAGCATGCTGGCAGAAGAATTTATTCGCAGGGGAGCGATCAATAGAGAGGAGCTCTGGGTGAGCAATCGCAGCCAAGAGAAGGCCCAAAAGCTGGCAAGAAAGCTGGGAGTGCGAGCTGCAGATAACCTGAAGGTGGCGGAAAGGTCGGATGTTCTATTCCTGTGCGTGCGACCTGTTGATCTCAAAGGGGTAATAGCTGAGACTAGTAAGCTGCTCACCCCGGATAAGCTGATCGTATCGGTGGCAGTGGACTTTTCCCTCCGGCAGCTGGAGAATCTATGCCGGGCAAGGGCGGCCCGGGCCATTCCCAGCGTCGCCAGCGGTAAAGGATTAGGGGTCACCCTTCTCGTCCTGGGAAGCGGTGCCTCAGAGGATGATAGATCTCTAGTCTTTCGGCTCTTCGGGTCCATTGGCTGGCCGGTGGAGGTGGCAGAGGAGCAGCTGGAGGTGCTATCCGATCTCACCAGCAGCGGGCCCGCGTATATATCTGCCATCCTCAGGGAGTTCGCCCTGGAAGCCTCTATGCGGGGTGCAGGGGTGGATAAAGATCTGGCTGAGCAGTTGATCAAAAAGACACTGATTGGGACTGCGGCTCTCTTGGAGGATGAGAGCTTTGATGATCTGATTGCGATGGTGGCGACCAGGGGAGGGATAACTGAGGAGGGCGCAAAAGTGATCGAGGCCCTATCGCCGGAGATGTTCCGCCAGCTCTTTTCGGCGACCTCTGCCAAGCATCGGCTGGTAAAGGATAGGATAGGCAATGTGGAAGAATAGCTGATGCGCTTGATTGCGCTGATCGCATTGCTATGGGTCATTGCATCCAACCATCTCACTATCCCTCATTTCTTCCTCGCGGCGGAATGTCTCACTCGCGTGAGACGGCGGTTTATTTTGGCTTTAATGATATCGATTTTATTGATAAAGTGGCCAATATTTGCCATTCACTCAGTTGGGCACTGGATGCCCAGGTCCACAAAGCCGAAAAGTTTAAATAGCAATTTATACACTAACTAGAAGTTAGTAATATCAGGTATCAAGAATGATGATTCGAGAATTGATGTGGCCCAGGGAATGCAGGCCTCAAAGGATGAATTGATGGCGAATCGCCCTCTGGGGAGATCAACCTTTTACAGAGGAATGAGCGCCCCACATGATCAGAATAGCAGCAAAGATAAAAATCATTCAGGTGACGACAAAGCAAGAGAATACAAAAAAAGAAATGGAGGATTCTGATGGCAGGAGATATCACGCTTAAGGTAATTGAAGCCCGTCCCACTGATGTGGGAAGGGGCATCGCCCGGGTTGACCCGCAGGTATTGAACGATATGGGCTGGCAGGCAGGCGATGTAGTCAGCATTCAGGGAAAGAAGAAGACTGCGGCTTTGGTCTGGCCTGGATACCCTGAGGACACTGGCCATGGCGTCGTGCGCCTGGATGGAAACACCCGCCGAAATGCTGGAGTTAGCATCGACGACAAAGTACCCCTGAAGATCGCTCAGGCCACTCCCGCAGAGGTTGTGCTTTTCGCTCCCACCGTTCCCCTTCGGATCACCGGCGGGGAGGAGTATCTTAAGAGGTATATGGAAGGGCGGGTCATCACCCGTGGGGACATAATTGAGATCTCTGTGATGGGCAGAAAGATAGAGCTCATGGCCACCCGGGTCGCTCCCCCCAAGGAAGGAACGGTGATTGGCGAGCGGACGAGGATCGATATCACCGATAAGCCGGCCAAGGAGGAGAAGGTCGGACCGCGGGTCACCTATGAGGACATCGGCGGCCTCTCTGCAGAGATCAAGAAGGTCAGGGAGATGATTGAGCTTCCCATGAAGCACCCTGAGCTCTTCGAGCGGCTGGGGGTTGAGGCTCCCAAAGGCGTTCTGCTCTATGGTCCGCCTGGCACGGGCAAGACTCTGCTGGCAAAAGCACTGGCCTCAGAGACCAATGCCCACTTCGAGACCCTGAGCGGCCCGGAGATCATGTCCAAGTACTATGGCGAGTCGGAGGAGAAGCTCCGCCAGCTGTTCAAGACGGCAGAAGAGCAGGCACCTTCGATCATCCTCATCGATGAGATCGACTCCATCGCCCCCAAGAGAGAAGAGGTAACGGGCGAGGTGGAGCGCCGGGTGGTAGCTCAGCTTCTGGCTCTGATGGACGGCATGGAGACGCGCGGAAAAGTGGTGGTCATCGCTGCTACCAACCGGCCGGACTCCATCGATCCAGCCCTGCGCAGGCCGGGAAGGTTCGACCGGGAGATTGAGATCGGGGTTCCCAACAGGCAGTCGCGCCTGGAGGTACTGCAGATCCACACCAGAGGAATGCCCCTGGCCAAGGACGTGAACCAGGAGAAGTTCGCTGATGTAACCCACGGATTCGTGGGAGCGGATCTCGCTGCTCTGGCCAGGGAGGCGGCTATGCGCGCCATCCGCCGGGTGCTGCCGGAGATCGACCTGGAGGTCGAGTCCATACCGGTGGAGACGCTCAATAAGATCGAGGTCAACAACGAGGACTTCCTGGCAGCCCTGCGGGAGATGGAGCCTTCGGCCATGCGTGAGGTGATGGTCGAGTCCCCCAATGTGCATTGGGATGAGATCGGCGGACTGGCTGAGGTCAAGCAGCAGCTGATAGAGTCTGTGGAGTGGCCCCTTACCTATGCCAGGCTCTTCGAGCACATGGACGCCAAGCCGCCCAGAGGAATCCTGCTCTACGGCCCGCCTGGAACGGGCAAGACCATGCTCGCCAAAGCGGTAGCCACGGAGAGCCAGGCCAACTTCATCAGCATCAAAGGCCCGGAGTTCCTGAGCAAGTGGGTGGGCGAGTCGGAGAAGGCAGTGAGAGAGACGTTCCGCAAGGCCAGGCAGGCTGCACCCTCGGTGGTCTTCCTGGATGAGATCGACTCCATCGCTCCCTCCCGTGGAGGGATGAGCAGTGACTCTCATGTCACCGAGAGGGTGATCTCTCAGATCCTGACTGAACTGGATGGCCTGGAGTCCCTGAACGACGTGATGGTGATCGCGGCCACCAACCGGCCGGATATCATCGATGCCGCTCTGCTCCGTCCCGGAAGGTTCGACCGGCTGATCGAGATCAGCTTACCGGATGAGGAGGCCAGAAAGGAGATCTTGAAGATCCACACCTCGAAAAAGCCCCTGGCGGATGACATCGACCTGGATGATATTGCCAAGAGGACAGACAAGTTCTCAGGCGCAGATCTTGGTGCGGTGGTCAATGAGGCGGTTATGCTCGCCATCCGTGAGTATGTCCTGAGCGGCCAGTGCAAGGCGGACGAGGAGATCTGCGAGTATAAGGTTTCCAAGAAGCATTTCGAAGAGGCCTTAAAGAAGGTCACGCCTACGGCTATAGAGCTGGACCTGTACAAGAGGTTCGCATCCGGCAAAGCGGCTTGAATAGCGGGAAAGAGAGAGCGAGAATGAGGCTGGAGAGAGGTCCGGCCTCGCATTTTTTTTAATTTATTTCTTGTTTTGCTTCAATATCCGATCATCGGATCATTACATTACATTTCCAAGAGTGGCCACAAACAGGGGGCAGTGTACTGCGCCTCTGTAGTGAACCGCTATGCTCTGACCTAACCACAGCGAAGCAGAGGCGCAAAGGCAATAATTTCTGCCAGAAATCACCCACACAATTCAGCGAAAAGCCAATTATTTAGTTGTGACTCAAGTTCAATAGCAGCTGATGATGATGTCTTTAGAACTGAAATATGATTTTTCAGAAGGTTTCTGGCATAATTCATATCCTGCAAGGATTGCTCCAATTCGAAATCCGATCCTGCAATTCTGGCCGCAAAGTACCACATGCCTTGATTGCATCGTTCTGGATTAATATTGCACTCCTTACAACGATCAACAATCCATTCTGCAATTGCTCTATTATCCATTTCGCTCGAATTATTCAATGACTGAACTATTCTGCGAATCCAGATATCTACTGGCTGCAAAAGCCATCTATCCTTGATAGGTGTCAAATTATAATTCACAGCGACATCACGCAGAAAGAGCGATGCAATCTTATTTCCTACTCCACGTATTCTTTTCAATCGATCATGAGCCGCTTTGATCTGATCTTTATTCAAATCTTCCTTCGATGCAGAGACTATGTTTTCAGAACCTAACGCACACCAAATACACATTTCTTTAGTATTGCATGAGTTATCATCGTGATACAAAGGATTTATATCTTTATTTAATCCTTTATTGCGGAGAGAATTACCAAAATTTTTCCATATATCTTGGGGAGAATCATGGTTATCTTCAGACTTCTTTATTGCTTTTACAGCAGCGGGCGGATAGGAAGGGCTTCTGCCCTGATGCTCAAAAGCATATCCTCTAAAAAATATACATACTGCATCAATGGTATTCCCCAGATGGCTGCAATACTTCCCCCACAATGGCTCTTGATAGGAAGCTCTAAAGAGGACTGAAACGGCCTCGAACATCTTGGCTCCAGCCAATAAGATACTCGCCCATCTCTTCCTCCTCGATGAACGTTTTCCTTCACTTCCGAGGGCAGCATCACAAATGAATTTGGTTTTTCAAGCACATCATTTACTATGACCCAGAAGTCTCCTCCAATATTGTCCAGACTACCTCCCATTGGCACAGAATTGCGTTTTCTCAGAGACTTGACTTGAATCCCTTTAAAA
>ERZ795032.1407-NODE-1407-length-16907-cov-38.782756_pt1 | contig 16907 bp, 9 predicted proteins | sample MGYA00375124_ERZ795032 | MGnify/ENA primary metagenome ERZ795032 (study PRJEB30167, sample SAMN05720154) | activated sludge metagenome | isolation source: Anaerobic digester | place: China | collected 2015-12-16 ...
TCGCGTCGGCGCTGTCGCGCTCGATGATGGTGTTGATCCGGCGGTACTGGGCGAGATCCATTGTTGTTGCAGGAGAGATCGGGGGGCGGGGAGATATGGGTGTTGGTTTTGGTTGGGAAGAGGTGGAGGGATAGATACATCCCCAAGATTTTATTCAGCCAATTCTGGATGAAATAATTGCCGCTCACTGTTTCACCGGCGCAAGCATCTGAAAATATTCCGTTTGTAATCCATGAGTGATTGACTATCCGTCGTCCAGATGAGCAGGGTTGTGCTCCCTGCTCATTTACAACATGGTGACCCGGACGTGGGCGTGAGAACTAACAGGTTGAAGGAGATGGATGGGGTGCGCGGTCCGGCGTCCGAAGGGGCGGCTGGGCTTTTCTCTTAGCCAGAATCTTTAATAAAGCTATCATCTAGTGCGGAGATATATCCATATGAATTAGGGCCATTTATGTGGACATCCTATGTATTTAGATCAGATTCTCCAACGTCCGATACAGGAATAGTGGAAGAATGATTTTTCGGGAGTCTAGGATGGAATAATTAAAGAGATAAAGATAATTACTTTGCTTTAAGAATTACTCTAATTATTGCTGGCTTTGGACAACATTCATTGTCAGGGGGGATACCGTGGCGTCGCAAAAAACTGTCTTAGATATGTTTGCAGGTGCAGGAGGGCTCACTGAGGGGTTTTTTCGGAAGAATTTCGATATTATTTCCCATATTGAGATGAGTCCCTACGCGGCGCAAACACTCGAAACACGCACCCTATATCACGCTCTTGCGGCAAAAGGACATCAGAATATCTACTATCAGTACTATTATCAAAAGTTGTCCCGGGAAGATTTTCTTGAAGAGTGTAGATCACGTGATATCCCCGACGCCAGTGTTATCAATCAGAAACTTTCGCAGGATACTGAATGTTCGATCATAAATCAGGTCCGCGAACGACTCACTGAAAGGAACAGAGACACTGTCGATGTAATCATAGGTGGTCCTCCCTGTCAGGCGTATTCGCTGATCGGCAGAGCCCGGGATCAGAGAGGAATGCTGGACGATCCCAGGAATTACCTCTATTTGCACTATCTGAGATTTATTGAGGAGTTCAAGCCAGAGATTTTTGTCTTCGAGAATGTACCGGGTCTTTTAAGTGCTAAAGGAGGAGAGATTTACAGTGACCTGCTTAAACGCATCAATGATCTTGGCTATATTACTCCTTCAGAGCCACATATCCTGAATGCCTGTGATTTTGGTGTCGTGCAGGACCGAAAGCGGATCATATTTATTGGTTGGAGGAAGGAGCATGATTTTGACTATCCGGTGTTTGAACGTAACGAACCCCGGTATAAAGTTCGGGATGTTCTTGGCGATCTGCCTGAACTTGAACCCGGGACGGGAACCGATGGCCCCCAGAGTTATAGGGTCGGCTGTCCTTCCAAGTACCTTCGAGAGTACTACATCCGCAACGGTCAAAAATCCGTCCGTCACCATATCGCCCGGAACCATGTTGAGAGAGACCGTGAGATTTACCGAATTGCGATCCGGATGTGGAATGATGGTAAAAAGCGGCTGAGATATAACCAGTTGCCTGATCATCTGAAAACACATGCCAACCAATCCTCGTTTCTTGACAGATACAAGGTGGTCGACAGTAACGGTCTCTCACATTCGATCGTTGCTCATATATCCCGGGACGGACATTACTTCATTCATCCAGACATCAATCAGGCACGGTCCCTGACTGTGCGAGAAGTTGCCCGGATCCAGTCGTTCCCTGATAATTATCTCTTTGAAGGGCCAAGGACCGCTCAATATGTCCAGATCGGGAACGCCGTTCCTCCGCTTATGGCAGCAGGAATTGCCAGAGGTATTGCGGATTTGTTGAAGAGCAATTGAGACACAGGGTATTTCCAGAAACAGATCCATATGGTAAGTAAATGAGGGTACTCGATCTCTTTTGTGGTGCTGGTGGACTTTCACTGGGGTTCAGAGACGCAGGCTTTTCTGTAACCGGTGCTGACATCAACCCACACTCTGCAGAGATCTACTCTATCAACGCGATCGGTGAGTTCATTGAGATCGATCTGGCCCGGGATCCTATTATGGACATGTTTGATGTCATAGTTGGAGGTCCTCCGTGCCGCCCCTGGTCAAATATCAACAGGCAGAGGCGGGGTTCTCTTCATCCAGAGTATAGTCTACTTGAACGTTTTTTTGATCATGTGTTCACGCTTAGACCTCAAGCATTCATCCTTGAGAATGTGCCCCCTCTGGGGAGCGATGAAAAATATATCTCACTCGTCAATAAGGTTATCAATGAAGGGTATAGTGTTGCTTCGCAATCATTGAAGTATTTTGACTATGGGGCCGCAACAAAAAGACAAAGATTGTTTACGGCGGGGTTCAGAGACTTTGGGATGAGTGCAGGTGATTTTTTTATATATCTGAATCATTTAAAGGAGACTCCCATCACAGTTGGTCAGGCAATCGGGAAATATGAACGGTATTCTGAGAGGGATATCCCCGATCATGAATGGCCTCAATTGAGAACAATAGATAAATACAGAAGTTACTATGAATCCGGGAAATATGGATGGTCAAAACTAAAGTACGATGAGTGTGCTCTGTCATTTGGTAACATTATGAAAACATATATCCTCCATCCCCGGGCTGGTGAAGATGGTTTCCCATTGCGGACAATATCTGTGCGGGAGGCTCTTGCAATCATGGGTTTTCCGGACGATTTTCGATTTCCCTCCGGAATGGGACTCGGCATGCGATATCAGATGGTAGCAAACGCTGTTAGCCCTGTGGCGGCACGGAAGATAGCCCAGGTTGTTCGGGAAATGCTTGGAAGGCAGAATTATATCCGGAGTTGAAGCCAGATATATGACGTCTGGATTATGCAAGACGATACAGTGTTCGCTCTTGCAATGGGGTAATACTCATTTCAGAGATTACCCGTGGCGCCATACATGTGATCCATACAGGATCATGATTGCAGAATTTATGTTGCACCGAACAAGGGCCGACCAGGTTGTTCCGGTGTATCTGGGGTTCGTTAAAAAATATCCAGATGTTTTTACCCTTGCACAGGCAGACTATTCTGAAGTCCAGAAAGTAACCGAGCATCTCGGGCTTCACTGGCGTTCCGGGCACTTTATTGAGGCGGCTCGATATATCGTCCAGAAATGGGGTGGAAGATTTCCTGAGACTGAGGAAGGGTTGCGAGAGATTCCAGGTGTTGGAGAGTATGTGGCCGGGGCAATTCTTATCGTCTGTTACGGGAAGCCACACCCGGCCATTGACTCGAACATCGCTCGATTCATCAACAGAATCTATGGTCTGCATCTCACCGTTGAAATACGGAGGAGAAAAGAGATTAAAATGCTGGCTCGAGAGATCTTTGCTGTACAGGATCCTGGTCGGTTTCTCTTTGCGATCCTTGACTTTACTGCTTTAGTATGTAAACCACAAAATCCTCTTCATGACAAGTGTCCATTACGGGGGATTTGTAAGTATTATCAAGATGATGTAAAGGTTTTGAAGAGTTTGTCAAGTGAGTCTCAGAATAAATAACGGAAGGTTTGTGATAATCTGAGCTTCCGCACGACCCTATTAGAAAAAGATGGGTAGAAATGCTAATTTTTGTCCCTATATCTGGTATGGATCAACTCCGTTCATCCATATTGAGCGAAAGTATCTCCGATCGTCATAATTAATGATTTAGTGTCGCAGGTGGTAACTATCCCCTGGCTGAATTTTCTAGGCATTCTAAAGTTGCAAATATGTTTTCTGACTGATGACGTGAGCCGCGCATGAGGGCCTGAAGTCTTGAAGAGAACGCATACCGTTATTATGAGATTATTACTTCACACTAGGACTCTCCAGATCTAGATAAATGTCCCCAAATGTTCTCTGGACTGGGGTTCTTCCGGTATTTTCCCTGGGTTTTATGACAAGATTTGCTTTCATTGGGATGTTGTGTATCTGGAGATACCTGAATGAACGAATAGAATACATTGCTTATTCTTGTATTTTTGAACTCGAACTGGTTTAGGTGAGCCTCAAAAGTCGGTCAATGATTCAAAAGATATTAATAGTCTTATTATTTCATCTTATACTTGGTAGCAGGGTCGCGGATAACCTGGATTATTCCATTGTTTATCAGAAGACTGCAACTAACACACTCAAGAACAGCAACATTATACTCAAGGATGATATAATGCGTGAAAACTATATTACTGAGTTAATTAAAGAGATCCGTGGCCCCAGATCCGGTTCAGATGAAGTCCTTACTTCAGATCCATATTTTGAATATATAACTGGAGTGATAATCCCAAGGTCGTGTAAAAAAGTTGTTCTAACACCTGATTCTGAGCAGATTAAATCAGAAAATGACGATCTGCCACAGGATGATGGTGAGAGTGGGTCAGACAACCTGTTATCTGTGCCCAATGAATTAGACCCCCAAATGAAATCAAAATCATTTGGCATTTCTTTCACTCTGGGTGGATTGAGTCCGGGACTCTCAATCTGCACCTCATGGGCACGATATATACCTGCTAAAGATGATGTTTCAGATGATTGCGCAACAGAGACGGAAAAGACTAAATGGCAGCGGGTACCCTTTTGCAATTCCTTACATATTCAATATTCAAACTTGAAAAATTCACAGATTCCTGTGTACGAAGGAATGGATGGAAGAATTCTTATCAATATTCGTGTGATCCCTGATAGTGAGACTTCTCGAAACATCATTGTTAGCCTGATCAATGATCTGAAGTTAGGACAATGCTGGGGGGAAGAGATTACACAGAAATCTCTGTTTCAGCCCTCAATACGCATTAATGTCGCAGATGAGGGAAAACTAATTGCACCTTCCCAGGATGCGACAACTGTAGGCGAGTACGTTTATAGAGATATTCCCGTTCTTGCAAGGGGACACATGTGCTCCGCGGTCTGGAAAGACATTGAATATCAGAATCAATTTGATCCATCGATTATATGGCCAGAATTTGACTATTCCGATGAGTCTCTAAAGTTTTTACAATGTGACCTCCGCACGGAGTTTGTCCCACTTCATCCCTCGCCCGCACCGGATTTTGATTGGAATTTCTCCGGAGATTCTTTAACACCTGAGTTTTCTGCTCGCCGTCTCTCGGAAGCTTGGAGTGACGATGAACTCATGCGATTTCTATCGCCTCTCATTGAGACCTATCGGAAGTGGGTTACGGAACAGGAAGCAAAGATCTCCGGAGATACCCACGAAGAATCTCTCATCAGTCGTGACATATTGGACAATCAGAAGAAAACCTTGGCACGTCTTGAAGCAGGTCTGGATTGTATTTTACAGAATGAAAATGCAAAGCTTGCATTTTGCTTTGCCAACAGGGTCATCCTGCTTCAGAATCTCTGGAAAAAGAGGAAGTCTGCTGTAGATGTCGGAGAAGATTTTCGCTGGCGTCCATTCCAGCTTGCATTTTTCCTTGCCAGCTTGGAATCTCTCTACAATCGCGATTCTAAATGCCGTGATACGCTGGATCTGCTCTGGGTTCCGACTGGCGGTGGAAAAACCGAGGCGTACCTGGCAATGATGGCCTTTGTAATTGCCCTTCGCAGAAGAGAAATGGCTATAGGGCTGAGAGGAGAGAAATACGATAGGTCCGGTGCAGGCGTCTCGGTTATAACGCGATATACATTGCGATTGCTTACTGTCCAGCAGTTCAGACGGACACTTTTGATGATTGTAGCTGCGGAGTATCTCCGGATCCTCGATGTGAATGGGCAGCATGGTTGGCGACCTGATGGCTGTCTACTTGATGACGATTGGCTCTATGGGTCTGCACGTCTTTCGGCTGGGATGTGGGTTGGCAGTAGCATCTCCCCAAACCATCTTCGCGGTGATAGAGGGGCAGTAATTGCCCTGAAATCCGATGTTGAGAACGGGGAACCGGCACAGGTCGTAAAGTGCCCTGTGTGCGGTTCTTGGCTTTCCCTCCCTCGTGCAGGGCTTACAGAAGGGAAAAACGTTATTTACCTGATAATTAACTCTACGTGTGATATAACTACGTTGAATAGGGCAATTGAGGATGTTGAGCTGCCAGAGTTTATCACGTCTATTAAATTTGTTCCCGATAATCTCCCTGAAGGATACATAAACCTGGTACTAAGCACCGAATCCAATGCAAAAATTCAAGATAAGCAGTTTGATGAATTTATCCATACGCTGGAGGAAACGGTTGAATTTGAGGTTGCCTCATTCAGGCCATCCCGCCCGGGATATTTTCCGGTTCCGCCCGAACCCTCAAGAAGAGGGGATAAATCCCCTGATTTCGAAATTCACTGCAATAACCCGGAATGCGATCTGAATAGAGTCCAAGGATGGAACGAAGCGACACCGTACCCGGGTGGTGAGCCCGTCGGAGCAACTGGGTTTTATTTCTGCAGTCTTCATGGACCGTTTGCAAAGGGAAACAGAATGCCAATACCGGCATATACGACAGATGAGCAGATTTATCACCGATGTCCAACAGTTATCGTGAGTACTGCTGATAAGGTTGCACGACTCGCATTCGAACCCCGGGCGGGCTCTATGTTCGGGGCTGTAAAGCAGTACAATCGGTATTATGGCTATCTTCGTGGTAAGGGCGACGAATACCTTCCGAGCGATACTGTTCAGAGTGCTCTTCAGCCAGAATGTAATGTTGAAGTAAAGCCATTTTGTCCGCCCGATTTGATCGTCCAGGATGAACTGCACCTCATGGAGGGGCCGCTCGGAAGCATGTTTGGCCTGTACGAAGCGATGGTGGATGGGCTGATCCGACATGGAGGTGGAAGACCAAAATATGTGGCTTCATCCGCAACAGTCAACAAGGCAGAGGCACAGGTGGAACAACTCTTCCAACGCAGTTTGTTTCAGTTCCCTCCCCAAGGAGTTACGCATAAGGACAGTTTCTTTGTCAGGTTCCCTGGACCGGATGCAGCATGGGATGAAACCCGGGCAGGAAGGGTATATATGGGTGTTTACGCTCCTGGAATGGCTGCGCTGACACCGCTCATCAGAATCTGGTCTAGATTCCTTCAGACTGGACAAAATCATCAGGATGACGAATATATTAAATATTTCTGGACTCTGGTTGGATATTTTAACTCTATCCGTGAACTGGGTGGAAATCGGTCCCTGTACCGGGAAGATATTGTTGAAAGAGTAAGCCAGATTGCCGATGACTCCCCAAGAGCGCTGGATGCAGGAAAAGTCATTGAACTTTCCAGCCGGATTGACTCAACTGATATACCACAAATTCTTGAGGAACTTGAGCAGGGGGGAAATAGAGAACACACCGAAAACGCCGATGCAATCTTCACCACTTCGATGTTCGGAACCGGCGTAGACATACCTCACCTCTCACTGATGATTGTTAATGGTCAGCCCAAAACCACCTCACAGTATATCCAAGCAACTGGCAGGGTGGGAAGAGAGCACGGTGCACTTGTGACCGTTTTCTACAAGTCTGGAAGGCCACGTGATCTGAGCCATTACGAACTGTTTGCGGGTTATCACAACAGGATTAATCTCATGGTTGAACCTGCATCTGTCGCCCCATTTTCAGAAGGTTGTCTCGAACACGCCGCAGGGCCTATGATGGTTGCGTTCCTCAGAAATATGGGCGAGGCAAAAAATAACTGGGCTCCTAACAATGGCCACCTTATCCAGAGTGAGCAGGCAAATCTCGACCTCGATGAATTTATACACGCATGTTTTGATGGACGGGGCCAGATCCCTGACAGGGTATCCACATTCTTAAAGTCGCAATATGAACACTGGGAAGAGAATTCGCGGAGAATTGGTGCAGGTACACTCCTTAAATTTAATGAATATTCGCAATATGTCCCGGCTACCAATCATGTCGTACTGGGCGATCCCGCTCATGAACGCCGGGAGAGGTTAATTACGGTGTTCAAGAATGCCCCCCAGTCACTGCGGGATGTTGAAGAAACGACTGGATTCGAGGTATAATTATGGTGAGAAGTTTTCAACATTTAAGTCGATCTCAGTTTGTACTTACATATGGACCCGGTTCAATTATCGAAACTAAGAACGGGCCAAGATTGATTCCCAGTTTGAACAGGGGACTCGGAAGTTTCTTTAATGAGGAGATATTTGAAAAGTTTGAGATACCTGATATTCGCCTCTGTAAATATATTCAGAAAAATTCAAACGCGGATAACAAAGCACGTATTATAGCACTTCCCTCAAATGCAGGACTTGAAAAGCCAGAAAATTTCCGCATCTATGCAACTCAATTATTCCCAGTATGGAGAATTTGTTATGGGCGAACTGAAGGGAAAAAACACGCCCCTGTTCTCTATAATAAGTGGGAGTGCCCCCTTTGCAAAAGGCGTCAGGACTCAGGAATTGTCAGGTTTGTTGCCGCGTGCCCTGCCGGGCATCTCGATGAAGTTAACTGGCAGTACGCTATTCACGAACACAAGGATTGCAAACCGGAATACTATTATTGGAAAGTCGGTGGAAGTTCGCTTGCAGATATAGTTGTTGAATGCCCCACCTGTAGAGAAAAAAAGACGATGAAAGAGATCTACAGAACGAAGTTTTTCTGTACTGGTAGATTTCCCGAGAAAGAACAGCCAAAAAATAACTCTTCTCCCTACATTAGTGACCCCAAACGTACAAAAAATTGCATCCATGATATGAAGGTCACCCAGCGACAGTCAACTTCTTTGAGAATCGCAGATACTATAACTCTCCTGACCATCCCAAGATACGACAATCAACTCGCACGAGTTCTGCAGCGAAACAGTGTTTCTGCAATTCTTGATACCATCCTGAATACCCCACAAGCAGTACTTTCCACGATGAGCCAGGAGGATTTGACCAAATGGATCAAGGATACACTTCTCACTAGGGTATCTGATACAGCGATAGATACAATTGTTTCCGCTATCGAATCCATGGGGGTCGTCGAGTTTCTTTCATTTCACAAACAGCTCAGTTCAGAAGAATCATCCTTTATGGATATGATGTACGAGGAGTTTGAATCGCTTCTTTCGGGGGCAGGGATTCATAAGGATAATTTTGTTATGGATAACTACGAAGAGTTCCATCCTGAATCTGTTTCAATTATTCCTGAACTGAAGGTATTCCCCGTTAAGAAAATTCGCACGATCACTGTTCAGACCGGATACCGGCGAATGCAAACAGGTGCCAATAATGACGGTTCACAACCTGTATCGACCGCTGTACCTCTGAACGGGTATTACTGGTATCCCGGATTCGAAGGCTTCGGGGAAGGCATTTTTATCACACCCTCTGCAGGAAAAATCCCGGATCTATCAATGTCAGATGCCTACCATCGATGGATAGATTTCAGTCTTTCTGGATACAGTGGTAATTCTGACTGGACTGATATTTGTGCACTGCCAGAATTTGTCTGGCTACACACCTTATCGCATGCATTAATCAGAGCATTGTCTGGATATACTGGATATTCAGCCGCGTCTCTTCGTGAGCGGGTATATCTGTCACGTGATGGTAAGAACGGTGGCATTCTCATATACAACACTTTCCCCGGGGAAGATGGCGGAATGGGAGGGCTTACTGGAACACTGAGTTTTTTCGATCGGATAATAGAAGATGCGGTGAGGATTATAGATGTTTGTTCGAACGATCCACTTTGCAGGGATATAACCAAATCTCCTGAAAGCATCAATGGGGCTGCCTGTTATAGCTGTCTCCTTCTATCCGAGACATCATGCGAACACAGGAACCTCTGGCTGGATAGACACATCCTACTGGAGTGAAATAGGATGGCAGATATCATCCCGGTTGCAACAGGCGAGGCATGGATCGGATTTGGAGTCAGATCGTTCCGGTCGGTTATCAGGGAACTGATAGAGGGGGCACAGGAACAACTTGTGCTAACTGCCTATGTCCTTACAGATGGGGAGGTAGTAAAGAGTATTGTGCTGGCTCTTGAACGAGGGGTTGCGGTCACAGTTTACCTCTATGATGGTGGCGAGGGGAAAACAGTTACTGAAGCCGCTAAGTGCGTACTCCACCTTCAGGAGGAATTCCCTTATCTCAAAGTGAAAATCGTAAATGATCGAGTCCTTCATGCTAAGATTATTGTGGCAGATAGCCGAAAGGTACTCGTGGGATCGGCGAATCTTACACACAGGGGACTAACAAGCAATTATGAGCTTGGGTTTCTTATCGAAGATTCGGAAATTGCTGGAAAAATCCTGTCACTTGTCCGAAAGGTGAGCGAGTGACTAGAAAATATTACCATTCTTGCATCACCTGCCCGCAATGTCACGAACCACATAGGGGATCATATTCGGATCTGGTTCATCTAACCATTAAAGGTGAAGGAATTGTTTCCTGCACTGGTTGTGAATCTGAATTTCATCCTTATTTGAATTTACACGGGAAAGCCGAGTTTAAAGAGACGAATAAACATGCGATGGAACTTGCAGGGCTCCCTTTCTCTCAGAATCCGAAACAAATCCCGCTCTATTGGAATGTCTGTCTAAATACAGTTGAAGAATCCTATAAAAACTGGATTATGCAAAAGCCAGAAGGTGTATACCTCATCACCTGGCCATGGGAGGAAGTTCGTTTTATCCCTATCTTACTGACAGAGTACTGCATGGAAAGTCCAGAGAAATCGGTTGTCGTGATTGGTAGTTTCGGAAACCCGACTGAAAAAAAGGATTGTATTGCTGGATATTCTCTTCCTGAAGTAATTCTAAATACCATTTTCATTGATGAACCTGAATCTCCCCAAGGCCCAATCAAACAAGAGATGAATCGTTTTAAGAGAGATAAATCACTGCTTTTTGATCTTCAGGATGTTATTGAAATCAAGGTTAGAAAGTACGGGGCTGGTTCCGAAGAGAACGATATCTGGACCTGTCAAAACAGCTTGGCCAAATGTACAAGAGACATAAAAAAAGAATTCTTGGAGGAGTATGGAGACGGAAGTTTACGAGAGATAATCAAGAAAAAAAAGGATGGCAGGACAACTCCTGGATATAATGAAAAAGAAATCCTAAATAAGACCGTTGACCCTGATAACGGCCAGTGGATTATTACGCTGACAGAGCAGGAACGGTGGTCGGGGAAAAAGCTAGCGTATAACCACTTATGGCTCTATGAAGTTCTTGTAAATCGAAATAACGTTCAATGGTGTCAGGAAGTTCTCCAACCCGCTATATACAATAACACGGATCAGGAGTTACTAAAAAAGCCGGGAAAAGTCCATATTATTTCATCTGACGCCGATCCCGAAAGAGTAGCGCGCATCTTTCAGCTTGTACAGAATATTTCACCCGATCTTCTTATAATCGAAAACACCGATGACTTTATCCGGGATATACGATATCGAGGACGGTTGAGCAATGAATTACTTATGTATCTGAGAACACCTGCACATTCCACGCTTTTATTCTCAACAAATCCCGAAATGCGACAATTTTATGGACTCGATTCGGATCAAAATATTATGGTGTCGTCGGGCTGTACGATTCATACGCTCGACTCGATTGATGTTATTGAATTGTTGAGTAGAGAAGGTGCAGAATTCGGATATCCATCTCCCCTCTCATCAGAGTTAAAGGATTTGACGAATAAGCGGGGATATCAGGTCAATGCGACATATATTGAAGTGGAGGAACTTACAGAATTATCAGATCAACTCTTCCTATTGACTGAAACTCTGGATAAAGAGATTGCAAAAAATATCCGTTTTTATCTTAAAAGAGTAATATCTTCACCTCTAGATATTATCGGTAACTATGCCGAGCCAGAGTATCTGACTGCGCGAAAAGGGTTCGGTGGTCTTGATCTAACATACGATGTAATTTGCAGCGATCTGGAAATGTCTGCCTTATCCGGAGAGATTTCTCCGGAAATCCCACAGCAGTTCCGGCGCCTATTTATGGATAATTATCGCTCGGAATCGCTGTGCAACACAAACCCTCTTCGTGATTTAATACTTGGTAAAGCAAGAGAGATCCTGGAATGTGACCCCACAGCATGTGTAACTATAGTCGTTCACTTTGATGATGTCAGAGGGCTCGAACGAATAATCAGAGGAAAAGAACTAATGCCTGAAGGTACCTGGCCAAGGTTTACTATCTGTAGCTGGAAAGATCTCAGTAGTAGAGAAACTCTGATTGATAAGAGATCTCCACATTACGTCATATCTTCACAGTATCCTTCCCTCCGTTATAGCCTTCGAAAATCCAGTGTAACGGAGTTCATATTCATTAGTGATCAGAAAGGAATCGATGCGATCAGAGAGGTTATTAACCGTCGCTTGCTGGAAACGATCACGCACCCCTTATTGAAACCCAAAAAAGACGATCTCATCCCTGATTTACTCCGTAAGGCTCTTGAAGCAATTGATGTCCCGGATCAGGACAGAATGGCTGAGATCTATGCTGATATCGATGATGAATCAGTCACTCTTTCTAGATGGAGAAGAACAGAACACTTGTCAGATTCAGAGACCGCTCCTGATCCAGGGATTGTCTTAGTTGGTCTTGAAGTCGGTGAAGAGGCATTTCTCTGTATTGATCAGCTGGACAGAGGCATATTTATACCTTTTAATCACACTGTGATGGTTCGTAGCAACGGATTCTTTTCGGATATCACTACTGATAGTGATAAATCAGACACTGTGCTTAACAGAAGCCTCTGTGGCAAAGAAATTATCCTTTCTCGGTCAGGTCTATATCTGTCTTTTCGGACAATCTTCTTCAAGTTTATGATGCAGCATGGGAAAAAAATGATATTTCGAAAACATCCTTACACTTGGAGAGGATTTGAAGATCTCTTTAATACAACAATTCAGTGGATCCAATATGTTGAGAAAACAGCGGTGCAATATGCCACCAGAAAAGCCTGCAGTCATGATGAAGCACTCGGGATAATTGCAGAGAAATTAACGAAATCAGGTATAACCGCGACGGATCCCGGAACTGTGATTGGGTGGTGCATACATTATGAAGACATTATTACGGATTCTAACATGTACCGGGTTTATAAGACCGAACATCCATTCAGGTGCAATGATCTAAATATCATCTTTACCGTCCTGAATGAAATTGTCCCTGATATTGTTCCCCAGAACACAGATTCTGACAGAATCTACGCTGCAGCATTATGCCTGCAGAATTTCCGTCAAAAAGTGCTTAAGGTAAATTTAGACGATAATGATCAGACATATATGCGGATACGAGCAGAATTGTCGAAAGAACTGCAGGGGATCATATCAGATGCAGAAATTTTTACTCCAATAGCCGTTCAGCGAGTGAGGATTACACAACCTGTTGCGCCGTTGAAATGTTTGCTGAGGTATGTTCAATACATTTGAATTTGGGTTCAAAAGTCGCCTTAATGGTCTTGGTTCCGTTCACGCTTGAAAGTTATAAATGAAGGGAGGGCTCCCAGCATTATACTAATTAACGGACGGTTAAGGACTTATTTTCTTATTAGTATCGCCTGTATCGCTTCTTTTGCGCTTCCACGAACATACCTGTCTTCATCATTCAACATCTGTTTTAATGGTTCAAGAGCGAGAATGTATCCCTGCTGCCCGAGTGCTTCAACAGCAGTCCGTCTTACGGAGGGCTTCTCATCCTTAAGGGCAGGGATCACATATTCCAACACCTGTGAGCCTCCGATATTACCTAATGCTTCTACAGCGGCTGCTCGGACGGTTATATACTCGTTGTGGAGGTATCTTGCAATGAACTCCAGATCATTCGGATCTCCAATGAGACCTAAGGCTCGTAGTGCGCCTGCACAAACGGTTGCTCTCGCATCGCCGCACAGAATGAGGATTGCATCCCGTGCGCGCTCGTCTTTGAGATAGCCCAGGCCTTCTGCGGCACTTGCAACAATATCTGCGTTTCTACTCTGAAGGTATTGCATCAGTATGCCGTACGCCCGCTGATCGGCAGTGCTGCCAAGAATCGGCAGGATAAGTTCCTTCAGTTGTTCGTCAGCCCGTCTCACATATTCAAAGAGTTGATCTATCGCGTCTGGGCTCCTTAGTTCGCCGAGGATTACAACCGAGGTTTGCTGTACGATGGGAGAGATATCGTCGAGCATCCTTGAGCATTTCTGTAAAATCTCAGGATCTCTTATCTGGCTCAGGGAGTAAAGTGCATTTGCCCTTACTTTTGGATGAGTGTCGGTTAGCGATGTTGAAAGTGGAATTATTGCACGCGTATCTTTTAGTTTACCAAGGGCCTCGGCAGCGACTATGCGGAGATTGAAATTCTCATCGTTAAGCATCCCTATCAGCGGTTCGACCGCCCTGTTATCGCCCAGATCCCCCAGGTTCTGAGCCGCCCATTTTCTTCCGATAAACGATGAGGAATTTAACTCCTGGAGGAGGCGTGACACTTCAGCAGCTTCAATCTCGGAGGTCTGCTTTCGAAGAGGTTTTTGCCATGAGATGTCACCAGATGATGCGCCTGCCGAACCATTGTCCGATCCTCCTTCTGTTTTCTGATACTGCCGTCGCTTCCTTGGTTTGGCTTTAGGGACATGCTCGCTATTTTGTTCGACCAACCAGGCAACTACAATCTGAATGTCGCCATACGAGTAGCCTGCTCCCAGCGAGTCTTTACATCGTCTCAGTTCCCCAAAGCCGTGCTTTTTAAGTACCTTCAAGATACTCTGTCGCCTTTCGTGCGGCATGTATGCATCAATATCACCGATGGAGACCTGTTCACCCAGCTGAATTAGTCTGGTGCAGTGTCCTGCAACTGTTCCGACCTTTAGCGTGCGTAGTTCAGCAATCTCCATTACAGATTTCCCCTCTTTGAGCAGTTGAAGCGTCGTAAGGTATGTCTGATCTACTTTTCCTTTTGGTGGAACCATCGAGGAAACTGCCGAGATAACCCAGTCTGCATGAATCTCCTCGACCTGGCTGGCATCGCGTTCGATATTTTGCACCTTAATACAGATCGGGACCTGGGAGGGCTGTTGTCTTCGCTGCCCGCCTGAATCGAACCTCTCCCTGAGTTCAGGCCAGCGTTGCTCCCCGCCGCCACAGGAGTCGTGGTGGCAACCCACGAAGATGTTCCCGTTTGAGAACTGGATGGCGTAAGCGCCATCTCTGTGGGCATCAGAGAACGGGCATTGCTCCAGGTTAAAGATTTGCCCCTCGTTCCAGGATTTCTCCGTCCTCACATCAATATCGTGCTCTGCAAGCCATTCGCGGAGGTTTATCTGGTGTTTTCCTCCATGAGAATCTGTGATGGTCCGGTGCTGCTCGGACTGCTGCCGCGTGACATAATCAGGATCCGGCAACCGAGAGGCGAGATGTTCGAGAACCTCTCTCCCGGCTGGTTCAGTCACCCCCGGCACTGAGACCAAACGGGCTCTCCGATGTGGCCTTTCAGGTATGCTGTCTCCTTTCCTTGCCACTGTGCCGTACAATTTCCAGATCCGGGCAGCATTAAATACGCTTGTATCAATGACGCAGGTTTCATCGCTATGGAAGAAGGCGATCGACTCAAGGCATCTTCTGATGAGATCCCTCTCAAGATCAGTATTTGGCAGATCGATCCTGTAGAGGAGATGAGCGCCGTTACCGCTATCACCAAAAATCGGTTCAGGAAATCCCAGGTCTCGCAGCCAGGAGGCGACTGCCTCTGCTTTTTGAAGTGAACGGTTGTGTTCTTCGTCTGACGACGATATACCGGCTGCACGCTTTGGATCGATATCGATCGGAAGCCAACGACGCCTGATGATGTTGGCGTCACCAGTAGTGACATCACTCCGTCCCAGTCGTTCCACGCGATTTACTCTCCGTGCAAGCAGGCTCGGATCGAGCTCGTTTAGAACGACATAGATCCCCTGGATGGTCGGATCGGTGTCCAGTACCTCAACAACCTGGACGAGGCGCTCAGTGTCCTTAAAATACCCGCTGTGTACTCCGGATTTTCCAAGTGTTCGTACTTCGATGACCTGATCCGCTGTGAATAGTGCTTGTTGTGACTTCCTCACTTCATCGGCAACATTGAGTCTATTATTTGCGGGCTGTGTCATTGGGGCACCATCTGAGACCTTGTGTGATGTATTGGGAACATACTGATAGTATCCGAAAGTTTCACGCTTGATACGTGGCGAACCGCTCCACTTCTCTGGTATCTATGGAGTGGCTTATTGCCATGAATTGCTTTGAATGCTGTAAGTTTTTACTAAAATGGCTTTAAGTGTTTCTGTTTCATAATAGAGGGCTCCTGATTGATTTTATTGAACAGATATGGGATATGCGACGTTATATCGTTGCGACGACTCTGGCCTGGCTGCCGGAAGAGATATTCGAAATCCTTAACATGCTCCTGGCCCAGAGAAGGAATGACGTGATGCCCAACCCGCTTGCGCCCAGAGTATCGATCTATTCGGATGATATCTCCCACACATACCATGGAAACAGTATCCCGGCCGCTGGCAACGCCGGTGATATTCCTCACGGTGTTAACACACCGGAGATCATAGAGGCCGTTGTTACACATGGTAGCGACGCGATGGACAGCACAGTAGCGGTGGCAGCAGACTTCAATATTTATGGGTATATGATAATCTTCATAACCATCATCCTGGTCATCGGTTTCATCCTGGACCGACGATAGGTTTCCAGACCGTCTTGGTGAATCTTTTTCCTCTGTATATAGAATATATTCCCCCAATTTAGATGAAGACGGCGCTTGAAATCCCATCATCCTAGATCCGGTGGAACCGCTCAGCAAGCAACTGCTTACAGTCCCAACCCCTTCACAATCACCGCCACCACCCCGCCGCTCCCGACCGACTGGCATACCCACTCTACGGGCTCACCGAGGAGGAGATCGCAATCGTC